>MDTD01184137.1_pt1 | contig 10915 bp, 9 predicted proteins | sample 811221 | NCBI WGS metagenome assembly MDTD01 (sample SAMN05326646, study PRJNA326480) | marine metagenome | isolation source: seawater | place: Pacific Ocean: South West | collected 2011
ACAAAGCAGAGATCAAAAAAGGGCGAGACGATCCATTTCCTCTGATCACTCGCCCTTTTGTTCATCATCTAAGCACAAAGCCTCGATCCGACAACATTGCCCATCTTTATTATAGAGGGGCGTCGGAAAGCTTCCAGGCATCACCGACCTTTTGAGCCTTCCAAGTCTTGGTTTCTTCCGTCGGAGGATCATCGTAGGTGAAGACCTTCACATTCATCGTGGCCGTGTCACCCGTGACAGCGATTTCACTGTCATAATCGATCTGGAACATACGACTGCTGTACTTTTTCGCCATCGTCGCCGATGGAGCACTTTCCTTGGTGAACAGTTCACGTAGCCGCTTGACGTCACCGGCCAAATCGGCAACTGACCCAACAACCACTTCGATACTTTTTTGGTCGTCCGTGAGCTCAGCAGCTGGATCGCCGGCAGTCCCGCCGCCGCCACAGCCAGCCGTAAATCCGAGCACGACCAACGCGATAGCGCCGCCAAGTAACTGCGGCTTCTTCTGCAAATCCTTCTTCATCCCTTTCCCCTCTAAACAAAAACTCCCGAGTGCCGGACAAAGGCCGGCACTCGGGCATCGTGAAATTACCTTGGTCTAACAGACCCGATTAAAATTCTTCGCCGTCGGTGCGGTCTTTACCAGAGCGAGTACCGAGAGCTGCCCATACTTCGGGAGCGGAATCGTCTGAATAGAAACCAACCGAACCATCAGCACGTCCAGCAACCACACCACCGGTGTGCTTACTGCGAGCGGCTGCATACGTCTGAGCCGCGGAAGGACTACGACTAGGTCGCTTTTCTTCGCAGATCAATGGCGAGTTTTCTGGCAACCTTCTCTCACAAGAGTTGATCACGTCCGGAGTTGTCGAGTTCGGGGTGGTGAAGTGACTGTAAGTACTTGCACCCATCGAAGCGACGACCCAGGTACCGCGAATGTCATTCGCGAATTGACCTCGACCGCTACCATCAACCGTCAGAACTTCACTGACGACGATAGTCTTCGAAGTACCGTCGCTGATTTTACGGGTTTTGACGCCCTTACCACGACCGTACTTCCACTGACCGGCGATCGACTGGTCATTTTCTCGCTGGTTTACGTTTTTCCAACCAGGGATCATGCCGACGGTGATCACACCACGCAAAAGTTTTTCCCGAGGCTCGAGTCGTTCGTCAACGTTCGGGTTGTTGTCGATCGACTGGAAGTAAGTACCCGAGCCCAAGCAGGCCGCGTAGTTACCCTTGGAAAGTTTTTCGAAAGCGGTAGTTCCGGACTCGTGAAGCTTGATCGCTTGGGGAGCACTCGGACAGATCATGAATTCAGGCGTGTATCGACCAACGGCACCGAGCTCATGCTCGCAGTCATCTGCTGCCTGCCATTGATGTTCCATACATTTGCTCAAGAACCTGTCGAGATCGACTTCTTCGATCTGGCCGAGGATCTGACCGGCCCAGTTTGGACCTGCACAGTAATTACCGGTTTGAGTTCCGGTCGAAATCCAGGCACTCTCCGTGCAACTCGGCAGAGCCGAGGGGTAAGCGCCGAACGTACTTTCGTAGTTAACCATAGCCAGTGCGATCTGCTTGACCTTGTTGATGCACTGAGCACGTCGTGCAGCTTCGCGTGCGGCGTTGATTGCCGGCAACAACAAAAGCACGAGGATTGCAATGATGGCAATAACCACCAGCAATTCGACCAGAGTGAAGGCCTTACGTGGATTCTTCATCAATCCTCCCTCTCCCAATAAAAGCAAATAAGACGATGAGACCAAAAATAAGAAGGTTCCGAGCAACCTGAGTTGAGTCACAGCAGGGTAACACAAACTGTTACCCACTGCAAGCTTTTCCACGGCAACGTGATCGACATCGTTGTCGCCGCTCGCCCTCTCATCCCCGTCTCAAATCCCAATCCTAATCTGTAAAAAATCCTGACACGCTGATCCAACCTTGATGACCCATTCGGCATTTCACCACACCATCCACAGGTCGCTTCGTCTGGTCAATTCAGGGCTGTGCAGATAGCTATCATTCTAGGCTGAAATCCGAAACTACTGGTGTGTGTTTTTGTCCGATTTGCGTTCATTTCTGTCAACTTTTCGACGCCAACTGAGCAGAAACCCCGGAAAACCCCTCCTCGCCTGCCAACAGCCCCCCCATAGAGTGCGGGTTCAACCCAGTCTATCCACGGCAAGAGCTCGTGCGGAGCCCCACAGAGACTACTAGCCTCTCGCCAAGTCAGCCAAGCGATCCCCCCAGATCCGAATCAGGCATGACATCCCCTTCGGATAGCCCTGAGAGATCAGCAATTTCGCCAGTGGCGTCAACCCTGACAGCGGGCAGTTCCAAGAAGAACTGACTTCCCTCACCAGGCTCACTTTCGACTCGAATCTCTCCATTGTGTTCTTGCAGGATCTTTTGACTGACAGCCAAACCCAAGCCTGTCCCCCGATTACCTTTTCCGGAAACGAACACATTAAAGATGCGAGGCAGCTGATCGGCAGCAATCCCAGCGCCATTATCCCGGACCAGAATTCGCAGCAAGTTTTGTTCATCCGCCAGAAATTCGGTGACGACTTCAACGCGTGCGTGCTCTTGCTCTTCACACGCATCGATCGCATTGGAGACAACATTCAGAATCGCTCGATGCAAACCTTCGGGATCGAAATGCATCAAAGGAATCTGGAGAGTCCGAGCATCAACAAGCGTAACCCCCGCCTGCTCCGCGCGAACCTGCAGCAATTCCAAGACATCACGAACGACATCATTAAGATCTGCGTCGACCATTTCCGGCTCACGCTCCTTACTGAACGTGAGCATATCCATGACAAGGGCCGAGATCCGTTCTTGATTCTTTTCGACGATGCGCCATCCTTTGTCGGTCACCTCCCAATCTTGCGCTTTCAGTCCCTCCTCAATCAGGAAGCTTCCACCTCGAATCCCTTGCAGGATATTTTTCACATGATGCGACAAGCCTGCGATGGTCTGCCCTATCGCCGCGAGTCGTTCGGCCTGCAACATCGCGGAATAATAGGAGGTATCTTCGACGGCCAATGCAGCTTGATGAGCGATCGCGACCATCAGCTTGAGGTGCTCATCTGAGAAACGATTCGATGCTTTCGTTTCTTGCAGCAGTCTTCCGGGAGAGGTGAAGGTATCGATATAGATGACCCCGACCATTCCGTAGCGTCCCTGCATCGGCACACAAATCGCTTCACGAACGCCGAGCTTCACGATACTGGCTCCCGGGTCCCAGCGATCATCTTCGCGAGCATCGCTCGTGAGCACTCCCTCTTGATGCGTTCTCACATACTCCAAAATTGTCGCACTAATTGCGATTCGATCATCCGCGTCGTCTCGACGATTGCGTCGCACCTTGGGGACAAATTCGTCGGTTTCACGATCGATCAACATGACACAGCCACGATCGGCTTCAACCCACTCAAAAATCAGCTCCATAATCCGCTGCAAGAGCTGATCGATATCCAGCGTGTGACTGACCGCCAAAGCGGTTCGATACATGATTTGGAGGTTACTTCGAGCCCGTGCCAGCCAGGGACTCCCACTCGATTCGAGCCCGGCAAGAAACTGACTTCCTTCCTCCTGACTCACCGATCGGATAATTCGCGACGGGGAATCGCCGTGCCCGATGATATCCACATCGTGGCTGGCGTCGGACGCCTTTTCGTCCGACGTTTCTGTATAGATCATCAGGGTGCGACCGATCTGAACGCGATCACCACTGCGAAGCGGCTGCCCATCAACACGGACACTGTTGACGAAGGAGCCATTTGAACTGCCCAAGTCGAACCACTGATAGCCGTCTTCCGATTGACGAATTTCCGCGTGGCGTCTGGAGACTTCGGTATCCTGCAAGCGGATAAAGTTAGAAACATCGCGGCCTACGCCCAGCACGCCTTCGCGTAGCTCGAAACGCTTACCTTGATCTCGGCCTTGAATCACAAACAGCGACGGCACGACGGCACCTCAACTGAAGTATCTGCCAAGCAGTGATGGCCGTCGCTTTAACCGACCTCGAAAACGCATCGCCCTCGTTCAGCGAAGCGTCAAGTCGACGGCGTCTCTTGGGACTTTCTAAGAAGTGTCTCGATTGTACGCACCAAAGGACCGTAATGATAGGGCTTCGCAACAGCTGCGCGACGTTGTTGTGAAACGCGAGTCGTTCCTAACAGCACAATCGGAGTGCTGGACTGTTGGGACTGACGATCGTACTGATCGCGTAAACTACCGTCCTCATGGGGAAGAGTTTCCAGATCCAGCACAATCAGATCAGGCTGACAATGATCGGCAAGCGTCAAACCTTGCCGCGGCTCAGCGGTATCGACGATTTCCCAACCTCGTCTCTCAAGAATCGTCCGCAAGACTTCGCGAGATTCTTCCGACTCATCCACGATTAAAACACGACGCTGGCCATCTTCCTTGATCATCTCGTATCGCACCTCCCTGTGCGGATCGCTATGCGGCGAAAAGATTGGCAGCCGGCAATCCCATTCCCGGCAGGGCTGGGAGAGTATCGGCTCAGCCATTTTTTTCCAATGGAGAAAACTAACCCGACACCGACACTGCATCGACAGCACTGCTTGCTTGCGATAAAGCCGGAGACAACTAAACTGTTACAGCTTCCGTCCAGGCACGAAATGCTGCAAAGCAGATCACCCATGCTCTGGATTAGTTCATATGAAAGGGGCATTCCCCACGGCAGGCCGCCTCGTCGTTTTTCCTTGGCCATCCAGCGGATGCCTCCCACCAGGAGACAGCTATGACGTCGTTCGTGTTTCGACCGTCGACACTCGGCACTCATCGTCGATTCTCGATACAAACGATCCTTTTCAGCATCGCCATTGCCCTCCCTACCGGACTTGCTTTTCCGACCGGGCAAGGAGCCTTGGCAGAAGGTCCGCCATCCAGCATCCGAGAGCGACTCAAGTCGGATCTGGAATATCTTGCCAGCGACCAGATGCGGGGACGAGGAATCGGCACTCCCGAGCTTGACCAGGCAGCAGAATACGTACGAGATGCGTTCGCCGAAGCAGGCCTCCAACTTGCGATTTACGACGACGGCCCCTTCCAGAGCGTCAAACTACCCGGCCGTGTCAAACTGGGAGCTCCCGAAGAAAACACGCTCGCGTTTCAAACCGATTCGAGCCCCAGCTCCTCCGAGACCGTCACCTTGGAACTCGATGCTGATTTTCGACCGCTCGCCATTGGAGGGTCGGCTGAGTTCGAGGCACCGCTTGTGTTCGCCGGCTTTGGAATCACGGCCCCAGAATACGAATACGATGACTACGCGGAGATCGACGTCAAAGGAAAAGCTGTCTTAATTATCCGCAAGGAGCCTCAGCAAAAGGATCGAAAAAGTGTTTTCAAGGGGCGAGCCCATACAAAACACGCTCACTTCCGCACCAAGATTGAAAACGCGGTCCGCCGTGGGGCGACGGCAGTCATCCTGGTCAACGATCGACACGAGATCGACTCGGAAACCCAATCACTTCGTTCGAAATGGAAGCAACGGCTGAAACAATTGACGGACGAACAGTCGAAGCTTGACGAAATCCCGAACGACGACTCCGATTCGTTTGCAGATCATCGCGAACGAGTCCTGGACCTTTCGCAGAAGCTGGAAGAGCTTGCTCAAAGGCTCGATACGACCGATGTGCTTCCTGCTTTCGAAGCCGCCGGCACAGCTTCGTTTACTAAGGATATTCCGGTGTTCTTCATTCGACGCCAGGTAGCGAATGACCTCCTGATGCGCTCCCTGGGAAAACCGCTGCGGGAATTCGAAGACCGCCTGGACGAGCTTATCATCTGCAGTCAGCCACTCCCAGAGACACGCGTAATGGGTCAGGCAAGCTTACCCCCACTCGAAGCTCGCAATGTGCTAGCGGTGATCGAAGGCCAAGGGCCACTCGCAGAAGAAACCGTGATCCTTGGTGCCCATTACGATCATGTCGGGATGGGCGGTAGCGGATCGATGGCCCCCTGGACCCGGGCCATTCATAACGGCGCTGACGACAACGCCTCTGGAATCGTTGCCTTATTGGAGGTCGCTCGACAAATCAAATCGCACTCCGAAGCTCCGCAGCGGCGCATTGTCTTTATTGCTTTCTCAGCCGAAGAGATCGGGCTTCTGGGAAGCCAGCACTATGTGCGGGACCCCCGCTACCCCCTGAACAAAACCGTCGCCATGCTGAATCTCGATATGGTGGGCCGCCTTGGCGACAAGGCTTTGACGATCCAAGGCCTCGATACTGCCGAGGAATTCCCCGATTGGATAGAACAGATCGCAACAAGAACCCAGCTTCAATTCAAGAACAAGCCAGGAGGTGCCGGCCCGAGCGACCACGCGCCTTTTTTCGAGAAAGAAATTCCCGTGATGCATTTCTTCTCGGGACTCCACCGCGACTACCACCGCCCCACGGACGACGTCGACAAAATCGACATTGAGGGGCTCGAAAAAGTCACAAACACCGTGACCCAAGTGGCGTTGAAGATTGCCAATGCCGAGTCACGGCCGACCTTCCGGAGCAAGGGACGACCCTCGAAAAAAGAAAAGGCAGCCGAACCGGAGAGTAACGCCCAAGAGAGAGCCCCCAAAGAGTCAAATCAGGACGAGAAGCCTGCGGAGGAAGACAAGCCGGTGGCAGCCCCCGACGATTTTCCTGCGGATCAAACAAAGCCAGATCAAACGGACGCTCCCGACAACGGAGAAGACGGCGACAGCGAACCGACCGACCGCAGTCCGGCCGAGTCGCCCTAACCGACGCCGAAAACCGCAGCAACTCGGAGGCGAGGAAGCCTTGCTAGCGTCTCGCCAACGACCCTCTCTGGCCTAAAGGTCCAGCATGCCATCAAAAAGCGGACAAACTCTCAAAGCTCAAGCACTACTCATCCCGATAACCATCAAGGTTTAACATCGGTGGATTGATGCCAGGCAGATGGGATTCGCGATCGCGTCGCTATCTCCAAGCGGAAACAGCAAGACCTCCAGAAGCCCTATGGCCCCATTGATAGCAGCCAGCATTCGCCAAAAAAAATTGTCGGCTCAGGATACTGGCCTTTACCCATATCCGAGGTCACGGCAGAATAACCGCCCAGTGATTTTATGGAAACAATTTTTTTAGAAGAACCTAACTGAAATCTGCCCGTAGGGAAAAATAGGTTATCGAAATTAATTCTGTCACGAGGTCACGGACGACCGAAACCAGCAAGGAGCGCTGAACCGTGAAATCTGTTGCTAAACTCTCCACCACCTTCTCTCTCTGCACGGCCATCTTGCTGACAACGGCAAGCGTTGATGCTCAGCAGCAAACAACACGGCCCCAATACCAGCCTCGTCCGACGACAAAGGTCACGCCCCGTCCCACAGCGCCCCAGCAACGACGTGCCGTTGGTCCGGTGGCAGTCATCGATATGAACAAAGTTTTCAAGTCCCACGCCGGCTTCAAAGCCGCCATGGACAAGATGAAGGGTGAAGTACAGACCTTCGAGACCGGCCTTCGCCAGCGTCATGAAAAGCTTCAGAAAGCTCAACAGGCATTGCGAGCGAGCCAGTTCAAGCCAGGCACGCCTAACTTCGTCAAAGAAGAGCGACGCATCGCCGACGAAGCGGCTCAAGTGCAAGTCGACACTCAACTGAAGAAGCAGGAATTCCTTCAGCGAGAATCGAAGGCCTATTACGACGTCTATCAACAAATCCAAGGCGCGATTGCGGGCTATGCTCAACAGAACCGCATTTCGATCGTGTTGCGATACAGCAGTGAAAAAATGGATCCGACGAATCAGCAATCGGTTCTGGCAGGCGTGAACAACCCGATCGTTTATCAACAGAGTCAGGATATCACGCAGGTCATCATCGATCGCCTGGGACGTGTTGCAACGCAACCTTCCAATGTTCGCGTTCGACAGTAGGGGAGCTTCACGTTCCACTTGAATTGACACCAACTCGCGGAGCCCACTTGGGGGCTCTGCTGACTCCTAGCATTTCGGATAGTGTGATCTTGGCCCGCCCGCATCGACAGCAACAAACCATCAGTCGTTCCGTCTCCGTTACCGGATTTGGATTTTGGAGTGGACGAGATGTAACGCTAGAATTCAAACCGGCTCCCGTTGACGCCGGTATCGTTTTCGTTCGTTCTGATCTCGAACACGCCCCTCGCATTCCCGCCTTAATCGAAAATCGGCTCGAGTCTCCACGCCGTACCATCCTGGCCCACCAGGGCGTTCAGGTGGAAATGGTAGAGCACGTCATGGCCGCATTAGCCGGACTTCGGATCGACAACTGCGAGGTCTGGCTCAACTCGGCTGAAGTCCCGGGCTTTGACGGATCAAGCAAAAGCTTTGTAGACGCATTGCTTTCGGCGGAGATCGTAGAGCAGGACGCGTTGCGTTCCTGGCTGCTGGTCACCGACGTGACTCGCGTCGGAGACGCGGACAGTTGGATTGAAGCGCGTCCAATCCGGAGCCAAAAGATGCGAGTCAAGTATCGGCTCGACTACGGTCACGACAGCATCATTGGGCGAGAAACATACGAGGCTACGATCAAACCCGAACGATTTATAGCCGAGCTGGCGCCTGCTCGTACTTTCATCTTGAAGCAAGAAGCGGAATGGTTGCGTCAGCAAGGGCTGGCCGAACGAGTAACTCCAGAAGACGTCCTGGTCTTTGACGAGACAGGGCTGATTGATAACGAATTAAGGTACGAAGACGAGTGCGTTCGTCATAAAGTGCTAGATCTAGTCGGAGATCTCGCCTTAGCGGGCTGCGACATCGTCGGGCAATTCGTTGCACAAAGAAGTGGCCATCGCCTGAACGCTAACTTGGCTCAGGCGTTACTTTCCGAGTGCCAATTGATTCAAGAACGTGGAGTCTCGGCCTAACGGAACGTCGAGATATCACTCAGGACTGAAACCAGTCTAAAAGAATCCGAAGATGACACATCACGCGCGCCGCCGGAGGCACCTCAGACGACGCCCCGCCGCCAGTTGTGTCCTAAACAAACCGGAGCGATAACATGTCTTCGCTGGTTGCCGATACCGCCTTGGTTGATTCTCGCGCCAAAATTGCCGATTCAGTTGAAATCGGCCCGTTCTGTGTGATCGGTCCTGATGTGACGATCGAAGGTGCGACTCGCATCGAAAATGGCGTGACGATTACGGGTCGAGTCACGATCGGACGATACAACCACATCTATCCCGGTGTTGTCATTGGCGGTGAACCTCAGGATTTAAGTTATCGCGGTGGTGATACTCAGGTCATTATCGGCGATCACAATGTGATGCGTGAGGCTGTCACGATCAATCGCGCCTCTGAAAAAGAAGACGGCATCACTCGGGTTGGAAATCACTGTTACCTGATGGCCTGCAGTCACGTTGCTCACGATTGTTACCTCGGCGATCGAGTCATTCTGGCGAATGGAACATTGCTCGGCGGACATGTTCACGTCCACGATTACGCCACCTTATCCGGGGCGGTTGCCGTTCATCACTACACAACGATTGGACGCAACAGTTTTGTTGGGGGACTGAGTCGCGTTATCAATGACGTCCCGCCCTACATCCTGGTCGAAGGATCGCCCGCTAAGCCTCGCTGTATCAACGTAGTCTCCCTGAAAAGAAATGGTTTTTCCGACGACACGATCCGTGCGCTGACAGATTCTTATCGTCTGTTGTATCGCGGAAAGGTGGGACTCGATCACGCTCGCGAACTTCTCCGCAGCGAGGACAAGCTCCATCCTCAAGTCAATGAGTTGCTGAGTTTTGTTCAGCAGCAGCAAGAAGGCCGTTTTGGACGGGGCCGTGAATTAAGGAAAGCAGCATGAACGATTTACGATTGGGAGTCATTGGTTGCGGACATCTTGGAAAGATTCACGCTCGGTTGGCTCAACAACTTCAGCACGCGACGCTGGTCGGGTTCTCGGATCCCAATCAGGCAGCTCGCGAACAGGTCGCGGAAACCGTCGATTGCCCAGCCTATGAAGACTTTACAGACCTACTGCCCCACATCGACGCAGCCATCGTCGCAGCCCCAACCTCGCTTCATTTCTCGATCGTGCAACAGTTGCTGGAGAGCGGCAAACATGTGCTGGTCGAAAAACCGATGACCACAGACGCGGAGGAAGCCAAACAGCTCGTCGAGACAGCGGCTCGCCAGGAGCTCGTCCTCGCAGTCGGACACGTCGAGCAGTTCAATCCGACTTTTGCTGAGCTGCGACGTCGAGTTTCGCAGCCTCAGTTTATGGAAGCAGTTCGCACCGGGGGTTTTACTTTTCGGTCGACCGACGTCGGTGTAGTGTTCGATCTGATGATTCATGATTTGGATTTGATTCGCTCGCTCGCCGGCTGTCCGGTCACCGAGATCTCCGCAACCGGCTTTTCCTTGTTGTCGGAACACGAGGACTTCGCTGAGGCACGAGTCACCTTTGCCAACGGCTGCGTGGCGCAACTAAAGGCATCCAGAGCCTCTCAAACCGCCGAACGAAAATTAACGATCCATAGCGACGCTCAGAGAATCGTCATGGACATGGCTAGCCGACAGGGCAGCATCCTAACGCGTTCCCCGCGAGTCTGTAGTCCAAGCTGGAATGTGCGTCGTCTGACGGCAGAAGCAACTCAAGACTATAAGGACAAAGTGTTCACAGAACTTCTCCCGGTGGAATCTTGTCAGCTTCCAGAGAACAATCCACTGCAGGACGAACAACAGGACTTCGTCGACAGCATTCGGGAAAAAAGATCCCCACGGGTTTCAGGAGCGGACGCGACCGAGTCAATCGAGATGGCGTTGAAAGTGATCGCTCAGATTCAGAGTACGAAACGCCAGACGCTGCCAGGTCGTCAAGCTGCGTAGACAATCGATTCTACAAACGTTCAGCCGCCCGCCTTCCAAGGGCAGGTTTTCG
>MDTD01003411.1_pt1 | contig 10914 bp, 11 predicted proteins | sample 811221 | NCBI WGS metagenome assembly MDTD01 (sample SAMN05326646, study PRJNA326480) | marine metagenome | isolation source: seawater | place: Pacific Ocean: South West | collected 2011
ATCCACAAGATCAGCGAGAGTCAGATGGCCGTCAATCACAAGTTTTAGAGCCAGGGGCAAAGCAGTTTCAAGGCCAATAATACCGAAGGCGGCGCGGTCGAATTCCACATCTTTTTCATCCACGTGATGGGGGGCATGATCTGTGGCGATCATGTCTATGGTGCCGTCTTTGAGTCCTTCTATGATGGCCAGGCGGTCAGCTTCGGACCTTAAGGGCGGATTCATTTTGTAGTTGGTGTCGTAGGGTGGGATGTCATTGTCTGTCAGGGTAAAGTAATGGGGGGCCGTCTCACATGTGACAGGGGCCCCCCTGTGTTTGGCCTGGCGGATGGCTTCGATGGACTCTGCCGTGCTCATGTGGCAGAAGTGCACTCTGGCGCCGGTGAGTTCCGCAAGTGCAATATCCCGGCAGACCATCACGGATTCGGATGCATTTGGAATTCCTTTGATGCCAAGTTCTGTGGCCCTTGGGCCTTCGTTCATGGCGCCGCCTGCGGCAAGGTCCTTGTCCTCGGCATGAACAAACACCGGAAGGTCCAGGCCTTTGCAGTACTCCAGGGCACGCCGCATCAACTGGGCATTGGCCACCGGCAGGCCGTCGTCTGTGACCGCGCGGATGCCGGCCAGTTTCATATCATGGATTTCCGCCAGGTTTGTACCTTCGGAGCCCCTGGATATGGCGCCCGCAGGGTATACCTTGGCGCTTTGGGCCTTTTCCCCTTGCCGGATGATGAATGAGGTGACCTGGGCATTATCGTTTACCGGATCAGTGTTTGGCATAGAACAAACGGCTGTGAATCCGCCTTTGGCTGCGGCTTTGAGTCCCGATTCAACGGTTTCTTTGTATTCTTGGCCCGGTTCCCTTAAGTGCACATGGACATCCACAAGTCCCGGTACGGCAATCAGGCCGGTTGCATCAATCACTTCAACATCCGGGTCACTCAATGTTTCACCCGGATCCAGAAGTTGCTTTATTTTGCCGTCTTTGATCAGAATATCTTTGGGTTCATCCAGGTTTCCCGGATCAACCACCTTTGCTCCTTTAATCAGCATCTGCATGTCTGCTGCCTCCCGCCACAAGGTAAAAAAGCGCCATACGCAGGGCCACTCCGTTGGTGACCTGGTCCAGTATCAGTGAACAATCCCCGTCCGCAATGTCAGTTGCGATTTCCACCCCCCTATTCATGGGGCCGGGATGCATCACGATGCAATCCTCCTTTGCAAGGGCAAGCCGGTTGCGGTTCAGTCCGTAAAGTGCTGCATACTCACGTTCACTTGGGAAAAGCAGGTTGCCCTGCCGCTCTTTTTGAATTCTGAGCATCATGATGACGTCTGCGTTTTCTACACAGGCGTCCATATTCGGGGCAATTGAGCAGCCAAGCTGTTCAATACCCATGGGTACCATGGTTTGCGGGGCACAAATCTTAACGTTGGCCCCCATTCTGGACAACCCGATGATATCAGACCTTGCCACCCGGGAATGGGAAATATCACCTACAATGGAAATATTCAGATTTTCAAGGGTGCCCTTCGCTTCACGGATGGTCATCATATCCAGCAGCGCCTGGGACGGATGGGCGTGGGTGCCGTCTCCGGCGTTGATCACGGAACAGCCAACCCGTTGTGCCACCTGAAACGCACCGCCTGACGAAGAGTGACGCATGACAATGACATCGGGTTTCATGGATTCAAGATTTTTGGCCGTATCAATAAGGGTCTCGCCCTTTACAATACTGGATGAACTTTTAGCAATAGATACCGTATCTGCCGACAACCGTTTGGCGGCCAGTTCAAAGGACAACTTGGTCCGGGTAGACGGTTCCTGAAAAAAAAGAATAATGGTTTTTCCCCTGAGGGTGGGCACTTTTTTCACCGGCCGTTCGGAAATTTCCTTCATGCCCTGGGCCGTGTCCAATATCATGGCAATCTCGTCTTTGGTCAGCGACCGGATGTCCAGGATATCTTTCTTAGCAAATCGCATAGGGTTGCATCCTTAAAATAAAAAATTGCCGATCCGGCTCCAGCGAACACCGAAGTTGTCCTTGTTCCATGACCAATAGATCATGAACGCTTCTCCCTTGACTTCGGTCAGATCCACAAAACCCCAGAAACGGCTGTCGTGACTATTGTCCCTGTTGTCGCCCATTACAAATAGTTTTCCCTCGGGTACGGTAATTTTTCTCAGGTTGTCCCGGGTGCTGGCTTGACCCGGGATGATCCGCTGATCCTTGAAAACGGCCCATGGCTGCTTTGTCACTTCTTTGTCGTTGACGAACAGGTGTTTGTCAACGATTTGTACCGTATCCCCGCCTACTGCCACCACTCGCTTAATATAATCTTTTGACGGATCTTCAGGATACTTGAACACCACAATATCATGGCGCTCGGGTTTTTTACCAGGGATGAGGGTGTAGCCGTCCGTAAAGGGTATCTTGACCCCGTAAATAAACTTGTTCACAAGGATCTGGTCTCCGATCTGGAGGGTTTCCAGCATAGAGCCCGAAGGTATCTTAAACGCCTGGACGATAAAGGTCCGGATGAACAGGGCGATAACGATGGCAATGAGAATGGCCTCTATGTTCTCCCGCCAGGCGTTCTTCTTTTTAATAGTCATTGGTTCTCTCGGTATTATTTTCTCAGTCTCAGGTTAACAGAACAGGTGCTGGGGTTCACCAAGGTAGAACCGGCCGCGTTGGATATCTGATTTCAGGATGTCAGCGATTTTCCTTGCCTTTACCATGGAAGACAGGGGCACTGTAGGCACTTTCTTTCCGCTGACCATGATTGTGCCGCTCTTGAGTTCGGCATAACTGACCTGACCGTAGGATTTAGAGATGGCCTGGGGGTAATCATGTCCGTAATCCACAATCTGGGTGAAAAGCTCGCTGTCGGATATGGCAGTGTATTTGAGCATCTCCTCATTGAGAATCGGAATGGGGATGCCCAGACCGATGGATAGGGAAATACCGTAACCGCGGATGCTCTGCCCCACCAGCCACTCCGGTGACATCTCTTTGAGGTCCCCGATGACCGAAAGGGTGCCGGATGGTGTCACAGGCACACCGTTTAATCCACGCGCCACCTCGGATTTGTGCTGGGTACCAGTCCAGGTGACATACCCCTGGGCCCCGCCAAGGAAAATCCGGGTGCCAAGACCGATGGTCTTCAGATAGGGGTCGTTGAACAGCGGGCTCAGTTCTCCGGAGGTGGAATAGTTTGCATTGGCTACATTGGGTTTCAAGGTGCCCATGTAAGTGTATTTGATTTTGTTGGACCGGTTGATGGCGCAGTTATAATTCTGGTAAGCGTTCCTTGGATTGCACAACATGGCGTTGGGCAGGTCTTTCAGGGTGACCGTCTTTTCGATTTTCAGATTTGGGTAGCAGTCGGTACCATAGCTTTCCGCCCGGATATGCACTTCCTTGCCGGCAACCAGGTCCTGAATGACATGGCCGCCCCCGTAGTTGAACTCGCCTGGATGATGTTTATTCAGCGGGTCATCGTCACAGGTCTGGGTGGCCCCCAGATAGCAGTCCACGGCAGCCACGCCGGAATAAGCAGGCACATTGTTGAACCAGGTCTTGGTGGTCCGCACCAGGGGGCTTGACTGGCCGATGTTGATAAAAGCACCGGAGGAGCACATGGGAGCAAAGGTGCCAGTAGTAACGACATCCACTTTTTTGGCGGCTTCCACCACCCCTTCTTTTTCTGCAATGTCTATGATCTCTTCGGCAGTGACCACCACGGCCTCTCCCTTGGATATCTTGTCATTTATTTCACGATACGTCTTGTTTACCTTATAATCGCTCATATTCAAATCGTCCCGGGTTCTATTGGAGTTCTGCCTTCACAGCATCTATTTTTGAAGTGATATTATTCTTGATCCAGGTTTTATCCCACCATTCTATGGGATTCACAAAGGTGTTGTGGACAATGATGGACAGGTGGAGGTGGTCCCCGCCGGCGAGTCCGGTCAGCCCGGTGTTGCCTATGATTTCTCCTTTGGCCACTTGATTGCCCTCTTGCACCCTGATGTGGCTGAGGTGGGAATAGAGACTGGCCAGGCCGAACCCGTGATCGATGATCACCGTGTTGCCGAAGATACCCACACTATCCCCCATGACCACCCTGCCTTTGTTGGCAGCTCCAACCTCCGCATTTGCAGTGGACGCCAAGTCTACGCCCAGGTGGACAGCCCTGTCAATTTCCTTGCCTTTGTACTTATAAATTCTGCGGTCTGCATATTGTGCCCGGTTGGCAGCCCCTGCCATACGGCCGAACCGTCCTTTCCAGAGCACCTGATTTACCGTATCCGATGGCACCGCCAGAACCGTTTCCACGTTCTGACGCCGCAGTTCCTTGTTCACGTACAAAAATTTTTCCAACAAGGGATTACTGTCCCCTGCAAAGGCATCTGCCTTGTCTCCCAAGTCAATGTCTGGCATCTTCCGTTCAAGAAAACGGTCTGAAATATTTAAAACGTCCGCCCTGAAGTTCTTATCCTTTATATAATGATGGAAACCGCGCTTGGAAACATTGCCTGCCGGATCCTGTGCCTGTACAAAGATCTGGGTGCCCGGTCCCTGGGTATGGCTCAGGGCGAAAAAGGCCGCATAAATGCTTGGGTCGCTAAACATTCCCGAGTGCCCCGGAAAAAAGTTATCCCCCACCATGACACCACTTTGGGTATCGGGTTCAAATACTTTGTAGATGACCAGTCCGCTGCCGCCTTTTGACACATTGTGCTGTTTTGTGAGCACCTTGATTTGGGGTGGTTTGGAGTCGATGACCACCTTTTTTTCCTGATAAAAACGGTTCCCCTTGTTCCAGCCATGCCAGGAATAATCTTCCACCAGGATTCTTATGGTGGCATCGCCGTCGTTCATTCCGTACCGCCTGGATTCCACAGGAATGGAAAAAGACTCTTCCGTCACCTTTTTGTCGGAGAAAAAAGAAAGCACAGAGGACGGCGGATAATTCTTATCCATCAGCACCTTTTCATTGCCGTTTTGCATCAAAGAAACCATTACCCGTCTCAGGCCCGTACCTTGATCACTGACCGTAAGCGCCATCTCATACGATTTTTTAAGATATTCAGAGGGTAGGCTGACATCCACTTCGGGAGCGGTGCCTTCATATTTATAAAAGACAAGCCAAGCCAGGGGGACAAACAATCCCATTAAAATCAGAATGATTACCGCTTTTTTCATTGATTAACCCTATAATTCAAGACGTTAGAATACAGCAAAATAAAATCAACCTAAAATAACAGCAAAAGCCTTACATATCAAGGAATTTTACATTCTTGACTTTTAGCTTTCCAAACTATAGGTTTAGCCCAAACATGTCACTATTTTAAGGATTTCCATAATGAGCAACTTCTTTTTTAACCTTATCCAAACCAAACCTCCGGTTTTTTTTCTGATTGCAGGTCCCTGCGTCATTGAAGACTATGACACCAGCTTTGCAATTGCCGCCCATCTGAAATCAGTGACACAGGACTTAGGGATTCCTTATATTTTCAAAGCCTCCTACGACAAGGCAAACAGAACATCAATAGACTCATTCCGAGGGCCGGGGGTAGAAGAAGGACTGGAGATACTCAAACGGATTAAGCAAGAGTTGGACCTGCCGGTGATTTCGGACATCCATCAGCCAGGCCAGGCGGAAGCTGCCGCCAAAGTGCTTGACATTATACAGATTCCCGCCTTTTTGTGCCGGCAAACCGATTTGATTCTTGCAGCCTGTAAGACCGGTAAACCCGTGAATATTAAAAAGGGGCAGTTTTTATCGCCGTTTGACTGCAGAAATATTATCATGAAAGCCCATGCCGCAGGCAACCACGATATTGCCATCACCGAAAGGGGGACGAGTTTCGGCTACAACAACCTGGTGGTGGATTACCGAGGATTCCAGATACTCAACGAGATGGATGTCCCCGTTATTTTTGATGCAACCCACAGTGTGCAACTGCCGGGCGGCGGCGGGGCATCATCCGCCGGAGAGCGACAGTTCGTCCCGCCATTGTCCAAGGCGGCGGTGGCCGCCGGCACCACCGGGCTGTTTATGGAGACCCATCCGGACCCGGACAAGGCGCTGTGCGACGGCCCGAACTCAATGCCTTTAGATGAGATGGCGCCCCTGCTCAAAACCCTTCTTGCCATCAAAAAAGCTGCCGGCTGAAATCGAATCAGAACGAAAAAAGAAAACGCGGAATGAAAGAAAAACTTCAACAGCTCCGGCTGCTCCTGCTTGATGTGGATGGTGTGCTCACCGACGGCAGCATCACCTATACGGATACAGGAGAGCAGATAAAATCTTTTAATGCCAAAGACGGACTTGGCCTGCGGCTGCTTATGGATGCAGGTATAGATGTGGGAATTGTCACGGCCAGAACCTCAGGTGCCCTGCGACACCGGTGTGATAACCTGAAAATCAACCTGGTATTCGACGGTATCAAGGACAAGGCCGAAGCCTTTGATACCATTCTTCAAAAAACAGGACTTGCAGCCGGACAAGTCGGCTACGTGGGAGATGATCTGATTGATCTGCCGGCCATGACCCGTGCCGGTGTGGCCTTTACCGTTGCCGATGCATCTTCCGATGTGAAAAATCATTCGGATTACACGGCAAGTCTGCCCGGCGGTCACGGTGGTGTCAGAGAGATTTGTGAAACCATACTCAAGGCCCAGGGCCTGTGGGACCAGATTCTTTCGGGTTTTCTGTCATGACGGCATACGGAAAGAAAAAGCTGATCCTGCCCCTTGTGATCTTGACCGTCTGTCTATTTGCCGGACTGGGCATCTTTTATTATGCAAACCGGCTGCTGTCCACACCTGTGACCATCGAAAACATTGAAGTGGACACCCGGGCTGCATTGAAGCTCAACCTTTTGGAACAGGTGTCCAAAAAAAACGGCATTACCGAATGGGAACTCAAGGCGACGTCAGCAACCCTGTTGAGGGAGGAAGACAAAGCTATTCTTGAGGATGTGGCCGTGGTTTTTTACACAAAGACCGAAGAAAAAGTACATCTGACCGCTGAACAGGGAGTCCTTCATACCAAGACCCATGACCTGACATTGAACACCAATGTCGTTGTTACTTCACAGGGGCGCACCCTGAGAAGTGAAACATTGCATTATGGCAAAAAAGAACATATAATACACACCGATTCACGGGTCTTGATTGAGGACGGAGAGTCAACGCTGGAAGCGGATACCATGCGTATCGAATTAAACGACAACCGGATTATCTTAAAAGGAAAAGTAAAAGGATACTTCAGTGAAGCCATCGACCTCCCATAGCCATCTTATGATCCCTTTTTCAACCCTGACATTGATTTTTACCATCATCCTTGCATTTTCTTTTACCCCCCATGCCGGTGCCGCTGAAAAGAACGTCTCTGTTGAAAAAGATACGGCATCCAGCCTTCACGTGATATCCGATGAAATGGTTGCCGAACAGGGCAAGGCCCTTGTGGAATTTATCGGAAATGTAAAGGCAACCCGCGAGGACGCCGTGCTGATGGCGGACTCCGTAAAGGTTTACTTCAACGAGTCAAAAAACAATAAAGAAAGCCAGAATCACGTAAAGCAGATTGTGGCCACCGGCAACGTGGAGTATACGGCCGGGGAACGCAAAGCGATTGCAGATAAAGTCGTTTACACCACTGAAACCGAAATGCTCGTGCTTACCGGCAAAGCACCTAAACTGCTCACCGGTAAAAGCTGGGTGACCGGCAAAAAGATTACCCTCTTTAGAAACGAGCAGCGCGTGATGGTGGAAAGCGATGGTAAGACCCGTGTCCAGGCATTTTTTGATGCCCAGGACCAGAACCGGCCCACAGATAGTGCCAAGCAATAGCGAACACCCATGAGCCGTCTGGTATTAGAGAATCTGGTTAAAACCTACGCCGGTAAAACGGTGGTCAATGAGGTCAACCTGACTGTAAAACAGGGGAAAGTCACAGGGCTTCTGGGGCCCAACGGGGCGGGTAAGACCACCACCTTTTACATGACGGTGGGGATGATAAGACCGGACGGCGGTACGGTTTACCTTGATCAGGCGGATATTACCCAGCACCCCATGTATATCAGGGCCAGAAAGGGAATCGGGTATCTGCCCCAGGAATCGTCCATTTTTAAAAAATTGACGGTAAGGGAAAATATTACCGCGATTTTAGAAGTGCTGCCCGCCAATGGATTTGATATTGAGACCAAGGCGCAAATTCTCATGGATGAACTGGGCATTGCACGGTTATCCCATCAGAAGGCGGCCTCACTTTCCGGCGGTGAACGTAGGCGGCTCGAAATTGCAAGGGTGCTGGCCACGGACCCGAAATTCATCCTGCTGGATGAACCGTTTGCAGGTATTGATCCGCTGGCTGTCATCGACATCCAGAAGATCATCTCTCAATTGACCGGGAGAGGAATCGGTGTATTGATTTCCGACCACAATGTAAGGGAAACCTTGGGGGTATGCGATCATGCATACATAATGAATCAGGGCGCTGTAATTGAGTCCGGATCCCCTGAGAAGATTATATCTAGTGAAATAGCCAAAAAGATTTATCTGGGAGATAATTTTAAACTTTAGCATGGAACTTGGATTACAACAGAACCTTACACTGACCCAGCAGCTGGTCATGACCCCGCAGCTTCAGCAGGCCATAAAGCTGCTGCAACTGTCACGGCTTGAGCTGGCGGACATGATCCAGCAGGAAATGGAACAGAATCCGGCCCTTGAAGAGAAGGTCACAGACGATACATCGGACAAGAATATCACTGCCCAGGAGGGAGATGCACCGGAGTCTGAAGCCGAAGCCCCCGTCAAAGAGGTGACCATTGAAGAACAGGTGGGATCCGATGTGGACTGGGAAAATTATATCAATGAGTATAATTCCACCGGCCGCGTCTATATGGAGTCTGAGAGCACTGAAGCGCCGAATTTCGAAGCATTTACCTCAGAAAAAAAGACACTTGAACAACACCTGGAATGGCAGCTTATGCTGTCGGGCCTTGATGATGACAGGGAAGCCATCGGCAACCTGATCATCGGGAATTTGAACCGGGACGGTTACCTGTGCATGGAGGTGGAGGAAATTGCCGCTGCCACCGAATCTGATGTTGAGGTTGTCGAAGACGTTTTGTCATTGTTGCAGACCTTCGATCCCCCCGGCGTATGCGCAAGGACCCTGACCGAAACGCTTTTAATCCAGGTCCGGCAACTGGGTATCGAAAACCCGGTAATCGAGGCAATCATCACCAGTCACCTGAAAAACTTAGAAAACAGGAACAGTAAAAAAATTGCAAAAGCCCTTAAAATTTCCGTAGACGACGTCCGCGCTGCTGTTAACGTCATCCAATACCTTGAACCCAAACCCGGGCGTAAATTTGCCACAGAGGAACCGGCCTATATCACCCCGGATATTTACGTGTACAAGGTGGATGATGATTTTAAAATCGTTATGAACGATGACGGCCTTCCAAAGCTTCGAATCTCTCGTTTTTACCGGGAAGCGGTTGCGGACGGAAAAAAAATACCCAAAGAGACCAAGGCGTACCTGAACGAAAAAATGCAGTCCGCCTCCTGGCTGATCAAAAGTATCCATCAGCGGCAAAAGACCATCTACCTTGTGATGGAGAGCATCATCAAGTTTCAACGGGAATTTTTTGAAAAAGGGATCGCCTACCTGCGTCCGCTGATTCTCAAGGATATTGCCGAAGATATTGAGATGCACGAATCGACCATCAGCCGGGTGACCACCAATAAATACGCCTACACTCCCCAGGGGCTCTTTGAACTCAAGTATTTTTTCAACAGCTCCATAGAGCGGACCGGAGGCGCATCCATGGCGTCGGCCAGCGTCAAGGAAAGGATCCGTCAGATGATCGAAAATGAGGATCCCAACGCCCCGCTGAGTGACGACAAGATCGCAGCCATTCTTCAGGAATCCGATATCCAGATCGCACGGCGCACCGTGGCCAAGTACCGAAAGGTGCTCAACATCCTGCCGTCCAACAAACGGAAACAACTTTAGGGAGGTTTTATGCAGACCACTGTGACCTTCAAGAAAATAGAATCCACTGAATCCTTAAAATCATACGTGGCCAAAAAACTGGACCGATTCGATAAGATGCTGGACAGCCCGGCCGAAGCCCATGTGGTATTGTCCGTGGAAAAAATAAGACATATTGCCGAGATCACGCTGACCTGTGACAAACTCAACATTCACGCCAAGGAAGACTCCGAAAGCATGTACTCCTCCATCGACGCCCTGATGGATAAAATTAAAGCACAGATCAAAAAGCACAAGGAAAAAGTAAAGCACCACATGTCAGGCGATAAAACCAGCCTGACAGATACCTTCGAGTTTAACAACCCGACCGGTGACGCCGTTGCATTTGATCCGGTTTCCCAAATCATTGTGGAACCCATTGATTATAAACCCATGGATATTGAGGATGCGGTGGTTGAACTCAACTCGGGTAAAAAAACATTCTTTGTTTTCAACAACGCCCGCACAGAGCAACTGAACGTTCTTTACAAACACAACAACGGAAAACTGGGCCTCATTCAGCCCAGGGGATAAACAACGCCAATGAAAATCAGTGAAATCTTAGACAAAAGTGCTATTATCGCAGATCTGGCCGCTGACAACAAAACCGGCGTACTTCAGGAACTGGCGGAAGCGGTTGCAGGCTCCACACAGGCTGACGGAAAGGCCATTGCCGCCGTACTCAGGGAGAGGGAATCCTTAGGCTCGACCGGTATCGGCGGTGGTATTGCCATTCCCCACGGAAAACTGGATGCTGTGGGCTCGGTGACAGTGGGATTTGGGTTGAGCAAAAAGGGAATTGAATACGATTCCCTGGATGACAAACCCGTACATATTTTCTTTTTGTTATTAACC
>MDTD01034681.1_pt1 | contig 10914 bp, 9 predicted proteins | sample 811221 | NCBI WGS metagenome assembly MDTD01 (sample SAMN05326646, study PRJNA326480) | marine metagenome | isolation source: seawater | place: Pacific Ocean: South West | collected 2011
ATCTCGCAAGGATCTTATTTTGATTTGTAGTTTGGACATGGCTTGAGAGGCTTCATCTAACTTGTGTCCATTACCGGTATGAAAGAAGATGAGTTCTGGTTTTTTCCTAGGCATGGTATCGCACCCTCCCCCGTATGGCCTCAAATCGATCCACCACTGCACGTGCATCGAAATTATCTGATGTCGAATCATCTAGATATCCTTTCAAAACTCGTTTCATAGATTCTGGTCTATCGACATGATGCGCAGAAAGGCATTCGTGAAGAGAATGGAGATCGAGGCCAAAGTGTTCCATTTCAGCCACTAAACGGCCAAGACCGTAATCAATCATAATTACATCATCATCAGACCATATGGCATTCAATGTGGTTACATCGCCATGTGATATGCCTGTTGAGTGGACTCTCCGGATAGCCTGCCCAAGCTTATGTTCCATCTGGTAATCAGAATCCTCTTGGAGTACTTGAGCAAGAGTTGGTCCTTCTATCCTACTCATCATTATCCATCCTTCCTCTGGGTCGATTCCGAATAAAATCGGGGATTTGACCTCATTTTCACAGAGACGTACGAGGATTCTAGCTTCAGCGAATATCCTTTGACGTGAAAGATTCCGTTCAAGAGAAGGGTGTCGGTAACCTCTCGGTATTCTTCGCTTAAGAACAGCGTTTCTTCCCATCCATGTGCCTGAAATTACTTCGGCTTCAGCACCCAAATGAATGGTTTCTAGGGCCATCCATGGAAGCCAATCATCCCCGGCCATATGGGTTCCACATTAGATGGCTTGAAAGGTATTGCAGTCAGAAGGGGTTTTGTCGAGATGGTCCTGAAACTGCCGCCTTTGCCCCAGAGAAAGAATCTAATTCACTCTCTATCAATGGATAGTGAGGAGTTAGAGTTTGAGGCAAATAGGCTCATGGAAGGCATAGGTCAGAAAATGAGGTGGAGTTTTGATGCCTGTCTGACAATTGCGCCATTAACATTGAAAATCAATCGTCTCAAGAAGGAGAAAGACGTCATTCTGATTGCGCATACGTATCAGACGCCCGACATCGTCTATGGGGTTGCAGATGCTGTTGGAGACAGTTACACACTCTCTAAGATCGCCAGGGATGCTCCCCAATCAGTCATACTGTTCTCAAGTGTCCGATTCATGGCAGAGACGGCTAAAATACTCAGCCCGGATAAGACGGTCCTTCACCCCTCTCCGGAAGCTGGTTGTTCGCTATCAGAAGGGATCTGCGCAGATGACGTTCGTGAACTTAAAGCACTGCATCCGGGCGTACCTGTGGCTTGTTACATCAACACAACTGCGGCGGTTAAAGCTGAATGCGATGTTTGTGTCACCAGTAGCAATTATCTTTCAATCGCAGAAAATCTTCCTGGTGATGAGTTAATTTTCGTTCCGGACAGACTCATGGGCCAACATCTGAAGACACATCTCCAGGGGAAAAAGACCGTGTATCTGCATGAAGCGGATTGCGAAGTTCACGCAGCATTCAACACAAGTAGTATCCAACGTCAGAGAAGAGAGGCGGATAAGAGGGGTATTGAGTTGCGGGTGCTGGCTCATCCTGAATGTGATGCCGATGTCTTGGCTGCGAGTGACTTTGTTGGCAGTTCAGAAAGGATACTCATTGAAGCCAAGAGAATTGCGTCTGAAGAAAAGGCTGCAGTGATGATGATTACTGAATGTGGTACGGCAGAGCGAGCCATGGCTGAATCAGAAAAGCCAATTGAATTAATGGGAGCTTGTTCGATGTGCAGGCACATGAAAAGAACTCATTTGGAAGATATCCTGCAAGCAATCGAGTCTCCGAGAGGGGATCAAATAGTTGAGATAGGAAAAGATGTGATCGGTAGAGCTCGAGACTGCCTCAATCAGATGTTCGAACTTGCTGAGTCTTGAGGAAGTTTGCTCTCCGATGCTGCTTGGACGGTCCAGAGCATCAAGAGGGGGGCAAGTATCACCACTGCAGCCTGGAGAAGAATGGAAGAATATGGCTCGAATGTTTCTTCTAATTTGTATACTTCGAGTATGGTATTCCCATCTTCATCAGTAACAAGCCATGCAGCGCCGATGGAGACAATTCTTGGGTCTTCATGGAATGCTTCTGAACCACTTGTAAGTGAGATTGAAGACGATCCGTCGTAGAGATATACGTCGTTTAGATCGTTATCAATACCCTGATTGTTCGGATCGAAAGCTGTGATTTGAGTGAAAACTATGCTATCTCCTGTCAGATGCGGGGCCCATGCATCCCAAGCTGGTTCTGATATGATGGCTGAATTTCCGACTACTCTATCGAAAAGCACGATGCGTCTCATCTGACCGACGTCCACGACTGCTGCAATAGATGTTCCATCCGCTGATATCTCGGTAACTGTCCCGTTAGCTGGGTCAACTAAGATTTCTGCATCTATTAGTCCGGATTCTATTTCATCACTAGCAGAGGCATTTACGAGGATGTTCTGTCTCGTCTCAGAGGATACTGAAAATATGCTTAACTCTGGTCCCCCGGTTCCATTAGTCGCCCATATTACTGAATCGCCAGATGCTGTGAGTGCAGTTGCACCGACCGCATCCGGTATCTTCGCAATTTCCGACCCTGAAGGGTACAGGACAGATATGCCATCGTCGTCCAATATAGCAGCATAAGAAGTGCCATCCACTGTTGTGCCAATTGCAAGATCGTGTATCCTCATCCCCACATCGTTCCTGTATTGTGGTGAAATCGTGCCGAAGGAAGTATCGATTACAAACCAGTCGAATCTGAAACCTGCGTAAATTGCCATCTTATCTTCAGATATTTCGACGGAGGGGGTGATTGCCCACGGGGCGCCCCCAACCACGTATGATTCAGTTGTACTGAGATTCCATGCCGTGATCATAGGTGCCTCATCTGGTGTTTCATTGACTGCAATCATCCACTCTCCCTCTCCTGTCGCCTCTGATGGGAATTCGACACCTTCCAAGGGAAATGATTGGTGTGTAGCATCGTAAACAAGTATGGTCGTCGTCAGAAAAAGAACTGCCACTATGGCGGCCGAGGTCTGCTTCTTGGAGGCCTGTCGATAAGGCCTCAAGGTTCTGTAAATGATTCTTCTTGCCTTCTTCATAGCTAGTTTCGGATTATCTATCAGTAGGGCAAACCGTCGTCCTATCAAACGTTCATCAAAGGCACCCCAGACGCCTTTTCTTGTTTTATCAGTAAGGGCTACTGCAAGATGCGCGATTATTACGCCCCCGAGTATGTCTGCAATCCAATGTATGCCGAGATAAACGATGGTGAAGCTTGTGACGAGGATGAAAACGCCGAGTAGATTCGTGAATCTGTTCCATCTCCCATCATCATCCCATCTGATGAAAGCTAACCAGATAGCAACAGGCATTCCAACATGTAGGCTTGGCATCCCATTGGTGAACGGATCGATACCGGCGAACCAGTTCCTAATCTCCGGGGTTAAGTCGTAGGCTAATGTTTCCATACCGGGTATAACATCCCCCGTGACTCGCACGTTCAAAAAGAGATAGAATGGCACGGCTAAGATGTAGACGTAAAACATTGTCAGTGATACTCTATCCGCCATGTATCTGTCATCGACGTAAATTGGATAAATGAAAGCTGAGAATATTGCAGTCATGTATCCCATGACATAGAAGTGGGTAAGTCCCGAAGTGAGGAGTTTCGACTGGAATTTATCCTGCACCCAGAGAACAACATCGCCCTCGATAGCATAGATGTATGGAGTGATCTCGATTCTTGTACTGGCCATCAGAGCCCTGTCTATTTGATCGAGCGGATCTTTCCAAAGATAAACGGAGAATACGATGACCATGTGAAACCAATATCTTCGGAACATATCCACGTAAGCGCTCCACGAGTGGCGAATGAATCTCGGTCTAAGCAACGGCATCAATACGATACTACAGAGAATTGCTGCGGTGACCCAAGTGAGATAGATACCTGTCTGCGCCATGTTACGAGCCTATGTGCCCGTGTCCACATCATGAATGGAACCCCTAAGAGAGGGTTTTATCGGATGTTGACGGGTGTTCTCTCTGTTGCTTCGACTACTTGCATGACTTTGTCGACTACTTTGATGAATGACCTTGCAGTTGGTCCCTCAGGATCTGCAATGATTCGATGTACTCCATCATCACCGCCTCTGACGACTCCTGGATCGAATGGAATATTGCCCAAAAAGGGGACTTCCAAATCCTTTGCCGCTTTTTCCCCTCCGCCGGATTTGAAAACATCTAGAACGGTTTCCCATCTCCCGTTTTCATCAGTTTCTAACTCCAAGGTTACGCCGCCGGGTGCGTCTATTGACACTGATGAACCGGGCGGTGCTGATCCCGTCAGCGTGTACCCGCTCATATTTTCCACGACACCTATGACTGGGAGGGAAACTGTCTTCGCGAAGTTGATCGACTTTCGACTATCGAGTAAAGCGACTTCTTGAGGGGTTGTTACAATGACGACTCCGTCTATCCCTGGGAGACTCTGTGAAACAGTGAGCGGTTCATCACTAGTTCCCGGAGGAAAATCGATTATGAGCGCGTCTAACTTGCCCCATGCTACATCGCCAATGAATTGCTGGATGGCACCGAGTTTGATTGGGCCCCTCCATATTACCGGCTTATCGGGATCCTCGATGAGGAATGCCATTGAGATGACCTTGATTCCTTCAGGCCCTATCGCAGGGAATATCTGGCCCTCCTCGACATGTAGCTCGGCTTCTTCAAGTGCCAGCATCTTGGGGATATTTGGGCCGGTGATATCAATATCCATGATTCCGACTGACATTCCTCTGCGTGCCAGAGTGAGGGCTAAGCCAGCAGAAACAGTGGATTTTCCGACACCGCCTTTGCCCGAGAGCACCATTATCTTGTGTTTAATCGACTTATCCATCTCTTCCATTCGCATCTTTCGACGCATCTGAGCATATGCCTGCTCCATTTGTGCGGTCTGTTCATTTGTAGCAGCAGTCTTCTCATCGTTCTGGGGTTGGTCGCCGGAGTGATAGGAAACTGGACCCTCTGCCATGGCTACTCACATCGACACCGATACTTCAAACTGAGTCTATATGTGTGTATAGTTTATCTGCGGGTGAGATTCAAGTATCTTAGGTTCTGTTCATGAAAGTATGAAGTTACTTTTCGTCTGCGTGGGGAACACATGCAGGAGTCAGATGGCTGAATCGATTGCAAGGTATCATGGTCACGAGGCATATTCTGGAGGCACGGAACCGGGGGATAGAGTATCTGAAAACGCCATAAAAGCGCTTCTTGAAGAGGGATACTCCTCGGAAGGCCTTATTCCAAAATCGGTCGATATCGTCTACCCAGGTGATTACGATAAGATCGTCAGCATGGGGTGTGGCGTTTCATGCCCAAACATACCCATAGACGAAGACTGGCAGTTGGAAGACCCGGTTGGCCAGAATCTGGAAGTCTTCAGGAGCACTAGAGACGAAATTTTGCTTCGAATCTCAAGAATGGCAGATAACTTCTCGACCGACGCATAGAAAAGGCAAGTTCCGGACACCCGGCTCACTGCGAGCGTAGTGTAGTGGTTATCACCCCACGTTGCCAACGTGGGAACCCGGGTTCAAATCCCGGCGCTCGCACCATCTACTGAATCGATTCATCGGAGGTGAAAACTCTGATTATCGCCCCGAATGCACCTACTGTTAGTATTGCTGCAGCTACAACTGCCAGTATGTCGGCATTACTTGAAAGCCAGCTAGCGGAATCTGATGGTTCCTCTCTGACAAGTGTGATCTGATGACCTTGTTCTTCAAGGGGAGTCATGGACTGATAGATATCTGTCGCCCTGATCTTTATTTCCATGATTCCGGGTTCTAGAGAGGATCTTGCGTTGAATACCAAAGAGTATACCCCGTCCCCCGCAACACTATCTCCATTGATGCCATCATCATTCATGTTCAACCATGACTCTGATGATCCTATTGGCGCCAACCGGCCTATTTTGGTCTGAACGACAGAAACCCCATCTGGATCGGAAACACTTACCTCCATGACGTGTAGAATGGAGTCCCCTGAAATCGGTAAAAGTACGGAATCAAGGTACTCCCCCTCTGTGGTCTGCGGATCGGCCCTGATTAGTATCGAAGGGGAAATCATAGGCGGTTCATTCAGTACGATGAATGATACGTCGTCACCCAATACGCCGGTATGGATTGTTCTTGCTCCAAATGAGTCCTCGAGTACAATGGGGAAAGCCACCTTTCCTGGACTTACCCCCATTGGCATAATGGCTCTACCTGACCATATTTCTCCATTGAATTCAAGCATCATCTTATTGCCACCGTATGACTGTAAGTCTACACTAACAGTTGCAATTCCGTGCATATCCGTTGCGTCAACCGTGATAGAGAACTCTTCGCCCCGGAATAGTCGATTTGGTGACCTATCGACCTCTATAACCCTGGGGCCGGGGTTGGTGATATTCAGCATGATGTTCTCAGAGACTGTCGCCCAAATATCCTCCACGTGGATAGTGGCTTCCATGGATCCATAGAATAACCCAGAAGAGTTGGCCTGGACGGTCCAGATGTCATCATGAACAACAAGATCGCCTGAGAGGCCCGAGTCTGAAAGCTCCAGTATCCCCCAGTCCTCGCCATGTAGATCTATGGTAACCGAAACTACATCTGTATCTGGATCCTCGATAGTGACTTCAAGGTGAACATTGTCGCCTTCACCGCGCCATATCCCCTCTCTGTAAGTAATAGCTGTAATCTCTGGGAGGGTATTCTCAGCAGCAGTTATCACGGATGGCCTGAGCACTCTATCGACTGTCTGAGTTTCCCTGAAAATCGATGTATCTTCATCTTCTAAAGGTGACAATGGAATCGCACGCTCACAATAAATCAGAAGTCCTGCTAAAATTCCTTCATTGACTGTGGAGCCAGACGCTTGTCCCCCTCCAGGGTATGTTCCGATCCATTCTGCTGACTTGACCTCATGACCATCAATATCTGCAATTGAGGTATTTTGGACTTCAACAGCCATGGAGAATCGACCATCATGTACTAGATCCACCCTATCGCCCTGAATTAGTACATCAGGCACCAACCCAGACTCTCTGGTCACATTTGAAGAAAGAATGGAGACAGCCTCTGGAGGAACTGGATTGAGGATTCTTGGGGAATCGGGCGGGTATTCATTGTTGACTTCTCCATTATCCTCGACATAACGATATCTCACTACTGGAGATTCCCAGTCTATATTGGGAGTCATGTACACATATGTGAGATTATGATCGGAATAAAGCTCCTGGCCAGGGACGGTAAATGCGGATCCTGAGACATTGAACCAATATTCGTCACGAATAACTAGCACGTCGTGGTCAACTCCAGAAGAGTTGGCTTGCACGCCAGCATCTACGATTTGCCTGACTGATCCAAATGTTCCGGAGGCGGTACCGGAATAAATCCCATCAAGAATGAATGTATCAGCTATCATTACGCCGTCTAACTGTTCATTGTAAATCTCTTCAATGGTTCCATTTACCTCGATCTGGATACCATTCTCATCCTCGATCAAGACATCAAAATCGCCTTCTCCTCTGAATCTCTGATGCTGCTGAACTCGCTGGTCCCCTTCCCATCGTTCCCTCAGTATGAACTCGTCAAGTTGGAAATCTATCCTATCTGATTCGAACTCAATCAATGCTGTGGCCATTGCCTCGACCCATATATCCTGGAAAACTCGTTCACCGTCTACATCAGTAGTTTCATACCTCAACAGGGACATATCGCCCGATATATCGAGTGATCCTTCCTCATTTGAATTCAAAGCTAATGAGCCGTTTGCCTCGAGTTCTAGATGCTCTGTAACTATGCCATTTTCTAGTGTTCTTGTGAATCTAGCTTGCTTAACTGTTCCATCGGCCGATATGCCCTCTAATCCATCATAGAGGCTCATTCGTATTGTTCCTGAGCCTTCTAGTTGAAACTCTTGGCTGGAAAGATCGGTTCCATTCCAAGACTCATTCAACCATGCTCTCTGAATATCCAGGTTGACATCGATCTCCCTATCTTGGTCATTGAGCATAAGTCGTATGGTTCCATTTCCAAGCTCATTGGCTTCTAGATTCAAATCTGAGCGTTGCTGCCAGCCTCTTCCGGTTACAGATAGGGCCGTTTCGTCAACTCCGGAAGTTAGCGACCAAGACGTTTCCCTAGTGATTTCATGATCCATCACCGGCTGATTCCACATAGTGACTTCAAACGACCTCTCACAAGACGCTTCAGATGTCTCAACCGAGATAGAAATATCATCTCCAAATGACGGAGGGTGGGTCATCTGTATGTCTATGACTCCCCCGGCAGTGAGGGAGGAAGACGTTCCAACGTGGATTCCATTATCATTTAGGTGGGTTACGATAACATCTACGTTAGAGGGGTCAACCGCAAGAGGAAGCGCCGGATAGAATTGCACTCTGTACGCATGTTGGATTTGTTCCCCTTCATCACTCCAGAAAGTTCCCCAATCCGCATGTATGATACAGATCCTAGAGTCGGACTCGTTGCCTTCTTGTTGTGCTACCGCAATCGATGAGAAGGCGAGTGATGCTGCTAACACAGCCAAGATGAGTGCCTCGGCCTTCCGAGTTGCCATGTTGTCCTTACTCTCTTTTTCGTATAACAGGCTGTGGGCGTTGTGATTCAAAACAGTGGCTCATCCCAGTCGTCTTCTTCACCGGCTTTTTCTCGCCATACAGTCTGAGGGACATCTTCGTATAGGCCTGCATATGGATCTTCTTCCTCGTTATCTTTGGATCCTCTTCCAACATACTGGCTTGCATTCGACTTGAATTTCCAATAGTGTATTCTCCACTCCCTTCCATCCCAGAGTGTGGTCTCCTCCGACTCAGTCGTCAAAAGGTCATAATCTTGGAGCTGGTAGAACAGATTCCTATCATTTGGCTCTAACGCATTATCGATGATTCGATTGGAGAAGCCGAAGAACCCGAGTGCGTGTTCAGCAATCGATTCAGCGACACTAACCTCCATGTCCGCATCGACACGATTACGAATTGCTTGGGTTAGATCTTGGAGTGTTAGGCCCATGTATCGTCACCTGCGCGACCCATCGACATAGGGTTCGTTATTTCAACATGGTTCGCGTAAGCGTCGAATACCGGTTGCCACACGGAGCAATTATGACGGCGTCGGCGAGAATCGGTTTTCTCGGTCTCGAAGAGGATTGGTCGCAAGTTCCGGATGTTTCTGTTATACAGATACCATTCGAAATGACAGTGAGTTATGGGGCTGGCACGTCAATGGGTCCCTCAGCCGCATTAGAAGCGTCTTCACAGGTCGAGGCTTACTCGGATTATCTCGGGGATGATTTGCCGGCAGGCATGAACATTAGAACCCTGGATGCATGGAGGTTCGAAGGGCCGACTTTGATCTCTCATCTTGAATCCATACAGGATCATATCGAACATGGAATAACTCATGGCGAGTTTCCAATCATACTTGGGGGGGAGCATGGGCTTCTTCTTCCAGCGCTAAAGGCCTGTGTCTCAAGGGGAATTTTGGAATCTTTGCACGATCTCACCTTAGTTCAGGTGGACGCCCATGCTGATCTTCGTGATGAGTTGAATGGTGAACGTTTTAGTCATGGAACGGTGGTCAGGAGATGTCTTGATGAGGGGCTCGGTCGTGCTATTCAGATTGGAATTCGGGCCTATTCCTTGGAGGAAGCTCGCATGATAGAATCGGATGATAGAATCAGTGCGTGGCGAGCCAGAGAAATCCGAGAAGATGAAACGGCTATTCTTTCTATTCTTGATTGCTTGTCCGACATAAACGGCCCCATTTGGCTGAGTGTAGATATTGATGCCTTAGATCCTTCAATTGTACCTGGAACTGGAACACCGGTGCCGGGTGGGCTGGACTACTGGCTTGTGAGTCGGATCATAGAGGGCGTATTCGAGGGGAAGGGTCGCGTCATCGGCGCCGACGTATCAGAAATCGCACCGGATGAATATGGGATAACGCAGTTTACCGCTGCCAGCCTTGCTACCTCGGTTCTCGCCTGTCATGCGAAGAAGAAGCGGGAGGTTTGAAGCGTGTTCAGGATCGAGAGGGAGGTCCCTCCTCCAGAAATTTTCCTCATGATAAGAAAGGCAGCAGGAATGGGCCCGAGATCGATGGAAGGTGCAACCAGGGGATTAGGTAGAGAGTTATGCTCAGTGGTTCTAAAGCTCGAAGAAAACGGAAGAATTGTTGGGATGGGACGAATTGTGGGGGATGGTGGAACCGTATTCCATATCTGCGACATGGCCGTTATTCCTGATTATCAAAGAAAAGGCGGAGGGACAATGGTGATGAATGAATTAATGCGCTACATTGAGGAAGAAGCCCCACCGAATACATACATCAATCTCCTAGCAGATGTAAGTGGTTTCTACGAACGCTGGGGTTTCAAACCATCTCGGCCATCCTCCACTGGCATGCATCTGAGGAGCGATTCCAAGTGAACAGAGTGGTGTTATTCAATAGGGAGCATTGAGTGAGGTTAGCATGGGAGGCGAGTCGATAACGCTTGATGTAGGTGGAATGACCTGCGATGGCTGCGCTGGAAGAGTACGAAATGCGCTTGAAAGCGTATCTGGTGTCGTATCTGCTGAAGTATCTCATGAAACTGGTTCGGCTATCGTTTCACACTCCGGGGTCTCTCGGAATTTAATGGCGAACGCTGTTCTCGCAATCGGCTATACCGTAGACGGTCGTACTGAGGAGTTTCACTGGCGAGATGGAAGTGTATGGAAACAGTCAGCACACAATACCAAGTGGTGCTTGATTGGCTGTAGCATTGGTGATTTTGGAACAATTGCCGCTTTCCAATTTATTCCTTATCTTGATGCACTTGGC
>MDTD01125069.1_pt1 | contig 10914 bp, 7 predicted proteins | sample 811221 | NCBI WGS metagenome assembly MDTD01 (sample SAMN05326646, study PRJNA326480) | marine metagenome | isolation source: seawater | place: Pacific Ocean: South West | collected 2011
GTTGCACAAAAAATTCTGACTGGTTTTAATGAAAATGAAGTGATTTTAATGAAAAAAAAACCAAAAAATCATGGTTTTTTTGAAAAATTTTTCAATTTTTTCAATTAATTTGTATTTTCTCGTAATATTTGTTGTTTTTAATTTTTGGTCACTGGAGATTAAAAGTTCCATGTGTCTTTATTAAACCAAAAAACAATTAAAAATGAAGTTTCATTTAATGGAATAGGACTTCACAGTGGGAAACAAGTAAAAATTACTGTCAAGCCCTCTGATCCAGATACAGGGATCGTTTTTAAAAGAGTGGATTTGAGAGAAAACAATATTATTTTTCCAAATTTTATGAATGTTAGTAATACTGCTCTTAACACAACTATAAGCAATAGCTATGGAGTAAAGGTGTCCACTATAGAACATTTAATGGGAGCACTTTTCGGGATGGGAATTGATAACGCTTTAGTGGAAATTGATAACGAAGAAGTACCAATTTTAGACGGTTCAGCAAAATTATTTATCAATAAAATTTTATCCGTAGGATTGGAGTCAAGTAATAGTCCAATTAAAATAATAAAGATAAATAACAAAGTAGAATTTTTTAAAGATGATAAATTTATATCAATTGAACCTACAAAGTTAAGCTTAGATATAGATTTTCAGTTACGTTATCAAAATAAAATTATAGGTAATCAAAGAAATCGAATTAATGTTTATGAGGATGATCTTACCGATATTTTTAATTCAAGAACTTTTTGTTTATACGAGGACATCGAGGCAATTAAAAAAAATGGTTTAGCAAAAGGCGGAAGCCTTGAAAATGCTATAGTGGTAAAAAATGAGGATATTTTAAATCCTGAAGGATTAAGAAATCAAAAAGAATTTGTTAATCATAAAATATTAGATTGTATAGGAGACTTATTTACAAGCGGTTATAGAATGATAGCAAGCATTAATTGTTCTCAAGGAGGCCATTTTTTAACAAATAACTTATTAAGAAAAGTATTTCAAAATAAAGAAAACTTTTCAATTATTGAAATTCAAGAACGTACACTTCCTCATACACTAATAAACAGAAGTTTATTAAGATCAATAGCTTAATAGAATATTCATCTTTATAATTTTTTTTGAAGTATATATAATCTAATCAATGTTCAAAATTAGAATCATTATAATTTTTTTAACTCTGATATTTTTATATTCTTGCAGTAAAGAAGTAGAGGAAATCAAACTTATAAAAGAGTCTAGTCAAAATGAGGAGATGATTTCAGCTTATAAAAAGGGAATGACTCTTCTAGATAGTGGTGATTATTTTTCTGCTAGTAAAAAATTTTTGGAAGTTGAGGTTTTATTACCACAATCGCAGTGGGCACCAAAATCTGTTTTAATGGCGTCATATTCTTATTATCTTCAAAATTATTATTCCTTAGCAATAGAAAATTTAAAAAGATACTTTCAAACATATCCTAAAGACAAAAATATGGCTTATGCACATTATCTCTTAGCCATGTGTTATTATGAAACTATTGAGGGAGAAAAAAAAGATTTAGCTCCTTTAATTCTTTCAAAGAAAGAGCTAAATTTTATTATAGAAAATTATCCAGATACTGATTACGCATATGATGCGAGATTTAAGATAGATTTAATCAATGACATCTTAGCTGCAAAAGAAGTTTATATTGGAAGACATTATATTAAAAAGAAAAAATGGATACCAGCTATTAACAGATTCAAGAATGTTCTTAATAGTTATGAGACCACTGACCATGTTGAAGAAGCGATACACAGGTTAGTTGAAATATATTATATTCTAGGTATGGAGGAGGAGTCTCTCAAATATGCATCCTTATTAGGATATAATTACAATTCAGGAGAATGGTATAAAGAAACTTATAAAATTTTTAATAAAGAATATAAGGTGAATATTCCAAAGAAGAAAAAAGAAAAAAGTAAAATTTTAAGTAAAATAAAAAATCTTTTTTAAAAATGATTGATGAGAAAATTAATCAAAAATATTTAAAAAAAATAAGACTTTTTCAAAAATATAGTAAACATTACTATGATTTAAATAAACCCTTAGTAACAGATCATATTTTTGATAAGTTAAAATTAGATATACTTAATTTAGAAAAAAGACATAATTTTTTAAATCATAAAGATTCTCCGAAAAATTCTATTGGTTTCAAGCCCTCAAAATCTTTCAAAAAAGCAAAGCACAGAATACCCATGTTATCATTAAGCAATGCTTTTGAAAAAGAGGATCTTATAAATTTTGAAAAAAAAATTCTCAATTTCTTGAATCAAAAGTCAGACTTTATTAGTGAGTATAGTGTTGAGCCTAAAATTGATGGAATATCTGCATCATTAATTTTCAAAGATGGTAAATTTATTACTGGTTTGTCTAGAGGTGATGGTAAAGAAGGAGAAGACATTACAGAAAATTTAAAAACAATTAAGGATATACCAATACAAATAAAGTCTAGAGATTTTCCTGAGGAAATTGATATTAGAGGTGAAGTATTTATACAAAATAGTGATTTTAAAAGATTAGACAATAAATTTGCCAATCCAAGAAATGCTGCCTCCGGGTCTTTAAGACAAAAAGATCCTAAAGAGACAAAAAAAATTCCATTAAAATTTATTGCTTATACATTTGGGTATGAGAAAGGTTTGAAAGTAAAAACACAAAATGAGTTCTTAGAAAAATTAAAAGATTGGGGGTTTAAAACTAATCCTTTAAATAAAATCATAAAAACAATCGATGGTTTAATGAAAAATTATGATTATATAGAAAAAAAAAGAAGTGAATTAGATTTTGATATTGACGGGCTAGTTTACAAAATAAATGATTTAAACATTCAAAAAAGGTTAGGAAATGTTGCTAACGCACCTAGATGGGCAATAGCACATAAATTTTCAGCCAATAGTGCAATTTCAAAAATAGAAAGTATCGAAATTCAAATTGGAAGAACAGGTGCTCTAACGCCTGTAGCGAAAGTGAAGTCTGTAAATATCGGAGGTGTTGTTGTTTCTAATGCTACGCTTCACAACGAAGAAGAAATTAATAGAAAAGATATAAGGGTGGGAGACACAGTTTTGATTGAAAGAGCTGGAGATGTAATACCTCACATAATTTCTGTTGACACAAAACTGAGAGATATAAATTCAAAAAAATTTATTTTACCTAAAACTTGTCCATCATGTGGGTCGAAGACTGTAAAAGATTTTAATTTTACAACAAAAAAAGAAGATGCTGTAAGAAGATGTTCAAGCGAAAGTTATGAATGTGAAAAAGTAGCAATAGAAAAAATAAAACATTTTGTCTCAAAGGAAGCTTTTAATATAGAAGGTTTTGGAAGAAAGATTGTTGAAAATTTTTGGAATTTAAAATTAATTAGATTACCTTATGATATATTTAAACTCGATTTTACTAAGATAGAAAGTCTAGATGGCTGGGGGAAACAATCAGTAGCTAATTTGAAATATTCAATAAATTCAAGAAAAACAATTTCTTTAGATAAATTTATTTATGCATTAGGAATTAGGCATATAGGTCTTGAAAATGCAAAAATAATATCCAAAAACTTTAAATCTATTAAAAGTTTTATTGAGTTGTCAAATAAGAATAATTTGGATGATTTAATAAATATCGATGGAATAGGAAAAACACAAATAAATTCAATTAGGAATTTTTTTAAAAATAAAACAAATCTAGATGTTTTGAATAAACTTGCAAAAATGATATTTATAAAAAATGCTGAAATTCACACAACGGATGGTTTGTTAAAAGATAAAACATTTATGTTTACAGGCAAACTACTTAACATGAGCCGCTCAGAAGCAAAATCTATAATAGAGCAAAATTCTGGAACAATAGTAAGCAATGTTACGAAAAAACTTGACTATCTTATTATTGGTGAAAAACCAACTAATAGAAAAGTCAATGCTGCAAAAGATTTAAAAGTTAAGATTATAGATCAGTCATCTTGGTTAAAAATGATTAAATAAATTTTGCTAGCCACTTTTTTTCATCAAGATTTAAAAATGGTGAGATTTTTGAGTAAACTTGCAGATGATAGTTGAAAAGATAATTTTTTTCTTCAATTGTCAATAACTTGAAGTTTATCAATTCTTTTTCTATTGGGACTAATGTTAAATTTTCAAAAAATAACTTTTTACCAATTTTATTTACATAGACTAAATTTTCAATTCGTATTCCAAATTTATTCTTTTTATAATAGCCAGGTTCATTACTTATTATCATTCCTTTTTTAATTTCAACCAAATTAGATTTTGAAATAGCTTGCGGTCCCTCATGAACATTTAAAAAAAAACCAACTCCATGCCCGGTGCCATGATTATAATCAAGACGATTTTTTTTAAGAAACTTTCTAGCTTCTTTGTCTATCAATTTTCCTGTGTTTTTTTTATTAAGATCAATATTAGCAACAGCAATGTGTCCTTTTAAAACCATTGTAAATATATTTTTTATATCTTTATTCTGATCTGAAAAGCATATAGTTCGTGTAACATCAGTTGTACCAAATTTATATTGTCCACCAGAGTCACATAAGAACAACTCCTTTTTTTTTAGAAATTTGGTGTTTTGTTTAGTGGCTCTGTAATGAACAATTGCTCCATTTTTACCAGTACCAGCTATTGTATTAAAACTTGGAAACAAATATTTTGCACTCATTTTTCTGATTTTTTCTAATTTATTTTGAGCATCAACTTCAGTTATATCTAGTTTTTTTTTATTCTTTATCCAATAGATGAATTTTGTTAATGCAACTCCATCAATAATATGAGTATCAATCATATTTTTAATCTCAGTTTCATTTTTAATTGATTTTAGAAAATAAATTGGATCTTCTTTTTCTATAAATTGAAAATTTTTTTCAAGTTTTTTTTCCAGATATATAGAGCAAGTCTTTTTGTCTATCAAAATATTTCCTTTTTTAAGTCTTTTTAAAAAATCCAAAATATTTTTTGGTTCAATAATCTGTGCATTCTTGAGTTTTTTTTCATTAACAAGACGTATCGATTTATTTTTTTCAACAATTAGATAAATTTGTTTTTTTTTGGTAAGTATAAGATTACAATTTGGTATAGGACTTGTTGGGCTGTCATATCCTCTTATATTTAATAACCATGCTATATTTTCTGGTGCTGTTACAAATAAATAATCACAATTATTTTTTTTTAGATAAGACGCAACCTTTGAAATCTTTTGAAAATGGCTTTCTCCAACTATTTTCTTATCAATAGAATAAAAAGGAAGTTTTTTCTTATTTTTAATTTTAAAAATATTATCAATAAGATTATCATTTATAAAAGTTACTTTATTATTTTTATTAAAAGTTTTTTTAATTTGTCTTGAAGTAAACAATGTTGGGTCGATCCCTAAATTTAAGTTCTTAAAAATTTTTGTATTAAAAATCTTTAAGTAATCAACAATCTCAAAATTTTTACCGCTCTCAATTTTTGCTTGAATAGTATATCTTCCATCAACAAAAAGATAATTTCTATTCTTTAAAATTACTGCATACCCTGCTGAACCTGTAAAATTTGTAATAAACTTTAGTCTATCTTTATTTGAATATTCTGAAAAAAACTCATCGTTCTTTGGTATTACGTATCCGTCAATATTATAATTTTTAAATTGATCTCTAAGTTTAAATATTCTCTTTTTAATCATTTAATTCTTTTTTGGTATCTAATCCACCCGGGACTTCTTTTAGAGTCATCATCCAACTCATAATCTTGATTAAACTCGAATTCTTCAAATGTATTGTTATTTTCATCAAAAAAGGAATTTTTTTCTAAATTATCTTCTGGTAATTCATCAACAAATCTTGATGCCATACTATCTATCCAATCACCTTGATAAAATCTATTCATTGAAAAAGAAATAATTGCATTTTTTTTTGCTCTAGTGATACCTACGTATGCCAGTCTTCTTTCTTCCTCCAAACCATTATGACCTTTTTCTTCAATCGATTTTTGATGTGGAAATAATCCTTCTTCCCATCCAGGTAAAAAAACCACATCAAACTCTAAACCTTTAGCTGCATGCATTGTCATCATATTTATTTTTTCACCTTTCCAATCTTGATCAACAGATGTTGCAAGTGATACATGATCTAAAAAACTCTCTAAATTATCAAATTCCTTCATTGCGCTTAGTAATTCTTTTATGTTTTCTAAACGATTTTCATTCTCGAGATCTTTTTTATTTTTTAACATTGCAGAATATCCAGATTCATCCAAAAGTATTTGTAATAGTTTTACATGATTAAATTTTTTTATCTTAAAATCATCTCTCCATTTTGCTAATAAATCTAAGAATAAATTTAAACCTATCTTAGCTTTTGGCTTAATTAAATTTTCTATAATCATTTTCCTTGCAGAATTTTCCAAATTTATTTTATTTTTCTTTGAATATTCATGAATTGATTTAATTGTGCTCTCACCAATAGATCTTCTTGGATTATTTACTATTCTTTCAAAAGCTAAATCATCTTTTTCTTGATAAATTAATCTCAGGTAAGCTACACAATCTTTAATTTCAGCTCTTTCGTAAAATTTGATCCCACCCAAAATTCTATATGGTAAACCAATTTTTAAAAATCTTTCCTCGAATTCTCTTGTTTGAAAAATAGCTCTAACTAAAATAGCAATATTGTTTAAAGAAAATTTATTTTTAATTTTTTCAACTTCATCCGAAACACCTATTGCTTCATCCTTTCCATTTTTGAAACAATTTAATTTTATTAAATCACCTTCATCCATAGTTGATTTTAATTTTTTTCCAACTCTATTTTGATTATTAGAAATTAATGTTGAAGCAAGAGATAAAATATTTTTGGAAGATCTATAATTTTGTTCAAGTCTTATTACTTTAGTATTTTCATAAATTTTATCAAATTCTAAAAAGTTTTTTATTTCCGCTCCTCTCCAACTATAAATTGATTGATCATCATCTCCAACACAGCAGATATTTTTATTTTTTTCCGCTAATAAATTTAGCCATCGACTTTGTATAAAATTTGTATCCTGATATTCATCTACAAGTATATATTTAAAGTTTTTTGAATAGATTTTTCTAATATCCTCGTTTTTTTCTAAAATTTTAACAGAATGCAAAATAAGATCTCCAAAATCACAAGCATTCAATTCAATTAGCTTTTGTTGATAAATTTTGTAAACTGGCAATATTGTTTTTTCATAAATATCTTTAGAATTAATTTTAACTTCACTTGGATATAAACCTTTATTTTTCCATTTATCTATAATTGCAATTACGTATCTTGGAGCCAGTTGTTTAATATCAATATTTTCAGCTTTACATATATTCTTTATTAGCCTGGTCTGGTCATCAGTATCTAAAATTGTATAGTTTGACTTCAACCCAACTGCTGGAGCATGCTTCCTCAGTAGTTTAGCACATATTGAATGAAATGTTCCCAACCAAGATAAACCGACCGCAGAAGATCCCAAAATTTTACTAACCCTATCTTGCATCTCCTTAGCAGCCTTATTTGTAAATGTAACTGCGAGTATTTGATTAGGAAAAGCTTTCTTATTTTTAATGATGTGAGCAATTCTACTGGTCAAAACTTTAGTTTTTCCAGATCCAGCACCGGCAACAATTAATAATGGGCCTTCTAAATACGATACTGCTTGTTTTTGGGCTTCATTTAGGTTTTTTAGATAATCAGAGTTTACCATTTGAATAATTTATTTATAAGTCAGAATAATTTATGTTTAATTTTAATTTATATAAAAAAAAATACCGAAAATTATTATTATCAATAAATAGGATTATAGAAAGTTTTTTTGGTGAAATTAGTAGGTCAAAATATCCAAAAAATAAGCGAACACCTTTAAGAAAAAATTTTATTCGTTTAGACCAGAAGATTGAAAGTTTTTTTGATAAATTTAAAGAGATAAAAAAATACAATCAGGGCAAGAAAAAATTAAGAGTTTTTGAAAATAAAAAAACTCTTTTTTTGGTAGTAATTTTCTTGCTTTCCTCAAGTTATTTTATTTTGCCTGCCTTTTATAATAAGGATGAAATAAAATCTTTTTTAAAAAATCAAATTTCCAATAAGTATGAAATCAATCTAAAATTCAATGAGAAAATTGATTATAGTTTATTTCCAAAACCTTTTTTTTACACTAAAAATTTAGATATTGTACATAAAGATCAAATAATAGGAAATTCTAATTATACTAAATTTTATATTTCATTTACTAATTTTTTCTCTTTAAAAAAAATTAAAATTCATGATGTAGTATTTAAAGATACGGAATTTAATATAAATTCAAAAAATATAAATTTTTTTCAAAAAACATTAAATAATCCTGACAAAGAAAATAAGGTTTTTTTTAAGAAATCTAAGTTTTTTTACAAAGATGATGATGAAAATTTATTATTTTTATCAAAAATTAGAAATTTGATATTTTTTTATGATGAAAAAAATGAGTTACAAAAAGTTAAGTCAAACTTCGAAATTTTTAATATTCCATTTAAATTGGATGTGAGTAAAAATATTAAGGATAATATTAAAAATTTGCGAATAACATCAAAAAAAATTAGACTTAATATTGAAACCTCAATAAAGCATAACAAATCGCAGATCGGAGGGTTATTTGATATAGAACTACTAAACAAAAATAATTCTTTTAAATATATTATTAAGAATGACTCTTTAAACTTCTTATCTGAAGATAAAAATTTTAGTGGTCAATTGAATTTTAAACCATTTTACTTTTCTTCCGATTTAAAATTTAATTATATAAGTCAAAAAAAAATATTTAAAAATGATACCTTGATTCTTGATTTAATTGACTCTGAATTACTCAATAATCCAAATTTAAATGCAGTTATAAATTTCAATATAGACAAAATTGATAAGTTTGAATATTTTACAAAATTTATTTTAGAAATACAGTTAGCTGACGGAAAAATATTTATGAGTAATTTCGATGTTGATTGGAATAACTCTTTATCAATTAGATCGAACGATATTGAATTTGTAAATGATAAGATGGGTAAAAAATTAATAGGTGAGATTTCATTTAAATTTGATGACGTTGAAAAATTTTTCAGATATTTTCAAATTAAAAGAAATTATAGAAATGTTTTTGATGAGATTAAAACAGACTTCGTTTATGATTTTGTAGAAGATAAGGTGATTTTAAATAATCTCAAAATTGATAATAGATCAAACCAGATGCTTGAAAATTTTTTAGACAAGTATAATCAAGAGAATAAAAATTTATTTAATAAAGTAATTTTTAGAAATTTTGTTAAAAAATTTTTTCAAATTTATGCAGGGTAAATCATTTTTTTGGCATTAACAATTTTATCATAATCTTTTTCATTTATTAATTTAGTTTTTAAAGCCTCATGTTTTAAAGTTGTTTTGTTTTTAAGAGCCAGTTTTGCAATTTTTGCTGAATTGTCATACCCTATATGCGGGGCAAGTGCTGTTACTAGCATCAATGAATTATCTAAATATTCTTTAATTTTTAATTTATCTGCTTTTAATCCTCGAACACAATAGAGTGAAAAGTTTTTCACACTATCAGCTAATAAGTTTATAGATTGCAAAATATTGTGCGCTATAAGAGGCTTAAAGACGTTTAATTCAAAATGACCATGGGACCCAGCCATTGTTATTCCGTTGTGATTTCCTATGACTTTTACACAAACCATTGTGACTGCTTCAGATTGAGTTGGATTGACTTTTCCAGGCATTATAGAAGAGCCAGGCTCATTAGCAGGTAAAATCAATTCACCATAACCTGCTCTTGGTCCAGAACCTAAAAATCTTATATCATTAGCAATTTTCATTAAACTAACCGCAGTAGTGTTTAAAGTACCAGAAAAATTTACAATTTCATCATGTGCAGCTAGTGCAGCAAATTTATTTTTTGTTGGTTTAAATGGCAATTTTGTAATTTTTTTAATTTCGTTAATAATTTTCTTGTCAAAGTTTTTTTTGGTATTAATTCCAGTTCCAACAGCTGTACCACCTTGCGCAAGAAAATAAATTTCATTTAAGGCTGTACTTACTCTATTTAAACAATCCTCAATTTGAGATTGATAACCAGAAAATTCTTGACCTAAAGAAAGTGGAGTTGCATCTTGCAGATGTGTTCTTCCAACTTTAATAATATTTTTAAATTCTGATACTTTTTTTTTAAGTGTATTATTTAACAATTTTAAAGATGGAATTAATTTGTATGTAGTTTCCAGCGCTATCGCTATATGCATTGCAGTTGGAAAAACATCATTAGTTGATTGAGATTTATTCACATGATCGTTAGGGTGAACAGGTTTTTTTGATCCCTTTTTGCCTCCAAGGATTTCTATAGCTCTATTGGCAATTACTTCATTAACGTTCATATTTGTTTGCGTGCCAGACCCAGTTTGCCAAACTTTTAAGGGAAAATGATCATTTAGTTTTCCTGATATAATTTCATTTGATGCAGTAATGATTGCTTTTGAGATTTTAGGTAAAATTTGTTTTTCTTTCACATGAACTTTCGCGGCAGCTTTTTTAATGATTGCAATAGATTTAATCAAAATTGGTCTGACTAAAAAATCACCAATATCAAAATATTTTTTAGATCTTTGCGTTGATGCGCCCCAATATTTATCATTTGGCACATTTATTGATCCAATACTGTCAAACTCTTTTCGAAATTTCATTGATAATATTGGTGCTATTATATATTAAAAATTTAATAACTAATAGGAGCAAAATGACAAATTTTGAAAAAGTAGGTACTTTCATGAAAACTTTTGGGCAAGATGTTAAAACGAACCCTTCGTTTAGCACTGAAAAAATAAATAAACTTAGATTAAGTCTTATAGAGGAAGAACTAAATGAATTCGCTGATGCGATGCAA
>MDTD01007472.1_pt1 | contig 10913 bp, 9 predicted proteins | sample 811221 | NCBI WGS metagenome assembly MDTD01 (sample SAMN05326646, study PRJNA326480) | marine metagenome | isolation source: seawater | place: Pacific Ocean: South West | collected 2011
CCCCTTCACGCCACACGCTGCCACAACGTCCCCCACACAGCTGACATCCGCCCCTTGCCAATCGCGTCCGCAGGCCCTATTGTCCGCGCTTTTTTGGGATAGGGGACCCTTCATGCGCTTTACGCCAATCACCAAGCTCCTGCGTGCTCTGCTTTCCAACTCGCGAGAGCAAACACTTCTTTATGTGATCGATTTTCAGCAGGCTGCCATTGAGATAGTCATGCAAAACGTGCAGAAGAATGGTCGGCGGCTTTTACTGACCGACGAACAACGACTAAAGCTCGCAGAGCTTGGTCAGAAGCTTACGCCAGATCTGCGTCGGGAGTACATCACCATTGTCAAACCCGAGACTCTCATGGGTTGGTATCGACGACTGGTTAAGAAGAAATATGATTCCTCGAAAGTACCAGGCAGAAAGCCAGGACGTCCACCCAAAGCAGATGAACTGCGACAGCTTATCTGTCGCATAGCCAGAGAAAATCCACTCTGGGGTTACACCCGCATCTGTGACCAGTTACGTCATCTCGGTCACGGCATCTGCCGTACCACGATTGCCAATATTTTGACAGAAGAAGGACTCACCCCCGATCCAGAACGACGCCAGGAACGCACCTGGGCCGAATTCATCGCGCAACACAAAGCTGCTATCTGGGCGACTGATTTTCTCACCGTCGATACCTTGTGCGGATGCTTCTACATCCTGAAAGTTGCACATTCGCTACGCTCATTAAGCGCTTAGCGCTTGCTGTCTCGCTATCGCTCGGCTGTTCATCCAGATCCAGACCCGAAAAGTTGTGCTTGCAGGTATTACCGATCATCCGAACGACGACTGGATGCAGATCAAAGCCAAAACCATGATTGACGGTTGGGATGGTCCACTCCTCGGATCTGACTACCTCATCCACGACCGAGATACAAAGTACACCGAAGCTTTCGATACCATCATCCAGTCGGCAGGCATCGAGCCGCTCAAGTTGCCTGCCAGAAGTCCGAATCTCAATGCCCATATCGAGCGCTTCCATCGTTCCATCCGCGAAGAGCTTCTTGATCGGATCATCATCCTGCACGATCGCCAGTTGCGTCGTGTCGTCAAAGAGTACCTGGACCATTACCACCAGGAACGCTGTCATCAGGGGCTCAATGGTCAAATTGTCGAACCCGCAGATAGGCACAAAAGCAACGCCAAAGGGCCAATTCGTCGCAAGCGTCGCCTTGGTGGTCTGCTTAATTATTACTACCGCGCCGTCGCCTGAGTCACAGACCAATGACTGGCCCTTAGAACTGGCTCCCTGAACCGTTGCGGTTCACGATTACGGCTGCTCAGATTTTAGCTTTTAATGCTTTATGTTTCTGTCCCTTATGAGTGGATGAAATTCCATAACTTTCAAGCTGCAAAATACCAGAGTGTTTGGCCTGAAAACCATTCACTTTCAGGACCGGATGAGTTTTTGGACATTACGACAGAGAACGATACACAAATCCTCTGATCCACATTCCTTTTTACATTCCTTTTTTTGCCATCGAATCAGCTGAAAACAGCCTGAACATTCCTTTTTACATTCCTTGACGTGCAAAAGTATGCAGGGCTATGCAGACGTGGGCAAAGTGGCTTTTTTGAGGCTAAAACTGATGGTACCCGGGGCGGGACTCGAACCCGCACGCGCCAAAGCGCTTCAGATTTTAAGTCTGATGTGTCTGCCGATTCCACCACCCGGGCACATAACGATCTGTAGGACGCCAGACTGCAAAGGTCGACAAACTACTGCATGACTCTCAGTTGTGCAAGATGCCACCGACCTCTTATATAAGGAGATTGATGACTAAACGAAGGGATGTTGCTCAGGCAGTCAGTGTTTTTGCCCTGGCTTCGTTCTTTTTCTGCATACGAATCTGTTCTTCTTCACTCATTTCCCAGCAACGATTCGGGTCATAAGAAACCAGATTTCGCCCTTGTTTGATGAGGTTTGCTTTTACGGCAGTACCATCTACTTCTCGGCATGGAACATCGGCTTCCAAAGCCATGGCAGCGGCAGTTCCTGCAGCCTGACCGATGGAGCAGACTGGTGGCATGACTCGCATGCTGCTGTGCACCGCATGATCCACCGAAATACAGCGACTGCCAATGAGCAGGTTGTCGATGCCTATGGGGACGATGCATCCGTATGGGATTTCATACCAGGCACCTTTCGGCAGATGGGTAATTTCGGTACCGGTGCCGTCCGGGTTGTGAATATCAATCGGATAGGTCACCCGGGCAATACCATCTGGAAAAGTTTTTCCCACTTCGTAGTCGTGGCGGGTGAGGTAATTATGTCCCTTGATGCGGCGCGATTCACGAATGCCAATCTGAGGTGCAATAGAATGGATAGTCGCATATTTGAAGAGAGGTACATCTGCACGCAGGATCTCTACAAGCTCGCGAAGCTGCTTTCGGGCTTCGACTTCTGCGCAAGAGAGTTCCTGGCCGTTTATGGAGCTTTTATGGATAACACGCGTGGTGTTGAAGTGGATCACGTCGGGGTCTACAGAAGGGAAGATCAGCACATTTTCACGGGGATTGCTGGTACGTCCTGCTTCTTTCGCTTTGCGGAAAACTTCCTGAATCAGAGGTTCTTTGCGGACTGCATCGATGGCTGAAAGTGATTCCAATCCCAATGCGTCACGATCCAGTTTGTCTATATGCATCTTGAGTTTGAAGCAAAGAGTCATGGGCTGGACATATGGCGTATTTTCACCTCCGAATTCAAACTCTGCGCCAGCCAGACTGGCAAGATCGCCGTCGCCGGTACTGTCAATATAGACTTCAGCTTTCGCGGCGGTAAGTCCTGATTTGGAATGAAGGACAATATGGCTAATGCGACTTCCGTCACGCTCGACGTGAGTCACCCGATGGTGATAGAGAATCCTGACTCCGCTTTCCACACACAGGTCTTCGGCTGCCAGACGGGCACAGTTGGGATCAAATACCCGATCCTGACCTTCAGGATTATAGGTTTTGATGCGATCCAGCCAGTCGGAGAAGATACCGATATCCAGAGACTCTTTGTTATGGTGATTCGGCATAAAGGGGTTCACCTCCCCTGCCGTAGCCATACCACCGAGAAAACCGTAATGCTCAACCAGGAGCACATCAGCACCTTGTCGGGCTGCCGCAACAGCGGCGCCAATACCGCCCGGTCCACCCCCTAGAACCATGACATCTGCTTGATGAACAAGAGGAAGGGTCGTTGGCAAATTGACAGAAACATCTGAATACATGGGGTTCTCCTAAGGTGAGCATAGCTACGAAAATGGATGGTATGCCTTACAATACGCGCATCCTATCCCTCTCTACACTGGAACAACCTGCTGATTAACTGGATTTTTATGCTGATTTCAGCTTAGATGTCTTGGCCAATAATTCTGGCATGCAGTATGCACGATCAAAATTCAGTCTGACTTTTCATGTTGTGGTATTGGCAGAAATAATCCGCAATAGCACTTGCACACAATATAGACCCGCTATACAGTTTGTTTGATATGCCAAACATGTGATTCGTGTCATGTGGATATATTTACTATTGGGATATCTCACTGGGAAAAACGGGAATCGGGGAAATGATAGACAGCAAACATGCTGCCTTGAAAAAGCAGTTGGAGAGTGTCCTGAGTAAGCTCAATATTGAGCTGCTGAATGAGGATCAGGTGATTGCGGATGTGCTTCTGAGCACTGAAAAACACCTGACCGCCCAGGAACTTCTGGTGATCGTTTCCCGCAAACACAAAGGCATTGACCTTACGCATGTCAGACGGGTGTTGCGCCAGTTGGTAGAAGTCGGAGTGGTAAGGAAGACTATTCTTGAAGATCGCACCGTCTTTGAGCATATGCACCCTGGTGAACATCATGACCACATGATCTGTTTACGGTGTGGTAAGATTGATGAATTTCTCAGCCCGACCATTGAAGATGCGCAGTTGGCCGTCTGCCATGAAAGCGGATTCCAACCACTCCTGCATACTCTGGTTATCCGAGGGGTCTGCAAAGGCTGTGCAAATGAAATCCCCACTAACCGGGCTTTATCTTCCTGCCTGTCCGGGGAGAAGGTGGCGGTGACAGACGTAGTCGGAGATGACGAGGGGAAAAGACGTCTGATGGATATGGGGTTTGTACGCAAAGCAGAGGTCCAGGTCATTCGAAATGATGGACCGCTGGCTGTTGACATCAAGGGGAGTCGCGTTGCGCTGGATCGCCAGCAGGCTGCTCGCATCATGGTAACCACACAGGGAAATGATTAGGAACGGGGAAACAATGGAACAACGTACACTTTTAAACCTGAAACCCGGTGATCGGGCGACTATTCGCAAGATTCACCGTGACACCAATGGGGCTATCCGCCAGCGCCTGCTGGACATGGGCGTCAATCGCGGAGCCGAAATTGTAGTCGAGCGCGTCGCGCCATTAGGCGACCCGGTGGAAATCCTGATCAAGGGTTACCACCTGGCGATCCGCAAGACTGAAGCAACTCTGATCGAACTGGACTAAACAGGCGATACAAAATCATGACTCTTACGAAGCCCATTACCATTGCAGTCGCAGGCAATCCGAATTCTGGAAAAACCACTCTTTTCAATACCCTTACCGGGTCTTCGCAGAAGGTTGGCAATTACCCCGGTGTGACAGTTGAGAAGAAAGAAGGTTATCGCAAAGTTGGTGACCTGACTCTGCATTTTGTTGATCTGCCCGGTACTTACAGCCTGACTACTTTTTCACAGGATGAAGTGGTTGCCCGTGATTTTATCCTGGAACAAAACCCGGATCTGATTCTCGATGTCATCGATTCCACCAACTTGGAGCGTAACCTTTATCTGGCTTTGCAGTTGATTGAGATTGGCAAACCGCTGGTGATTGCCCTGAACATGCAGGACATCGCCCGTCAGCGCGGCATCGTCATCAACGCTGAACTGCTGAGTGAGCGCCTCGGGGTACCGGTGGTGGAAACAATCGGCCAGAAAAAAGTGAGTGCTGTCAAGCTGGAGAAGGTACTGACTCAGGTTGTCAAGGGCGAGCTTAATGCCAAGCCGAAACCAATTCCATATGATGATGCGATTGAACCGGGCATCGCGGAATTGACCTCTATTTTGCATCGCGATACGCAACTCAATATGAATGGGCTGTCACGCTGGGTCGCGATGAAGCTGCTGGAAAAAGACCAGAAAGCTCAGATCCTGATCAGTCGGGCCGGTTCAGAAAAAGATGCCATACAGGAAACCGTCAAACGGCTCTGCAACCAGGTTGAGAACGAGCAGGACGAAGATATGGCCTCACTGATTGCAGAGGGGCGTTATGCGTGCGCCTCCGATCTGGTCCGCCATACCATGAGGCGCGAAAGCGAGCATGTGACGCTGACCGACCGTGTGGACTGGCTGGCTTGTCATCGTATCTTTGGCCCCGTGCTGGTCTGTCTGGTGGTTTTTGCAACGTTTTCGCTGACTTTTCAGCTCTCCGATGGTTGGGCTTATGTTCCCTGGCCGGGTGAGTGGCAGACTCCCTGTGGGGTGCTGGGCTGGTTTTTTGATGAGTTCCTGACTGGTATTTTTGTAAACCTGTCAGACGGTCCGTTAAAATCGCTGATACTGGATGGCGCGATTGCCGGAGTGGGTGGCGTTCTCGGCTTTGTGCCGATCATCTTTTTCATGTTTTTCCTGCTCGCAATCATTGAAGATTCAGGCTATATCGCCCGTATTTCCTTTATTCTGGATCGTGCGTTGCGCACCTTTGGCCTACAGGGAAAAAGTATCATGGCAATGATTGTCTCTGGAGGTATCGCTGGTGGATGTGCCGTGCCGGGAGTGATGTCAACCCGTACACTCGGTGACCCAAAAGACCGGATTACAACCATGATGGTGGCACCGTTGATGAACTGCGGTGCCAAAGTTCCGGTCTTCGCCATGCTGATCGCGGCCTTCTTCGCAGCCCATAAGGGGCTGATGATGATGCTGCTGGTGATTCTGGCCTGGGGTGTGGCTCTGTCAGCGGCATTTGTCTTGAGAAAAACCGTGGCACGTGGTCCTGAATCTCCATTCGTCATGGAGTTGCCCCCGTATCATCTGCCTACGTTTACCTCCGTTTTCCGCAGTGCCTGTCAGCGCAGTTGGAGCTATATGCGCAAGGCGTTCACGATTATTCTGGCGGTTTCAGTAGTGATGTGGGCGATGATGTATTTTCCGCGGAATGATGCATCGGCCTTTGAAGGGGAAACGGAAGCGGCAACCAGTGCTATGGTCGCGGAAACACCATCTGCTAATCTGGACCTGATTTCAGATGAGAATCTGGAAGATACCTTGGCCTTTGCAGCTCTATTCTCTGAAGCACGTGAATCTGAAGACAGCCTGAATACACTTCGCGAGCAGGACCCACATCGGTATGCGTCACTCAGCATGGCACCAGCTTCATTCACGGATTCGCTGACTGCATACGCTGACCAAATCGCAGAGATAGAGAATAATGCTGCCGGCGCTCAACTGCGGCAATCTGTAGCAGGGCGCATCGGTCTGATTCTGGAACCACTTACCAAATTTGCCGGTTTTGACTGGCGGGACAACATTGCCCTCACTGGCGGTTTTGCCGCCAAAGAGATCATTGTCAGTACGATGGGGACTGCATACAGCATGGGTGCAGTCGAGCCGGTTGAGGATGTGGACGAAAATCTGGCTGGCAATCCGCTGTCACGGCAGCTTGCCCGTGATCCCGGCTGGAACCCTCTGCGAGCCTTTGCACTGGTGGTGTTCGTGATGTTCTATGCTCCCTGCCTGGTAACAACAGCTGTCATCTGGAAAGAATCCGGGCACTGGAAATGGGCTGGATTTGCTACGGCATACAGCACGATCATGGCATTCACCCTGGCGGCTCTGGTCTTCCAGATTGGAAGCCTGCTTGGATTGGGCGTTTAGGAGGGCATTACCATGATTCAGTATATCATTGTCGGCGTCATTCTGATCGTCTGTGTAGCATTCGTCGTGCGTACCTTTGTGCGCACTATCATGGGCCGTGACCGAACCTGTGGTTCGTGCGGTAGCGACGGTTGTAAAACCATCCCCAAGACACCAGAAAAAAAGCCCTGAGTCAGCGCTGCACGTTGGTGCCCTGCCGATAGGCCATTTATAGTGATGTAGGTTACTTCACCTCGGTGGAAACGTGCCTACATCGTTCGTCGCATCTTGACAGTTTCTTATCTGGCATTAGTTTCTCTCCCTGCGGATCAGACCCCTTTGAAAATTCGATCCGCTTATCATGCGCAATGCATGATAACCAGACCCCTTGGAGCGACCAACCCCTGGTCGCTCCTTTTTTGTGCAACCTGGGGTTTTTGTGTCTGGAAATGAATCCCTTTTTTTGAGTTGACGTTTATCAACTCAGGTCATACCTGTTTTTTTGAGCAGACTACTTTGTACCTTCATTTTTCTTCCACTCAAAGGTGGTGGCTGGCAGGTTTCTGCTGTTTACCAGATTAGCCGTAGTCGGATTCATCGCCCAGGCAAATCTGACTGCAACGGGAGCAAGGATGTCGGGATGCGAAACCAGCACCTGATTGCCTTTGATTGTCGCATGGGCCCAGACAAATTCACCATCTGTGCCTTTGATGGCAAAGCCTCCTGGTTCATCGCCATTTCGCGTGCGCAGTCCTTTTCCGATCCCGGAAAAGGTGATGACAAGCTGATGCCCGTCAACCGCGAAGTCGGTGGGCAACGGACCACTGCCGGGGCCGGGCTCATGGTAGGCAAGCTCACGGGCCACCTGATACAGGCGGGAAGCAAAATCAGCTTTGTTACGTGGATGAGTCTCATCGGGATCACCAATATCCCAGGTAACTGCCAGCCCGACGAAAGGTAAACTGGACGCGAGCCATTGCTGGTGCCGCATCTCACCCCACCAGCTTTCCTTTGGCTGATCTTCCGCTCTACCAAGATTGGGGAGTTGCACAATCAAAAAGGGCAGTTCCGGTTGCTGAAAGAGGGTCCTCCACTGCTGAATCATGGTTTTCAGACTGGTGCCGTAATCAGAAGCATGCGAGGCATTGGATTCTCCCTGATACCAGAGCATCCCTTTCATGGTAAAGGGTGCCAGTGGGTGGATCATGCCATTGTACAGGATCGTACCTTTTGTGTACATGCCGGAGGGCTTGGCAGGCAACTGAATCCCAGGCTTGCAGTACCATGGTCCCGCCAGCGAGATCCGCTTGTCTGGCTGATCAACAATAGACAGGAACAGGTCGTTCTCGATACCCATCATACCGCCTCCTCCACCATGGTCGAATATCCGAACGGCAATGGTATTTTTCCCTGCTTTGAGTACGCCGGGGGAAACAAGGTATTCACGGTGTACTTTCCAGAAGTTTTCCACATCCTTGCCTGTTATGCCCACCAGATGTCCGTTGATCCAGACGTGGTCAAAATCATCGATGGGCCCAAGGGACAACACGGCTTTCCCTGCCTGCCAATCATCATCCAGGACCACAGTTTTGCGATACCAGACGGCACCATCGACTGCACCGAGGAAGCGCTCCAGCGGTTGCGGTTGTACAACCTGCTGCCATGAACTGTGATCAAAATCTTCCTCGGACCAGGGCGTGACTTCCGGCATGATGCCAGGGTCAGTATGCTGCCCCGTTGTGCCAACGGAAGCTTTCCATTCTGCCATTTCCTGCCGGTAATCAGCCTGTAGCGCTTCCAGCCAGTCGGCTTGATGCAACTGGTCGAACTTTTCAGGAAAAAGCTGCAACAGGGATTCTTTATTCATCCACGCTTCAATGGGTGATCCTCCCCAGCTGGTCTGGATGATGCCGACCGGGATAGTCTTATCACGCTGGAGTTCCAGGGCGAAATAATAGGCCAGGCCAGAAAGGTGTTTTGCGGTCTTGGGGGTGCAGTGTTCCCACTTGCCCCCACAGGTATCCTGTTCGCTGCCATAAAGCTTTTTGGCGACCTGAAAGATGCGTATGGCTGGATAGTTGGCAGCGGCAATTTCTTCGGTGGCATTGGCACAATTGCGCAGGGGCCAATCCATGTTTGACTGGCCGGAACCCAGCCAGACATCACCGGTCAGGATATCGTGAAGGGTCAGAGATTCCCCATCCATGGTGACCTGCAGATTTCCCGGACGATCGCTGGCTGACATGGGTTGCAGATTGACTCGCCAGTTGCCTGTCGCATTGACGGTGGCGGTTACAACCTGGTCCCGAAAACGGACAGCAACCATTGAGCCGGCACGGCCGCTACCCCAAACCGCGACTTCTGCATCCCGCTGGAGTACCATGTGATCGGAGAAAGGCGAAGCCAGTTTCAGTTCGCCTGCGATGGCAAGGATGCAGCAGAGCATGGTTGAGATGAGAAGGTGACGGATAAACGAAAGACGGCAGGAGGCAAACATGAGATTCCTTTCTGATCTGGACGGTCCTGGCGGATGGTATCTCTGATACCTGATATGGCGTTGAGTTCCCGTTAGATAATGATCAGCCAGGGCTTGCATCGCCTTCTGTGTTAGTATATAATAATCCTGTTCTGATACAAGACAATTATCACGAGGAGAAAACCTTGCGTACCGTGACCATTTCCCCTGGGAAAGGCTCTCGAAAGAGACTGGCTGGCGATCTGAAGCGCCAGATGCTTTCCCGCGATCTGAGACCAGGCATGCGCTTGCCCACCTATGACGAAATGCAGGCCATCTACGGCACCAGTCGGGCTACCCTGCTCCAGGTTATTTCTGATCTGAAGCGGGATGGTTTTGTCGTTAGTCAGGAGAGACAGGGGCTGTATGTGGCACCAATGTTGCCGTGCGATACCCGGTTTGGCCTGCTCTTTCAGTTGCATGAATCCTCCAACCGCTTCTGGTCCAAACTAGCCGCGGCATCAACGAAACAGGATTCAGAACTGGAAGCCATCATTTTCCGCAACCTGGAACATGCCGACACCAATGACTGGCATGACCTGAAAGCGGATTTGTTTGCTCATCGACTGGGTGGGGTGATTTTTACCCACTCACCAGAAAATCATGACGCTCTGGAACTGGTAAACTCTCCAGATATTCCCAAAGTCATGATCTCCGACGATGGCAAAGATTTTCCCAATTCAGCCCGAATTCATCTCGATCTGAAAGATCAGGCAGAAAAAGTGGTAACTGACTTAACCGCGAACGGTGCCGGAAAGATCGCCTGCATTACGATGGGCAAGCAGCACATTGGGGATATTTTCAGACAGGCCATGCAGGATAACGGGATTCCCATCTATGATCACCTGATCCAATCCGTCCCCCGCAATCACTGCTCCATTGCCAGTAATCTGATCCAACTTATGCTCCACGCCAGCCCAGAATATCGTCCAGATGGGCTGTACATCGCTGACGATAACCTTACGCAACACATCATCGCAGGTTTGGTGGAGCATGGTGTGCAGGCTTCGTCTGCATTACGGATCGTGTCGCACTGCAACCTGCCGGAAACGGAGCGCTGGGCACTCCCCATCCGCAGAATCGGCTTTTCCTGCCCGGATATTCTGCACCATGCCATGATGATGGCTCGCGATTTAAAACAAGGTAAGACCGTAGAAGACTGGACCTGTAAATCTGTATTTGAGGACGAATTATGAGTGGACGTTTTTGTGCCGTGATCATGCTGCTGGTCAGCCTGACAATCCAAGCTGCCCCGTTGTATCCCACGGCCCCTTTCCAGGAAGGATTGCCGTTGGTATTCTGGGCACACTTTATGCCGCAGGTACCCAATGGGAATCTCCATGCCAATGCCCATTGCGGGGGCAATACGGATACCTTTCCCTTTTTGAGCGATAGCACTGATGCGACCCGGAAAATGGTCGAACATATGAAGATGGCTCTGGATAGCGGTATCAATGGTTTTCAGTTCCTGACCACCGTCCCCAAAGAG
>MDTD01053587.1_pt1 | contig 10913 bp, 8 predicted proteins | sample 811221 | NCBI WGS metagenome assembly MDTD01 (sample SAMN05326646, study PRJNA326480) | marine metagenome | isolation source: seawater | place: Pacific Ocean: South West | collected 2011
AAGACGAAGGACAAGCCTCACGTGCCGCCGCGGCGGTGAAGCAAACCGCAGATTCTCCCTTGTTAGGCCAAGCGCTTTTGGCTCAAAACTTTTTATCCCAAGCGGCTCTGGCTGCGGAGCGCAAAGATCGTAGCATGGCCATGCATCTCATGGCTTTGGCGGTGTCATATGCACCCACCGAACCTGCCGTGCACGAAAAAAGAGGTAAAATTCTCATTGCAATGAACAATGCTCGGGACGCAGAAAACGCATTTCAAACGGCCATTACCTATGTAGAAAAAGAAAAAGATAAAAAACGCATTCGAAAATGGATCAACAAAGCCCGTCGAGAAGGTCACTCTGAAGCCACTGACAAGCAAAGCGTCTCCCAAGAAGAGGCAGAAACGGCCCGTACGCTGTTTGCCCAGGCCGAAGAGAAGTGGGCCGCCGGCGACACCCAAGGGGCCTTGGAGGGCTTTCGTCAAGCCACCCAATACGATCCCAACTGGGGCAAAAGCTACATCCGATTGGCAGAATGCTTGTTAGATCGGGATGAAAATGCAGACGCCTTGACTGTTTTTCGCCAGGCCAACCTGGTGGACCCTCAAAACGAAACCGTGGTGTGGGGCATGGCCATGGCCGCTGACGGCTTGGGCGACAAGCCCTTGGCCAATGATTACTTCCGCTTGTACTTGCAACTGCCCAGCGATACCACCGTTGAAAGCCGGGTGAGGGTGGCCGAGCAGCGTCTGGTGGAGCCACTGTATTAGCCATGCGCGTCCCAAAGGCAATTCTAGGGCTTTTATTGGGGATCGGTTTGGCTGGTGGTCTCATGTCCGGATGCGATTCCGCCTGTAAAGACATCGACCACACCGCTATAAATCCACAGTGCCAAACCTTCACGGGCTTTGAGCCGGTACATTTCGACAGTGCCAAGCAATTTGAGACCTTTCTGATTCATCGCTGCGAAGCGCCGGCGGAGGCTCAGGATGATATTTTGGCTGAGGTTGATTTTTCTCAAGAAGTGGTCATGTGCGCCTCAGGGCCTCTCAATGACCCCGAATTGGGTTGTTTGCGCTCCCGCGAGGTCTCGAGTGTGGCTTCCTGTATCGATGGCGTTCAGTTCATTTATGAAGACATGCCCAAAGAAAATGCAGCCTTTTGTACCACCCAAATGTGGTTTATCTGCGAGCGATTGCCTCGGGATGAAGCCAGGGCGGCCTGGGGGCCACTGCTAGGACCAGAAACTATAGGTTTTTGAACCACTTGACGCCCTTTCGTTAAGCTTTTAGGCCTGTGCTCTGATTTTCTTAGGAGTTGGGCCCGATCGATGGCTAAAACTGGTACCTTCCTGTCTCACAGCCTGCGCGTTGCGCTGATGGCGGTGGTTTGCGCCTTTGTCGGGTTATGGGTCCCCCAAACGGCGCTGGCAGAGACCGAAGCGCCCGAACCAGCAGAGCGCGCCATTGGGGAAGGCCGGGTCACTGCGGAGCAACCGCGTCCAGGCGTGGTTTATGAAGTGGTGGTTCAAGGTGCGATGAAGACCGAGCCCGATGCGGTGTTGATCAAGCTCCGTTCGAAACCCGATACCATTCTCTCAACAGAGGTCCTCCGCGCCGATGTCTTGCGTTTGTATGAGATGGGTTTGTTCCAAGACATCTCGGTCATTCGTGATGAGGGGCCCAACGGCAGTATCGTATTAACCTTTAAGCTGGTTGAAAAACCCTCGGTCAACACTGTCACGGTGGAAGGCAACGACAAGATCAGCGAAGAGGATATCCTCGCCGAAGTGGACATCAAAACCTACCAAGTGGTGGATGTCCCCAAAGTTAAAAATAACCTCGACAAAATTAAGAAGCTGTATATCGACAAGGGTTATTTCCTGGCTGAGGTGACGTATCGCATCGAGGCGGCCACCCGTTCCCAATCTGAAGATGCAGCAGATATGCCCTATGGCGAAGATGAAATGGCGGTTCGCAACCCGGTGATTCGCGTGGTGGAAGAAAACCGCCCCAAAGAACACCTGCGTGACGTGGTGTTTGTGGTCAATGAAAATGCCAAAGTTAAAGTGGAAGAAATCCAGTTTACCGGGAACGCCAACTTAGGCGCTGATGAAATCAAGGCATTCATGCCCACCAAAGAAAACCACCCTCTGGGGGTCTTTACCGAATGGGGAACATATAAAGAAGAAGCTTTTGATATGGACATTATGGCCATCGAGGCCGTGTATCAGGATAAAGGCTTTATGAACGTCAAGGTGGGTAACCCCCGCGTGCTCTTGTCGCCGGACAAAACCCGCTTGTCTTTGCACATCCCTATTCAGGAAGGGGAACAGTTCTATCTGGAAGGCTACGGCGTGGCGGGCGACCTGGTGGTGGAAGATAAAAAAGAACTTAAAGCGAAGCGTGAGTCTAACCCCGACCAAATCTATTTCGTAAAAGAACAGCTGCTCAAACGCACCCAAGCCAAGGCGGGTGATTTGTTTGCACGATCAAAAATAGGGCAGGACGTCATGGCCATTGCAGACGCCTACCGCGATGTGGGCTATGCCTATGTGAATGTGGCCCCACAAATCTTGCCGGGAGAAAAAGAGAAGCACATCAAAATGACCCTAATGGTGGATTCCGGGCCGCGGGTGACCATCGAGCGTATCGATATTGCAGGCAACTTGAAAACACAGGATAAAGTTATTCGGCGTGAACTGCGCGTTTACGAAGGGGAACTTTACTCGGCTTCCCTGCTCAAGCTGAGTGAACAACGGGTGAATGCCTTGGGCTTTTTCGAAACGGTGGAGGTTCAAACCAAGCCCGGTTCCCAAGGCGACCGCATGAACATCGAGCTGCGAGTGAAAGAACGGCCCACGGGCACTTTCCAGCTGGGTGCGGGTTTCTCAAACGTGGAAAACATTATTGTCACCGGGCAAGTTTCTCAAAACAACTTTCTAGGTCGAGGCCAAACCCTCAGTGCATCGCTCCAGTGGTCGGCGTTTCGGCGGGTTTTCGACCTTAGGTTTGTGGACCCCAACTTCATGTACGTGGGCCAGGCACCTATCACATTTGCATTCACAGCTTACAACACGCAGCGCTTCATGGTGGGCTTTGCGCGGAACAGCAGCGGGGGCGATTTAACCCTGGGGTATCCCATCGGGCGGGCCTTCGGTGCCGGCAAGGTGTCTCGGCAATGGTTTCAAGACAGCCATCCCATGGTTCGTGCCTATATCCCCGACCCGGACAATCTGCGACTGTTTGGCACCTATAATGCCGAGCGCGTACAGATTGAAGAGCAAAGCTTCGACGTGACCCTTTTGGGATTGCAGTCTGAAATCCCCCGATACACCACCTCCAACAAACTCGCTTTGCAAATGGACCAACGGAACAACCGCATGTTCCCATCGGCGGGGTACTTCTTCCAGCTGCAAACTGAAGTGGCGTCTCCGTACTTGGGTTCCTCGCTCATGCCAGGGTTTGAGAAAAGTATGGCAGAGGTTTTTAACCCCTTGGTACCGTCGGGAGAGCCTTTGTCCACACAGGGGCTACCCAATGTTTTTCAGCGACACTCTTTGGATGCACGGATTTACTTTAATCTCGATTCCTTTTTCCCATTGAAAAACGTGGTATTCAAATCGAGTATGAATTGGGGCATGTTGAATACCCAAGACCGCACACTCGTGTTCGAAAACTACTTTTTGGGGGGATTTAATACCATTCGCGGTTATTTCATTCGATCCATTGGGCCGGTGGAGCAGGTAGGTGGATTGGACCCAGATGATGCTCTGGTGGACTTCAACATGGGTGGCAACAAGCAGTTCATCAGCAACAATGAGATCGAATTCCCCATTTTGACCCAAGTGGGAATTCGTGGGGTTCTTTTTTACGACATGGGCAATACCTTCGCGGCTGGGGAGAACTTCTTTTATTGGGGCCAGGAGCCTCATGAAGCCAATAAAAATGCGGTTTTTGACCCCATCCGGGATTTGCCCTATGGCCTCTACCGCGCGGCTGGAGTGGGAATTCGCTGGTTTTCCCCCATTGGCCCCTTGCGTTTCGAATGGGGCTTTCCGCTCACCCCAAGGCCCGTGGGCACCCGGGGTTTTGTGGCCGGTGACCGACCGGTGCTGTTTGAATTCAACATCGGAAATTCCTTTTAATGGGGTTTTCAACCACGATTTCGCTCCAAAGGCCTTGATCTTAATGATTCTTTCCGGCATGACCGAAATCCGAAGGCGAGGTAGCTCAGGTGGTTAGAGCGACGGTCTCATAATCCGTAGGTCGAGGGTTCGAGTCCCTCCTTCGCCACCATGGCGGCCCCAGTGGCCGTCTTTTTTTTTGTCTGCTAAACAATCAGGGGTTGTCTGAAAGGATCCTATGGGTTTTGGCTTGATGAAAATCTGGGTGGCAGTAGGGATGATGGCGTTGATGGCGGGCTGTCCGGCCGAAGACGAACCCAAGTCCCGGTTTCCCCAAATCGATGTGAAGCAGAAACGAGCCACGTTGACGCCCCCGGCACTTCCACCAGGAACGCCCTCGGCGCCCGACCCATGGTGGGACGCGGGCTATCCTGAACTCCAGTGGGGGGATGGTGGTTTTTTGTTTCCCATCAACGTTGTAGATGCAGGTACCTTTGTGTCCCAGCTCGACCCCGATGCGCCCATGCCTAATTTCTCGTTGGTGGATAAAAACCCCCAGTCTCCTGATATCGGTGAGTACTTTTCGCCGCGGTATTTTATCAGTCGGGTATCGGCGTGGTATTTTAGTCACGCCACCTGAGGCTACTGCCGAGGTCAGTTTGACCTCCTCAATCAAATGTACCAAGAACTAACGGCCGAGTTGCCGCAGTCTGGGTTCTTTTTCAGTGGCGTCAATGAGGCAGGGTACGACAACTTTGACAACGTGACCAATGCCGCCAGCACCCAACCTTGGATTCAAGACACCGATGAAGACGATGTGTGGCACAGCTGGGAGGTCGCCTATCGGGATGTGGTGATTATCGATGGGGAGAACAAGCGGCGTGCGGTGTTCAATCTCACCACCGACACTTTGTACTTGCCTGACAATTACGAGCACATGAAAAACACCATTCGCCATTTAATCCTTTACGACACGTTGCCACCTGAGCCAGAACCAGAAGCCACCGACGCTGGCCCCGGCGCCACGGATGCCGGCGAGGGCGTCACCAACGCCAATAGTGATGGTTGGCAGGGTCCATTCTAATGCGGCCCAAAGGGTTTTAGGCTTGCCATTCCATTAAGGTAGGTTAGAGTTGCGGCGAAACGGGGGAAAACACCATGCTGATTCGTTCATGTTTATTGCTCATTCTGTCATTGGCTGCGTTTGCTTGTCTGCAACCGGCAGGGAGTTTGCCTGGCGCAGGTGAAGTGACCGACGTGTCAAATAGCGGCGGCTCACAAGACGCAGGCACCGCCCAAAACACCCCCAATGATGGCGAAGAAGGCGGCCCTTGCTACGGCAACAACACCTGTAACGCGGGACTCACCTGTTTGTCGGGCATTTGCGTGAATGCCAATGGTGTGGATGGTTCCGGCGATGGCAGTACCGATGGCAGCACGGACGGGCCGAGCGATGGCACCAGCAGCGGGTCCACCGACGGAACGGCTGACGGGAGCACCGATGGCGACGGTAATGGGGGTGGCACGGGCAACACCCTCCTCACCACAGATGGCGGTGTCTTTGATGGGGCAATTGATGGCAGCGGTGAATATGAAACCGGCCTGCCTGTCGCGGACGGCGGGGTGCCCATTGACGCTGCTTTATCCCTGCAACTGAACTGGAATGTGAATGTGGATGACCTGGATTTGTACTTCTACCGGGCCGATGGCGATATCTGTAAACGCGAAGACTCTTGCTATTGGATGTCTTGCTTGGACGAAGATGTGGATGTGGGGCCAGACTGGGACGAAGATGGCGTTTACGGGACTGCGGGTGACCCCCGCATGTTGACTGACGATCTTTGTGGGTATGGCCCAGAACATATTTACTTGGAGCAGCCTGCCGATGATGGGGCCTACATCATCGCGGTTCATTTCTTTGGGAGTGCGGCCTGCGAAAACAATGCGCCGGCGCAAAGCACGATGGCCACCGTGAATGTTTTGGTGAATGATGAGGTGGCCCAAACCTTCACTCGGACCTTGTACACCAAAGACGACCGATGGGATGTGGCCAAAATCCTTTGGAACAATGGTGAGCCCAGCATCATCCCCATCAATGAGTACGAGAGCGATTGGCGTTGTGATTTTGCCGCCAATGGTTTTGGCAATAACGGGGGCAATTAAGAGCGTCTCACCGCCGAATCGCATTGACCCTTATGAACCTTTCGGTCATCCTTGGCCTCAACCAAGGAGGCCCCGTGTTGCACCCTAAAAAAAGTTTCTTGTTGTTGCTGTTGCTCAGCGCAGCGGTATTGAGCCAGGCCAGTTGTCGAGGTGGCCCGTGCGAGCGCGTGCGGGCAGATAAACTCAGTTTTGAAAGTCGGCAAGGGGTGGCTTCGCTCACACCGGGTTACCAAGTGGAGGCGCTGGTGCCCTTAGAGCTGCTCCAGGACCAAATGCGGAAAGCCTTTATGCAATTCCGAGAATTTTCGTTCCAGTTCAACACGCTGGGGCAGGTGGGCAAGTTTTTGGGCACCTTCAAACTCCACCCGCATCAGTTGGCGCTGGTGAACGACAATGGCCAGTTGATGGTGGCCACCGACTTTGTGGTGAAAGACCACCAAAACAACAGCCTGTTCAACATGGGGGTACAAAGTGCGGTGATGCATGCCTTTGAAAAAGATCACGTGCGTTTTGCCGTCACGCCCGATGCGTTTCGGGTGATGGGGGTGGTGATCGACGAGGCGGCAGTGGGCATGCTCATCTCTCATTTCAGGGCGCAAATCCCACCCACCATCGCCGCATTTTTGCCTGGTTATTTGGTGAATGAGGCAGCGGGCCTGGCCATCAAAGAGTTCAAGAAAATTTGGGCACGGGACATCGAAAGCAAAGTGGCCCAGGCGGTGGCGCAGCATGCGTCGGTCCAGGTCAAGCTGCCACCTTTGCCATTTTCTGGATTTAACTTGGCCGCCATTGGCAATGCCTTATCCCTACAGCTCACCACCCAAGCGGGTACCCAGCACCCCTTAGCGCCCCTGTCTGCCGTGAACTTGGCCTCCGATGAAATCAAAGTGCGCATGTCCGGGGGCCTGCTCGCTGCCTTGGGCAATCAGGCCATCCAGGAGGGCCTCATTCCTGCGCGTTACAACACCCAGGGGCAAGCCGACCCCGAAGGCTCTTTCGTGCCAGGGTTGTCCTGGACCCCCTCAGAGCGTCCTTTTCAGCTCATGCTGTGGTCCGAGGGCGATGTGTGTGCACGGGTGCATCTGAGCGCGTTGCCCCAGGTGGCCATCGTTGACAGCAATGCGGTGGTCTCCATCGAAAACGACAACATTGAAGAAGTGTGGGGCCCTTGGTGGTTTGAAGCGGGCATGCACGCTTTTGAGGTGTGGCAAAAAACCGCTGAGCAAAGCACCGACTTGGCACTTAAAGTGGCCTTGGCCCAAAACCAATTGCCACTGCCTTTGACTCCCACGAACCTTACATTTGGCCCTGGGGGGCTAGAAGCGTCCATGGTGTTGGCTGGCCAAGAGAAGCGTTAGAAGATCGCGTTGGTTGCTCTTGAATGTGCTTGAACCACCATTTTCAAACTGTCGAGTGCGTTCCAACTTTAGGGAGCTCTCCATGGGTGTGCGTCAATTTGTGGTGATAATCATCGGTGCGATGAGTGTGGGTTGTTTGCAGCCCGCGCAACCGCCAGCCGTCACTTCCAATTTACCCCAAGTGACCGATGGGGGTGGTAGCCGCGGCCCGGTGGAAGTGCCCGCCGGCGAAGAGGGTGGACCCTGTTATGGCAACAACACCTGCAACGACGGACTGACCTGTTTGTCAGGCTTTTGTGTGGATGCCAGCAGCCTCACCGAGGGCAATGGTGGTGGCCCTAACGTACAAGACGCCGGTCTCGACGCTGGCCATGGCGCTGACCCGACAGGGCAAGCAACCCCAGCCGATGCAGGCCCCGTGGATGTGTTTCCACCGGTGGATGTGCCGCCGCCGTCCTTGTCAGTGGTTTTGAATTGGGATGTGGATACCAACGACATGGATTTGCACATGCGTCGGGGCGAGGGTGAATTCTGCTCTCAAGAGGATTCCTGCTTTTTCCATAATTGCAAACTCACTAATTTTTACGGGGTGCCCGACTGGGACGGCGACTGGCAGAGCATGGCAGGCGACCCTGTCATGGTGGAAGACGACACGTGTGGTTATGGCCCTGAAGAAATCTATATTGCGCAGCCCGTCAATGGTGAATACGTGGTGGCCGTGCACTTTTTTGGGAACGTGGGGTGCGAGCAAAGCACCACCGAACAGTCCACCATCGCCACCCTAAAAATTGTAGTGGATGGCGAACTCCAAGAAACTTTGTGGCGCTTCATGCCCACGGTGAAAGACCGATGGGTGGCCGCGAAGATCCAATGGCTGGATGGCGTGGCCACCGTGACCCCCTTGGATGATTACCGGGCGGGTTGGAACTGTTTTCAATTCACCGAATCCTGGGCGGATGAATCCGATGCGGGGCCTGCGCCTTCAGATGCGGGTCCACCCCCTGCAACCGATGCGGGCCCAGTCCAAGCCTCGGATGCGGGTCTCGCGGCGAGTCCGTCTGCTGTCATGGATGCGGGCGCGGGCCCTCAAAGCCCCTAGGGCGCTGTTTTCTAAAGAAATATTATAGGGCGGCGCGGTTGAGTGTGTTGCGCTGGCTGGGGTAAACTCCAGGAGATAAGACAGCGTAAGGGGAGTTTGAATGCGTTTCATTTCGGTTTGCTTGGTGTTTGCGATGGCATTTGTCTTTCATGGGCAAGCCATGGCCAAAGAAAAACCTCGGGTGCTCTTTTTGGACCTCACCGCCGCGTTGGTGAAGCCCGAAGAAGCCAAAATCCTCACCGACATGGTGAGTGCCGAGTTGGGACAGTACGACGAATACGAGGCCATTACCTCCACCGACTTGCGGCAAATGGCAGCCCTCGAAGCTGAAAAACAAAGCGTGGGTTGCTCAGACAGCTCTTGCTTGGCCGAGCTGGCAGGCGCCATGGGTGCGCGGTACGTGATTTTTGGCAGCGTGGGCAAACTGGGTGAGAAGTTCATTTTGACTTTAAACCTCTTTGATTCAGTGGAGGCCAAAGCGGTGTCACGCAACGTCGTTAAAGCCAAAGAGTTGGGGGCCATGTCTGACAAAGTGCCGAGCGCTTTAAGTGAGTTGCTTCGTGGTAAAAAACTTCGCAATGACATGGCCACGGCCGATCCAGCAGAGGAAGGCCGTCCTTTTCCCGTGGTGCGGGTGCTCAGCGGCTCAGCATTGGCGGCCGTGGGCGCGGGCCTAGCGCTGGGATGGGGATTGCCGGCGTACAACCTGATGGTCACCGAACAATCGAATTACGACGCAGCCAATGCCGCCGGGACGCTCACTGAAACCCAACACAATGCCACCCGAGCCGCCAATGACGCCTTCAATGCCGGGCCGGTGTTTGGGCTTTACGGCGGCGTGGTGTTGACCGCCGTGGGCGTGGGCTACACCGCGTGGGTTTTGGCAGACCATTTCGGCGAGGAGTAATGAACCATGCGATGGCTGGGGACTTGGGTTGTATTGATATTTTGGGGCTGCGCGCCCGAGCTGGGGGAATGGGTTGACCCAGAAGGCTCCGAAGGTGGGGCTTGCTACCAAAATGGCACCTGCGATGAGGGCTTGGTGTGTTTGAGCGACATTTGCGTGGTGCCCGATTCTGAGCCACCAACGCCAGACGATGCGGGGGCGTCCGACGGTACTTCTGAAGGTAACACCGAGGGCTCCGTAACTCTTGATTCCGGTACTGCAGATGGCACCGGAGAGGGCGGCACGCCTGAAGATGCTGGTTCCACTGAGGGCGGCGACGACCCACCTGTTGTGGATGCGGGCGCATCCGACGGTGCTGCGGATGGAGATGCCCCCACGGATGCGGGTGCGATCGATGGCGCTGCCGATGGCGATGCCCTCACAGATGCGGGGGCGACCGATGGTGCTGCCGATGGCGATGCTTCTATGGATGCCGGAACCACCGATGGGTCGGGCCAGAGCGGTGAGGCCAGCGACGCGGGCACCCTCACGCCTCCAGATGGCGGCGGCCTCCCAACGCAAGATGCGGGCACACCCCAGCCTCCTCAGTGCACAGCTGATTTTCAATGTGATGACGGCGTTTTCTGCAATGGTACCGAGCTCTGTGTGGCGGGCAATTGCCAGGCGGGTGAGTTGCCATGCGACGTTGGACTTTGTATCGAAGAGGCCGAAGAATGCGTGGGCACAGATTGTCACGGAACCCCCGAAGGTGACGCTTATACCGATGAGTGTGGCGCATGTGTGGGTGGCGCCACCGAGCTTAACCCGTGCACCCAAGATTGTCTGGGCACTTGGGGCGGCGATGCCCACCTCGACAACTGCAACGTGTGCGATACCGACAACACCAACAACGACACCTCTTGCGTGCAAGATTGCGCAGGGGTGTGGAGCGGCGATGCCATCGAAGACAATTGCGAAGTTTGTGTGGGCGGCAACACCGGGCTCGAAGCTTGTGAACAGGATTGTCACGGCGACTGGGGTGGTGCAGCCATCATGGACAACTGTGGCATTTGCGTGGGCGGCAACACCGGCCTCACCAGTTGCACCCAGGATTGTAATAATGACTGGGGTGGCTCAGCCGCGCTGGATAATTGCAGCACCTGCGCAGGCGGCAATACAGGGCTAACGGCTTGCGAACAAGATTGCCTGGGTGAGTGGGGCGGCAGTGCCACGGCGGAAGATTGTGAGGCTTCGGATGCTGGGGTGTCAGAAACATGTCCTGCTGACAGTGACTCCGTTTAT
>MDTD01137448.1_pt1 | contig 10912 bp, 10 predicted proteins | sample 811221 | NCBI WGS metagenome assembly MDTD01 (sample SAMN05326646, study PRJNA326480) | marine metagenome | isolation source: seawater | place: Pacific Ocean: South West | collected 2011
CCATGCGAGCGGACGCCACCTGACGAGCCCATTGCCCGCCGAGCGGCTTACGCACAGATCGCCGTGATAACCGGGGGTTTCTCCCATCACAAGATGTCATCGACACCCAACGGTGTGGGAAATAGCACGGGGGTCGGGAGAAATCCCGATTTATTTCATTCTCTTGCCCGACACAGAACCTCGCAAGTCGGAGCGGCGTGTTCCCCGTTCCTTATCGGGCTCGCATGATCTCGGCGAGGATATCGGGCCTTGAGGCATCGCGAGTCATGGTCATGTACCGGGGCCCGCCGTTGTATTCGATCGTGACGTCCCGCAGCCGATCGCCCGAGACGATGGTGAAGGTGATCGAGCCCTCGCTGCCGCTGGTCGCCATGAGGTCGGCAAAGCGCTGGCGCGACCATGTGTACTCGCCGATCGCCATGATCTTCATGCGTGGTGCGAGGCCGGCCTTGTCGGCGGGCGAGCCGAGGATGACCGAGCGGATCGACCCGTCGCCCGAGAGCGAGATGCCGAGCGAGTCACGCGCGTCGAGCGGGTCGATGCGCGAGCGGTTCGGGCCGGTGGGGGGCTCGTTGGTGTACTGGATGGAGTAGCCCAGCTTCTCGACACCCGCCAGCGGCTTGCCCGTGACGTTGTCGACGCGCTCGGAGATGAACGACTCCCAGTCGTAGTCCACGACGTCGTTCAGATGGGCGATCACGTCGTCTCGGCTGTAGGGGTTCGGGTCGTCCGTGGGCTCGTCGGCGCGGAAGAAGGCGTGGACGAAGTCTTCGATCGACTTGGAGCCGTCCGACTCGGTACGGATGATCGCGTCGGCTTCCATCCAGATCAGCGCGCCCTCGTAGTAGTAGTCCTGCCCGCGCCGGAGACTGCCCCAATTGGCGCTGCCCCCGCGGAGGGTGTGCGAGGCCGAGCACGTGTCGGCCAGCGGCCGCCAGTCGCGCCCCTGATTGAGCCTGGCGCTGCGGTACCGGGTGAGCAGGCTCCAGCGGTACTCATCGAGCGTGCCCAGACCCGCACGGATCTCGAGCAGCTCGCCCAGGTACTGCGTGAGCCCCTCGTAGACCCAGAGCAGCTCGGTGCCCTTGGGCGTGTGGAAGTCGGTGGTCGCCATGGCGTCTGGCCTGCGGTACTTGCCGCACCAGGCGTGGACGTATTCGTGGGGGATGAGCATCTGGTCCCAGCCGTTCAGGTTGTCGGGGTGATCGAGTGTGCCCAGGGGAATGATGTTCATCGTGGTGCGCAGGTGCTCGAGGCCGTTGCGACCGAGCTGGTTGGTGGTGCCAAGAAGGATGTCCATCGAGGGGAAGGGGTGGCTGCCAAAGAGTCTGGCGGCCTGGGTCACCATGCGCCTGTAGCCATTGAGCACCTCGGGGTGGATGTCGACTGCCGAGGCCATCTCGCTGAAGACGTGCAGGCGATGGGGTGGGGCGCTCACGCCCTCTTCATTCAGCTCGTACATCTTGTAATGACGCCCGACCATAATCGGCGCGTCGATCAGCATGCGGATGGAGGTCGGTGCGTAGGCGTAATCAGCCTCGGCTTCGGACTCCACCTCTTCGAGCGCACAAGCGGCTTTCCAATCCTCGGGGAGCGTGAGCGTGGTCTCGATCATCCACTCGCCGTCGTGCATGCCCTCGGGGTAGACGAGGACGGTGTTGGGGCTGATGAGCCCGATGTCCGCGGCCCCGAAGGAGTCCAGGCCGTGCGAGTTGGCCGCGGACTGGTTGGTGATGTACCGGAAATCAATGTTGAGCTCGGTGGCGGCCTCGGGCACGTGCGCGATGAAGCGGTAGACCTCGCCCGGCGTGCGCGACCACTTGATGGGGTTCCCGTCCTGATCGGAGACCGCAAAGCCGGCGATGTTCTGGATGGGCCCGCCCGGCGCGTGCGAGCCGGGGACCCATTTGGGATACCAGAGCGCCAGGTCTGTGCCACGCTGGTTCGCATCGAGCGGGATGGTCTGCCGTGCGCTCAAAAGCAGTCGCGGGAGGTCGGTGGCGTCGATGTGGAGCGAGCTGTCGGCCCGGCTCTGGGCGCAGGCGGCGAGCGAGCAGAGGCTCGTCAGGAGCGAAAGCAATACTGCGAGGGTGCGCATGGGCGTGTGTCCTTCGTGCATGGATGAGCACAGAGGATACAGGCCGCCGAGGCTTGGGTGAAGGCTGGGTCATTCCGCCCTCAGCAGCCACGGTTGTAAGCCGCGACCCAGGCCGAGAAATCAGCCGGGGTGCAGGAGCCGTCACCGTTCGCGTCGCATTCGGGCAGATTGGCGTTGAACGCGGCGACCCAGGCTGAAAAATCTGCAGCCGACACGACGCCGTCGCCGTTGGTGTCAGCGGGGCAGGGTGTCTGCAGGGCGCCGTAGCTCCGGCTATACGGGTTGCCGTCGATGTCTACCAGACTCTCAAGCTCCGTCACAGCCTCGTCGGACTTGGCGCGGTACAAGGGCGTACCCGGCACGGGTCTCAGGTTGCCCGAGGCCGGGTCCACAAACTCCGCAGCATCAGCGAACACCCCCTCGGGGTCCATCGTGTTCTGCCACCACGATTGCGAACGAGGCGCCGACCAGGCGTGCGCCGCTGTGGTGAGCGGGCCCGCGTAGTACACATGATCGAACTCGTGGACGGCTGCGGTGTCGTCCCAGCCGGCGGGCCAGATCAGCATGATCGTGCTCGGCTCGCGCGTGCTGAAGACCGTTTGTTTCGCGATGACCGCGCCGTACCCGGTACGGAAGACGTGCTTGACCGGATCGTCGTGCTCGGCGTGGATGGTGCACAGCTCGAGATGCACACGGGCGGTGTCCTCGAGCTTGAAGAACGCGGACGACGACGCGACGCTATCCCGGCCGACCTCGAGCAAGCAGGACCGCATCCACATGCCCTGCGCGACCGTCGAGCGGTACTCGTTGAGCAGCGCCGAATTTCCCGGTGCGAAGACACACCGCTCGAAACGAATGTTTCCTGTCGGAACGGCGCTCGAACCTTCGAAATAGGAATCTTCGACGACGACCTGGTAGTCGTCGGGGTCGTCCGGGTCGTAGGCGGGCACGCCCGTCGCGACGATGCTGTTGCCGCCGTACTCAACTTCAACGCCGTGCTTGTGCTCGATCTCGTCCTCGTAAGAGAAGAGCTTGCACCCTCTCCAGAGCACGCCTCCGAGCTGACTCCCGGTGAAATAGGTCGGGTGTGTGAGCCCGAGCTTCGGCAGGAAGACGGAGTAGATCGGCGCGCCGTCGGTGCCGAGCAGCGGGTAGGCGTGGAAGGTGAGGTCTTCGCCCAGGTGGTTGGCATTCGGGACGTTGTCGTAGGCAAAGAAGACGAACGGGTTGTTGGCGTTTGAGCCGTCGACACCCGAGGACCAGGCACGGATGTTGCGGAGCGTGCAGTTGGTGGGCGAGCCGATCTCGAATCCCGCAGCGTGCCAGCCCGAGTCGATGATGTCGCAGTTCTCGAAGACCCCGCCGGAGAACGTGCCCAGGCCTTTCAGGCCGTAGCCGCTGTTGTGCTTGACACCCGGTGTGCAGATGGTGTTGACACCCGAGATGCGCACGTCGCCCACCCAGACGCTCACACCGTTCAGGCCGTTGATGCACACGCCCGCCTTGGGCGGGTCGAATGTCACGCCCTCGGGGACATGCAGGTAGACCGCGTCGTTCGCTTCGTCCCAGCACCAACTGCTCGGCGTGGCCTCGACTTGTTCAACCGTGTCCATCGGCTTCAGGTGGCCGAAGTACACCCCCGCGCCGTTGGCGGGGAGTTCATCCATGTGTCGTCGGAGATCAACGCCCGTCACGGAACCCTGAAGATCATCGCGCTTGTAGTCGTAGACAATCGAGCCCGGTTTGTGCTCGGTCCCAATGAGCTCGGCGATGCCCGCCAGCGTGTACACGCCCGGCGTCTCGGTGGGGGCCCAATCCGTCGAGTACCTGTCGCCGCGGATCCAGGTCGGCCTGTCCGGGTCGTCGTCGCCGAACCACTGGATGTCTTCCGTGCGGATGTCCACGGCCTCGGCGAAGGTGCCCCGAGAACGGAGCGTGTCGCCCGGCTCGAGCGCGTCGATGGCGCTCTGAAGCGAACGAAACGCGTTGGTCCAGGATGAGCCGTCGCCCGTACCGCTCGCCGAGGCGTCCACATACACCGTCTTCTGTGCGAATGCGGGGCAGCAACTCAGTGTCAACAACACCGCGAGCGCGAGCGCTCGTTGGACAAAACACATATTCGGACCTCATGGGCTGCTTTGCGTCTTTTGGCAAGATAGACGCGATCTTTCGGGAAGCAAACGATTTCGGACTTGTAGCTCAAAAAGGGCGAGGGGGCGGTCGCGAAGGAGTTGTCGCCCCCGCGGCCGCCCCCGGGCGGGGGCAAAGGTTGTTGGCGAGGATGCTCGCCGCACCGGGAAGATGGCATTTAGGCCGCAGATCGCCCAGCTTGCCCACCGGAATCGTGGGGTGACTTGCCCGCACGATCCGCATGGCTTGCCCAGCGTGACGCATCACGGCTTCTATGAACGCCCGCGTGTCCGGATAAGTGTGTGATGCGCGCCAGGCCGTGGTAAACTCGCGCTCGCGCACGCACCGTGCGCGTGGGGCCACGCCATGATCGAGGGCTCGCATTCCATCAAACGCCTACTGGCGGCGATGGCTCAGCTCGATGCCTCGGACCTGCACATCAAGGTCGGGATGCCCCCGATCTACCGCGTCGGCGGCCACCTCAAACGCGTCAACACGGACCCGCTCTCCGAAGACGAGGCGGACCACATGCTCGACCCCCTGCTCGACGAGAAGCAGCGCGAGCGGTTTGTGGAGCACGGCTCGCTCGACTTTGCCGCCCATCTCGACAACGGCGAACGCTTCCGCGTGAACATGTTCCTCGCCGGCGGGCACGTCCACGCCGCCATCCGACGCGTCAAGGCCGAGATCCCCACGTACAAATCGCTCCACCTGCCAAAGGTCTACGAGAAGATCGTCGACCAGACGCACGAGGGGCTCGTGATCGTCTGTGGCGTAACAGGGTCGGGCAAAAGCACAACCCTTGCCGCGATGATCGATCACGTCAACGGCGTGCGCGATGTGAACATCATCACGATCGAGGACCCGGTGGAGTTCCGATTCACACCCAGGAAGGCCATCATCAGTCAGCGCGAGCTGGGCATCGACGTGCACTCCTTCGCCGAGGCGATGCGGTCGGCTGTGCGCCAGGACCCGGATGTGATCTTCATCGGCGAGATGCGCGACAAGAACACGATGCTGGCCGCGATCCAGGCGGCCGAGACCGGGCACCTCGTCTTCGCGACGCTGCACACCGCCGACACGATGCAGTCTTTCGGGCGCATTCTGGAGTTCTTTCCTCCAGAGGAGCGACAGTTCATCCGCATGAGTCTGTCGAACTCGCTCCGTGCGATCTGCGCCCAGCGCCTGCTCCCCGCACTCGAGGACTTCGAGAGCAGCACCGTCCCCGCGACCGAGGTGCTGCTGATGAACCCCTCCGTCCGCGAGGCGATCCGCGAGGGGCACGACGAGGACCTGCCCTCGATCCTCAACGGCTCCAAGGCCGACGGCATGCGCTCATTCACGGACTCGCTTGTCGAACTCGTCGAGACCGAAGCCGTCAACAAGTCCACCGCGATGGAGTACGCCCCCAACCGCGAAGCGCTCGAAAGCCGACTCAAGGGCGTTGAGGTCAAGGCGACGTCGATGGTGGGGCGGATCAGGAAGGGCTAAAGGCCCGCCACGGCTGCATTTGCCGCGTTTCCACCACTCCCGCCCTTCACCCCAAGAATCCAGCTCCAGAGCCCTCGATCACAACCGACCCCAACAGCTCACCGGACTACTTCCTTACCTGTAATGATCACTCTATTATTAATCTAGAAATCTTGATCAGTATGTCCTGAAATCCGGTTCTGTCACACAGAAACATCCGATGTTCCCCACGATTGTGTGGCGGGCTTGCACGGAAACCTGTGACGTATGAACAGCGAGCGATGCTTTGACAGTGTCCGCTTAGGGCGGATCGAGCGAGAGCGAGTGCTGAACGCGCTCGAAAGGCCCTCTCGGAACCAGCCGGCAAAGCAGAAACGGTTGTTCAAACGCGTCACTTTTCGCCAAACCAATATCCCCATCACCGTCGAGACCTACGGCGGGTGCCTGATGAAGTACCTGGTCTGCGGCCGGAACATCTCCAAGGGCGGCATGGGCTTTCTGCACGGCGGGTTTCTGCACCCGGGCAACGCCTGCGACATCGTGCTCACCACCATCGATGGCGAGAAACAGATCATCCAGGGCACGATCGTGCAATGCCGGTTCATCACCGGTCGGCTGCACGAAGTTGGCGTGAAATTCAACCACACCATCAACCCGGCTCTCTTCAACAAAGAGGCCGCGGGCGCCGATGCAGACCCGGAACCCGACTCCCGCTTATAAAGCGACCGGTTCGGCGAGATCGCTAGATCACGACGTGCGCCGGCTCTGGCATGTCGTCGGTGATCTTCTGGATTGTGATGGGGCCGTCCTCGGTCACCCTGGCCTCGCCCTCGGGGCTGGTGCAGGTGATAAGCTGCATCTCCTCCTGCAGCAACATCTGCAGGTGCACCGGGCGCCCCCAGATCGCGCAGAGGTTCTGGAGCACGGGAAGAGCGCGGGCGGCGTCGACCTCCAGCCCGTTCCATTTGTTCGCCAGGAACAGCTCGCCCCGGTTCAGGTAATTCGCGTCGGCGACGTACATCATCGGCTGGCCCATGTTGGTCAGGCGGTAGAGTAGCGTCTGCTTCACGCGTTCGAAGTCGCGGCTGACGATCTTGGTCTCGCCCGTGCGCGGGTCGACGCCGGTCTGGTACATGCGGTGCTTGTCGACAAACTCGGGCGTCAGGAACTCGTCGATGAAGCTGACGTCGTTGTAGATCTTGCGAATCTCGAACATCTTGGCTCGGCCCTTGAGGCTCTTGTCGTCGTAGGCCTTCTTCGCGCCCATGTCGTCGAGCGATTCCCACGCCTGGCCGTGCTTGCCCGTGTCCCAGCGGTGCTCGATGTCCTTCCAGAGTTCGAGCCCGATCTTGTACGGATTGAACCCGCCCGGGGCCATATGCACGACGCCGGCGTGCTGATCGCAGTAGTGGATGACCTCGCGGGCCTCGAGGAAGTGGCGCGTCATCATCTTGCTGTGCCAGTAGGTCGCCCAGCCTTCGTTCATAACCTTCGTCTGCGCCTGGGGGGCAAAGTAGTAACTCTCGTCGCGGATGATCGAGAGGACGTCGACCTGCCAGTCTTCGAGCCTGGCGTGGCGCATCAGAAAGAGCAGCACATCGCGCGTGGGCTTGGCCGGCACGCGCCCACGGGCCTTCTTCGCCTTCTCCTCGTGCGCCTGCTTCTCGGCCTCCATCACATGGGCCGGGTTGATGAACGAGTCCATGTAGTCCTTGGCCGGCAGCTTGCTTGGTGAATACGGCTCATCCGCACCGCCCGCCCCCTCGCGATCGATGAACACCGAGTGCGGGTCGATCAGGTGCTCGATCGAGAGGCACGCGTCGATGAACCGCTCGACGGTTTCCTGGCCCTGCCGATCGATGTGCCTTCGGATGCGCATCGCGTGGTTGGCGACCGAGTCCATCATCTTGCGGTCGGTCTTGCTGAACCAGAAGTTGTGCTTGAAGAAGTCGGCGTGCCCGAAGACGTGCGCCATGACGAGTTTCTGGTCGACCTCGGCGTTGGATTCCTGGAGGTACGCGTAGCACGGGTCGTTGTTGATGACCATCTCGTAGATGCGCCCCAGGCCGTAGGCATCGCGCTTGGACATCTTGTCGTACTCGGCGCCCCACCTCCAGTGGGGATAGCGGATCGGGAACCCGCCGTAGCTTGCGATCTGGTTCATCGTGTCGAAGTCGAGGACCTCGAAGACGACCTCGTAGAAGTCGAGCCCGTACTCGATCGCCTTCTCGCGGATGGCGAGCATGTGCTCGACAAGGTTCGGCGGCAGATCGGTCGAAACGCGGGATGAGGCGGCTGGGAGCATGGTTTTCCCTCGGGCTAGATGCAATATCGGCATCTGGCCCGGGGATCTATACGTGTGGGGGGAGGGTTTAGATCGTCTACCCGAGGAGTCTAAATCGATGGACGCCCAATGATGTCAATAAGCGTCAAGTCAAAGCAATAAGTACACAAAGAGATACTGAGAGGGTTAAAGAGCGCAGCCCAAGCCAATGATTTGAGTATTAGGCGGTGAATTCGTGCAGTGAATAACCAGATTAGAAAGACGTGAACCGCGAATCCGTTGGCCCAATAGATTGAGGCGACAACATCTCTGCTCAACAGTTCGATGGCGAACAACCACATGAAAAGGGCGGAGATTGCAATCGGTACAACATTAAAGACCGTGATACATATTTTGATTCTTTGCCACTTCACTTCCGCTGATTCTGTGGCCAACTTTTCCAAGGCGAACAGAAGTCCACACTCGGGACACACCTCCGAGTGTAAAGCGCGCAGGCTGTACCCGCACTCCGGGCACGCCGCGTCGTGCGTGGCGAGGTAGGTGATGAGTGCATCTATGTCACGCATGGCATCTGGCCCGGGGATCTATACGTGTGAGAAAGGGGTTTGGATCGGGTAATCAGGGATTGGCCGGGCACTAGATCATCACGAGAGCCAGAATCACGAACATGATGACAAAAATTACCGGTATGACAATGCTTCGCTCCTGAGCCGGAAACTGACGGCGCGTGTTCGTCGCCCAACCGTCTCGTTTGACCTCGTCGCGATACCGGATCTCTGTTTCGATGAGTAATGCTCTGCATTCCGGACACCGGTTACTACTTAGCTTGCGCAGAGAGTAGCCGCACTCGGTGCACTTCGCATCACTCACGCGAAGGTACGCGGCCAGCGACGCTCGCTCTTCTGGTGTGCCCCGCGGTATCGGATTGCCGATTGCATCGCCGTGAGCTTCGTGCCAAACTCGTACCTCGCTCAGGCGCAGATTTGTCTCGCAAGCCGGACATATTGGGCCACCCTGCCCGCGAAGATTGCGGTAGCACCCCGGGCACGGTGCGTCGTGCGTTGCGAGGTAGGCAACAAGTTGGTCGGTTTCGTTCATCGCGTCTCGCTCGGACACTTATACGCAGAAACAGACGCACCAGATCTCTCAGACCCCCAGAAGCACGACCAGCAAGAATCGCAACACAACCGCAATACCCGTCAACAACATAAGCTTGTAATTGCGTATCAGCCCTTCCTGTCCGGGCGGCTCCGCCCAAGCTCTCCCATGATTGCGGAGAAACAGTGGCACCACCCCGCCGCCAATGCCCATCAGCGTGTTGAGCAGTGTCGACATAAAAAATTCCTGGCTGCCAAGAAAGCAAATCTGCAAGAACGAGAAGCACGCAACGATCGTGAGCGCGAGCAACGCCGCGATCCAGATTGTGTCAAGAAACGCAGTTCCGCGGCCCGGCCTCTCGCCCCACAAATCGTTCGCGAGCACGGCGCGGCCGCACTCGGGGCACACACGCGACGCGAGCCCCTTGAGGTTGTACCCACACCCCGGACACGCCGCGTCGTGCGTGGCGAGGTAGGCGATGAGTGGGTCGGTCTTGGACATTCCGTAAGGACCGTACGCGAAACTCAAACTTTGGTTCAGCTCAGCGTCCAGTACAAAAACGCACCCACCGCCCCGATCACACTCAGCGCCACCGAGCCGATCGCCGCGTGCCAGTGGGGGCGGCGTTTCTCGGCGTTCAGCTTCGTGAAAAGCTCCGGGTTCGTCAGGTGCGTGATCAGCTTCCACGTCGCAAAGAGCTGCACCGCAAAGACGATCGGCAGCACAAGGCCCGCGATGAACACGTTGAGCGCCAGGCAGAGGATGCCGACGGCGATCGCGTGCGCGCTGGCTGCTGAGGCGAGCAGGGCGGTGTAGCCGGGCCTTGGTGGCGCATCGGGGAAGATGAGTTTGGACGGGTCGATGACCCACGCGCACTCGGGGCAGTCGGGTCGTTCCTGGTCGATGAGGTCGAAGCCGCACTTCGGGCAGAGCCCGTGGCGGTCCTTGAGGATCAGGAGGATCTGTTCCTGGTGCTGCGGGTTGTCGAACGCGGGCCGCCACCCGGCGCTCGCGGCGAAGTCGTGGCCTCGAGCCTGACGTTTCGGATGGGGACGGGCGACTTGCGGATGAGCTGCTCCTTGATGCCCGCGCGGAGGAGTCTGTCCAGCGCGAACCGTGACGAGCTGTCCGCGACGCTCACGCGGAGCGTTCCCTTGTCGACGCGGATCCGCGTGTGCTGGGCGAGTTCCTGCGGGATCAGCTCGTTCCACACGCTTGTCATCGGGCCGGCGTCGCGCTGGTGCTGCTGAAGCTGCTGCGCGGCTGCGACCATCGGCTGATGGATCGACAGGTCGGGCACCCGGCGCGTGCGCCGACTCCGCAGGAGCTCCAGCCGACGCGCCGCGGGTGTCCGCCGATCCCGCTCGGCGAGGCGATCGCTCTCCATCGAATATCTCCAGTGGTGCTCGCATGGACTCTCCGCGTGTGCGAATGAAAGTCTACCGCGGGGCGGGGGTGCGTCGAGCAAAAAGCCGACCGCCCGGCTTTGGGGGCCGGGCGGCGGAGCGAGAACGGGGATTGTCGGACCCACGGCTTGGGGTCCGTGTGGATTATCGCTTCGAGAACTGGAAGCGCTTGCGAGCACCGGGCTGGCCGTACTTCTTGCGCTCGACGCGGCGGTCGTCCACGGTGAGGTAGCCGTGCTCACGGAGCACGTCCTCGAGGTTCGGGTCGTAATCACGCAGAGCACGGGCGATCGCCAGGCGCGTGGCCTGAGCCTGCCCGGTGTGCCCGCCGCCCTGGGCGCGGACGATGATGTCCATCTTGCCCTCGATGCCGGTCACCTTGAGCGGGGCCATGACATCGGTGCGGTCCTGGGTCTCGGTGAAGTA
>MDTD01187537.1_pt1 | contig 10912 bp, 12 predicted proteins | sample 811221 | NCBI WGS metagenome assembly MDTD01 (sample SAMN05326646, study PRJNA326480) | marine metagenome | isolation source: seawater | place: Pacific Ocean: South West | collected 2011
AATCATTAATTCAGCAGAGTGTTACGAAAGAAGTATCTACTTACAATAGAAATATTTTACGCAATAGAGGAGCAACAAGTAAGTCAAAAAAAGGGTTTCAAAGCTTTGACTTTGAAACCCCAAAATAAAAATTTAGTACAGACTACTGCACGCGGAAATCGTACTTCTCACTAGCTAAATCATTGTTAGCTTTTACAATCTTTTCTTTCATATTCGATTTAAATTCTAGCATTTTAGCATGTAGTGCCTCATCTGAAGTAGCTAAAATTTGTGCTGCTAAGATGCCCGCATTGTGCGCTGCATCTAAACCTACTGTTGCGACAGGAATTCCCGGAGGCATTTGAAGGATTGAAAGGATAGAATCCCATCCATCGATAGATATGGAAGAACGACATGGGACACCAATTACAGGAAGTGTTGTAAATGCTGCTACAACACCTGGTAGGTGAGCTGCACCACCAGCACCAGCAATAATTACACGAATACCATTGGCATGTGCGTTTGTTGCAAAATTTTCTACTAATTGGGGTGTTCTGTGTGCTGAAAGTGCGTTGATTTCAAATGGAATCTCCATTTTATCTAAAAATTCAGCTGCTTTACGCATTACAGGCATATCTGACGTACTACCCATAATAATACTTACGATTGGTTTCATTTTGATGTTAATTTAGAAACCACAAAAATAATATTTCTTCTAATTTTCAAGCTATCTGCGATACAGAATTTAACAAACAAATTTCCATACCTTTAAAGCTAAATTTTTCGACTATTGAAATCGTACAAAACCATCGAATTATTATATAAAAAATCAATAATAGAATGCTGATTTTTGTTTTTGATTATTAAAAAACATAGAACAGCTAACAGCACCAATTTTTACATAATATTTACAATAAATGATTCAGTTACACGATAAAATATTTGAACCCTATATATCGAAAGAAGAAATACAAAAAAGTATAGCTAAAACAGCTAGCAAAATGAACGTCTTGAAAAATAAAAATCCTATTTTTTTGGTTGTTCTCAATGGTTCATTTTTATTTGCATCCGATTTATTAAAACAACTAAAATTTGATGCTGAAGTGTGCTTCATCAAATTGAAATCTTACGAAGGAACCAAAAGCACAGGAAGAGTTACTGAAATAATGGGACTATTAACAAACATCAGTAACAGAACGGTAGTTGTCTTAGAAGATATTGTTGATACAGGCAATACACTAGAAAAAATCTACAGCATTTTAAAATCGCAAAATCCAAAAGAAATCTTGATAGCTACCCTTCTTTTTAAACCCTCTTCTTTTCAAAAAAAGTTAGATATTCACTACATCTGCAAAGAAATTCCTGACGAATTTGTTGTAGGATATGGTTTGGATTATAAAGAATTAGGCCGAACTTTGCCGCAGATTTATAAATTAAAAAATAACACATAATGTTGAATTTAGTATTGTTCGGCCCTCCAGGGGCAGGAAAAGGAACACAATCAGCACTTTTAATTGATAATTATAATTTAGTTCACCTTTCTACAGGAGATATCTTAAGAGGAGAAATTGCTTCTGGAACAGCATTAGGACTAGAAGCAAAATCGTTAATGGACAAGGGAGATTTAGTACCTGACTCCGTAGTAATTGGAATGATTAAATCCAAATTAGAAAATAATCCTAATGCAAAAGGTTTTATATTCGATGGTTTTCCAAGAACAACAACTCAAGCAGAAGCTTTAGACACTTTGCTAGCAGAGTTAAATACAGCAATTTCTGGCATGATTTCTTTACAGGTTGATGATGAAGAATTAACCAAAAGATTATTACTAAGAGGAAAAGATAGTGGTAGAACTGATGATCAAGATGAAAGCATCATTCGTAACCGAATCAAAGAATATAACATCAAAACACTACCATTAAAAGAATTTTACGGATCGCAAAACAAACTTCAAGAGATTGATGGTTTGGGTTCAATTGAAGAAATCAACAAAAATCTATGCGCTGCCATTGATAAACTATAATGAAAATTAAAAACTCGAACTTTGTTGATTATGTCAAAATCTTTTGTCGCTCTGGTAAAGGAGGGGCAGGCTCCGTTCACCTTTTAAGAGATAGAACAACTGCCAAAGGAGGCCCTGATGGTGGAGATGGAGGTCGAGGCGGACACATCATTATAAAAGGCAATGAGCAAATGTGGACATTGCTTCACCTTAAGTATCAAAAACACATTTTTGCTGAACATGGTGGTGCTGGAAGTGGAAATAATAAAATTGGAAAAGATGGTGAAAGTAGAATCCTGGAAGTTCCTCTGGGAACTGTTGCAAAAGATGCTGAAACAGGTGAGATACTTTTTGAAATCACAACACATTGCGAAGAAAAAATCATGTTGGAAGGTGGTAAAGGGGGAAGGGGAAATGTACACTTTAAATCTCCAACCAACCAAACGCCACGCTATGCTCAACCTGGTATTGCAAGCAAAGAAGGCTGGTTCATCTTAGAACTAAAAATTTTAGCAGATGTTGGATTGGTAGGATTTCCAAATGCAGGAAAATCTACTTTGCTCTCAGTGGTTTCGGCTGCAAAACCAGAAATTGCCAACTACCCCTTCACCACACTCGTTCCTAATTTAGGAATTGTCTCCTATAGAGATCACAAATCATTCATCATGGCAGACATACCAGGAATTATTGAAGGAGCTTCCGAAGGAAGAGGTTTAGGTCTACGATTTTTACGCCACATTGAACGAAATTCAACACTCTTATTAATTGTTCCTAGTGATAGTGATAATATCAAAAATGAATATGAAATTCTTTTAGGGGAATTAGAAAAATACAACCCAGAACTTCTCGACAAAGATCGCATTCTTGCTATCTCTAAATCGGATATGTTGGATGAAGAACTCAAAGAAGAAATGAAAGCCGAACTTCCAAAAGATATCGACTGCTTATTTATTTCTTCGGTTGCACAACAAGGTTTAAACGAACTAAAGGATGCTCTTTGGCATAATATGAATAAATGATAGACACACTGCTTGCATTGGACGAAAAATACTTCCTACTCATCAATCAGTCAGGAATAGATTTTTTGGATCCTATCATGTTGTTCACCACCCATAAATTTTCATGGATTCCTTTTTACGGTTTCTTAGTTTACCTTATTTTTAAACAAAAAAAGAAAGAAGGTTTTTGGATATTGTTAAGCATTGCTCTGCTCATTACCATATCCGATCAAGGAAGTGTTCAACTCTTCAAGAATGTATTTGAGCGTTTACGTCCTTGCCATGTTTTAGAGCAAGTCCGACTTGTAACTGAACGCTGTGGCGGTAAGTTCGGATTTGTTTCTTCACATGCATCAAATGCTTTTACTTTAGCTATTTTTTTAGGGAAGATATTAGGGAACAAAAAATGGTTTATTGGACTTTTCATATGGGCTGCATTAGTTGCATATAGTCGAGTATATGTGGGCGTACATTATCCTTTAGATATTTTAGGTGGCATGCTTTGGGGAACTTTTGTAGCTTTGGTGATGTTCAAGATGTATCAGCTATTTCGTGAAAAAATTGTTCGATAAAACTTGGTTTATTTGGCTCGCGCTAGTTTGTATTTGGAACTACGGATGGCAAAATGCGTTACCTATTGAAGATGTGCTAGTTGCAGCATTACTATCAGTAGTTGTTTATCTCTATAAAAATAGAAAACGAAAAAAATATAATTGAATTATATGAAAAAAGCAGTTATTACAACACTCCTGTTAGCTCTTGGATTTAACTCTTATTCGCAGGACAAACCAAAACTAGTTGTCGGCATTGTAGTTGATCAAATGCGTTACGATTACATCTATCGCTTTTGGGAGGACTTTAGTGATGATGGATTTAAAAAATTAATTAATGAAGGTTATTTTTTTCGCAATACTAATTTCGGATATATGCCGACTTACACAGGTCCCGGGCACGCCAGTATTTTTACAGGAACAACCCCTGCTATACACGGAATTATAGGAAATAGTTGGTACGATAAATACACTCAAACCTCTGTTTATTGTGCTGGAGATGGAGATATGCAAACTGTTTGTAATTGCGACAATCATAAAACAGATGTCTTATCTAATGATGGTCAAATGTCTCCCCACCGCATGCTTACCACCACTATTGGAGATGAGCTTCAATTATTCAATACTGAATCTAAAGTAATAGGGATTAGTTTAAAAGACAGAGGCGCTATTTTACCAGCCGGTCATATGGGTGATGCTGCTTATTGGATGGACGCTAATGGCGAATGGATTTCAAGCAGCTACTATATGGAATCACTTCCTGAATGGATGCTTCACTATCAAAAAATAAATACTGTTAGCGATTATCTGAAAGGAAAATGGAAAGGAAAAAACTTCAGTTATGATTTAGATTCTTTAACTGCCAAACATGGGCCAAATATAATTAAATCAACCCCTTTTGGAAATACTGTTTTAAAGGATCTTGCTAAAGAAATAATAATTCAAGAAAAGCTCGGACAGGGAACTAATACTGATTTCTTTAGTATCAGTTTTTCCTCATCTGATTATGTTGGGCATCAATATGGCCCACATGCTGAAGAATTAATTGACACATATATTCGCTTGGATAATGACATTGCCGATCTTTTAAAAACTTTAGAGAAAAATATTGGAGTTGAAAATGTATTGCTTTTCTTAACTGCTGACCATGGAGTGGTAAGTGTTCCAAATGAACTAAAAAAATATAAAATACCTGCAGGCTACTTTGATGTAAGCGAAGCCCTATCAGCTTTAAAAGAATATCTTACAAAACAATTTGGTGAAGGAAAATGGATACAAAAATACAGTAACCAACAATTCTATCTTAACAACAGTTTAATTCAAGAAAAGAATTTAAGGAAAGAAGATGTTGAAATAGTCTGCTCCAACTTTTTAATTTCATTTGAAGGAATAAAAAACACTTTCACATCTAGTCAGTTACATAATAACGAATATAAATATGGAATACACGCACTAGTTCAAAAAGGATTTAGTCAAAAACGCTCTGGAGATATTATCATCAATTTAGAAAGTGGATGGATTGAGTGGAAAAGCCCAAGAGGAACTACGCACGGTTCTTGTTATAGCTACGATACACATGTTCCACTGATCTTTTGGGGGAAAAACATTAAACAGGGAGTCTCTGATGAAGCAGTTTTTATTCGTGACATCGCACCTACTGTTTGTACTCTATTAGGTATATCCTTTCCAAATGGATGCACTGGAAGCCCTATCCAAATCATAACAGAATGAAAGAAGTAAAAGCCAGTGATTATTCGATTTTTATTGGACAGGAGTCTTTACAGGCATACGACTTTAATAGTTATAAACAATTGGCTATCTTGGTTGATGAAAACACCAAAAGAGATTGTCTTCCTATCTTTTTAAAAGCAACTAATATTGATGCAATTCTTATAGAAATCCCTTCTGGCGAAGAACACAAAAATCTTGAAAAATGTCAGCTAATATGGAATTTATTAAGTTCTTATCATTTTGATAGAAACTCATTACTCATCAATCTAGGTGGTGGAGTTGTTGGTGATATGGGAGGATTTGCAGCAAGCACGTACAAAAGAGGTATAGATTTTATACAAATCCCAACCAGTCTTTTAGCAATGGTAGATTCCTCTGTGGGTGGGAAATTAGGAGTTGATTTTGCTTATTTGAAAAATCAAATCGGAGTATTCAATAATCCAAAAGCTGTACTTATCAATCCTGTTTTCTTAAATAGTTTACCAAAGAATCAACTATTATCAGGTTTTGCAGAAGTAGTGAAGCACGCCCTCATTGCGGACAAACGCTATTGGAAAGAAATCAAAATCACTCCTCTAGAAAAAATGAATTGGGAATCCATAATTCTCCAATCTGTAATAATTAAAAATATTATTGTCACACAAGATCCATTAGAAAAAGGTGAGCGCAAAAAACTCAATTTTGGACACACTTTTGGCCATGCCATAGAAAGCTTCTACTTAAAGCTAGGAAAACCTGTTTTACATGGCGAAGCAATTAGCTTAGGAATGATTTTGGAGAGTAATCTTTCCAAGATCAATAATGAAGAAAAACTTGAAATAGCTTCCTTTATATCAAACACTTTTTCTACACCAAAAAAACCACCACTAAGAGCTCTTTTAGAGTGGATGAAAAGTGATAAAAAGAATCGTAAAGAAAAAATCAACTTTACTTTACTTAATGGTATTGGGAGTAGTATTATCAATCAAGAATTTACATTTGATGAATTACTTGATTGAACACCCGAGCAAGATTGTAAAAGGAAAAGTTAGTCTTCCTGCATCTAAGAGCTTAAGTAATAGAGCGCTTATCATTCAAGCGATTTGCAAAGAAGCATTCTCAATTTCAAATCTTTCCCAAGCAAAAGACACGAAAGTTTTAAAAGAAGCTCTAGAAAATTTCTCTAACACAATAAATACTGATGATGCTGGAACAAGTATGCGTTTTTTAACCGCTTTCTTTAGTATTCAAAAACAAGAAGTGGTTTTAAAAGGTAGTAAGCGTATGCACGAAAGACCTATCGCTCCATTAGTAGAAGCACTAAATTCTTTAGGAGCTAATATTTCTTATCTTCAAAAAGATGGGTATCCTCCACTACATATTAAAAAAGGAAATATTCAGGGGGGTGACATTCAAGTAAACAGTACAATTAGCAGTCAATTCATATCAGCATTATTATTGATTGCTCCTACTCTGAGTGGAGGACTAACAATAAAACTTAAAGGTAATTTAGTTTCTAAATCATATTTAGAAATGACACTAAAAATGATGGCTTATTTTGGGATAGAATATAAATGGAGCTCTCAAACAATTCAAATAAAAGAACAACAATACAAAGCCAAAGACATTAGTATAGAAAACGATTGGAGTGCTGTTACCTTTTGGCTTGAAATAGTAGCAATAGCTGAACAAGCTCAAATTGAATTAAACGGACTTTGTAAAAATTCTTGGCAAGGAGATATAAAAGCGCTATCTATTTTTTCAAAATTAGGTGTAAACTACCGATTTGATAATAATCAGTTGATACTATTTAAAGAGCTGAAAAAAAAACCTGCCAAACAACTAAACTTAATAAAAACCCCTGACTTAGCACAAGCCATATGCTGCACCTATGCATGTCTTAAACACCGCTTAAAAATAATAGGTTTATCGACCTTAAAAATTAAAGAAACTGATAGAATTTCTGCAATACAAAGTGAGCTGAAAAAACTAGGGGTAGACACAAAGATCACTCAAAATTCAATCTTAATAAAGGATTTCTGTGAGTATGTTGGCACACCTCTTATAAAAACAAATCAAGACCATCGCATGGCTATGAGTTTTGCACCTCTTTCTCTGCGTTTTGGAAAGTTAATAATTGAAGATGTAGATGTGGTAAAGAAATCCTATCCAACTTTTTGGGAAGAATTAGAAAAAGTAGGTTTTACAATATTTCCTGTAACTGACTCAAACAACTAATTTCAAAATCTATAGATTCTTGATGAACTATTTTTTCAGGATTAAAATAGACCTGATGCATACCCATAGCTTTTGCCCCAATTATATCAACCGGTAAGTCATCACCAATCATCATGCTTTCATCAGGATTACAAAAAGCTTTCATTAAAGCATATCTAAAAATTTCTGGATTTGGTTTTTTAACTCCCACTTGTTCTGAAGTAACAATTTGCTCAAAATAATGCAACAAATTAGATTGCTCTAGCTTTACATACTGAACTTCCTCAAAACCATTAGTGATTATATGAAGGTGATATTTTACTTTTAAATAATCAAGTACTTCATAAGTATATGGAAAAACATGTGTTTTTAAAGGACATTTTTGAATGTATTGATCTCCCAACTCATTCGCTAATTGATCATCATCTATACTAAAATCTTGTAACGTTAATTTGAAACGACTAGAGCGCAAAACATCCTTCTCAATTTTACTATTTCTGTATAACTCCCATAAATGTTCATTGTGCATTTTGTAAACATCAATAAAAACATCAACATCACTAATCCCTTTCTGTCTTAAAGCGTGTTCTTCATATAGTTCTTTAAGTGTTTCGTATGCATTGGTTTCAAAATCCCATAGCGTACGATCTAAATCGAAAAAAAGATGTTTAATCTTCATGCTTTAAAGAGTAGTTAAAATAACAGATAGTACAAAAGACCATCCAAATACAGAAGCAGCTAAAACAGGAAGCGTCTTTTTCTTATTTGGAAAAAAACGAAGTGCGATAAAAGTACCTATTGGGATTGAAAAGAAAATAGGAGTTAAAAAGGCAATCCCAAACAATCCATATTTACGAACTTTTTTGATAGCCAAAACCCTCTTTAATCCTTTTTTCGAGTTCGCTTTTTGCTTGCTAGACATCCAAGTATTATACTGTTCGATAATCCAATAGCTAAACTTAGCAAAAATAATGATCCCTGACACACCACCAATAGATGAAAAGAAAAAAGTTTGCCAAAAGGAAAACTCATATTGGTAAGCCGCAAAAGGGATAGCAAGTAGAAATTTCACACTACTCATCAACATTATTATTAACTCTTGAAATAAACTCATTCTTAAAAAAGTAAAGACCAAAAGTGCAATTTGTGTAGTAAATAGAAAAATAATATAAAATAAATATTACGCACTCATAATGTTGCTATATTGGGGTCTATGACTTTATCCATTTTAAGTAAAAAGGCAAACGATTTATTTTAATTGTAGGGTAACTTGTCTTTTTTGCTCCAAATCCTGCATAAAAACGAGCTACCCCCTCAATATTAGATCCTTCAAAATCAAATATTTTTCTAGGATAATTTTTCATTATTTCAGAAACCATCCAGTGTGAGGCCCCAATATTTCTACCCTGTTGATTGGCAGCTCCATTTAAATAGTAAATCCGCTGCCCATCAATTGCTATAAGCGAAGATGCGACTAGGTTATTATACTCATCAAAAACAGCATATATTTTACCTGTATTATTACTAATTAAAATATAACACAACCGTATATATACATCTAAATCCTTTTGACTTATTCCTAGTTTGGAAAGATTTGTATTAAATAGGCTTATGTGTTGTTCTGGAGAGATATTTGAAACTAATGATAAATTCGATGCTTTTGCTTTAGAAATATTCCTTACTGTATTTTTTGAAAATTGACTTTCCACAGTTTTTAAGAGAACCAATTCATAATTACTGTTTTCATGAACAACAAAACTATCTGACGAACCTACATTTAATTCCAAATACTTGAATTTTTTCGGAATACAATTCAAAAAAGATTCAATTTCTAGTGTTGTTTTAGAAAAAACGCCTAATTTTTGACAAAAGAAAGGATGATAAACATACTCTACTCCCCATTTTTTTCTTTTTGGTAAGGGAAATACTGCTTCATAATCATTGTATACCAAAGCATCCCAATCATCACATACAACATCTAGATACCAAGAAAATCCATAAATCAAACGATTAATTGAATTAGCAACACAACCATTCCACTTTTTAAAATCAATATCCTTATGTTCGATGTAATGAATCATGAGTTTGATAGCTTCACAATCTTCTCATACAATTGGCTCCAGCCTTTCCATTCTCCATGCTCGCTCCAAGTTTCATTATGCCAAAGAGTAACAAATGTTCCATTTACTTTTTTCACTTCTTGCATTAACTCTTTAGTTATAGATAATGCTTGTTCTGGATTAAAACCTAAGTAATATTTAAAGGTTGCATCCATCACTACAAATGGATGTATTCTTAAAGATGTACTTTGTTCTAACTCCAAATCGTAGAAATAAAATGGATGGCAAATACTTGCCCTAAATCCAGGATAAGCGGCATAACCCATTGTGTAATCGTGCTGTATACCTAAATCAATAAGATTTCGATAAGTTTTAGGAAAAGAAAGTTTGAGAAAATGTTGTCTACTTATAGTCACTTCTCTTTTAATGATATTTTTTAGTCGTTTCAACTCTTCTTTGAGCTTAGTATCATCATCATTAGAACCAAAAGATGGATGAATTCCTACTTGAGCATGATCTGAAAGATGCTTAACAAGTAGCTGAAATTTCCTACTTTGAAATGGGATGTTTTTATCATTCAACCCATAATCAGCTAATAACACAAAATAAACCACCTCTAAATCGTATTTTTCTTGTAGCGCTAATTGTATTTCGAAAGTATCGTAAGGATCCGATTGGTTCTTTCTTAGTACATTCCAGCGTTCTTTAATTTCATCTTTTTCTCCTTCCAAGAGTGAACGTACAAATGCTCCTATAGTTCTAGCTAATCCTTTTTCTAGATAGCAATAAGCATTGTCTATATCTATTGTAGAAATAAACTTAAATTCATGACCTTCAGGCCGGAAATTAGGATAAACTTGCTGAATCAAATGTAAAAACCTCTGCAGCCAAAGATTAACTAATGGTTTTTGCAAAAATCCATGTTTAAAAGCTAAACTTTCTTTAGCCATAAAACGCTCATAATGATCTCGAATATGTGGTAGGTACTCTTCATACCTTGATAACAAATAAAAGCTTGCAGCAAAAATATCGAAAGGTAAAAAAGAATAAGAACTTGTTTGGAAAAATACAGGTAACCCCTCCCATTCTGTTATTTGTATTTCTTGATCTGAAATTCCTTTTTCTATCAGTAAATCATGGCATTCAATAAAAAACTCTTCTTCTATTTTACGCATAGAATAATTAAGTTTTGGCCCATCATAATTCTGAAAATGAAGAAGATCATCTGTTAATTCATAAGATATATTCCAAATATCCACAAAAATGGTTTGAAAAATATATCGAATACGATTTGTTATGTTCGGAGTATAAATTAACATTTACTGCAAAGCATTATATGCAAAGCTAAAATAATAGTTTTCATGAGCTATGATATGGATCTAAGAAAGGAATTTC
>MDTD01201105.1_pt1 | contig 10912 bp, 10 predicted proteins | sample 811221 | NCBI WGS metagenome assembly MDTD01 (sample SAMN05326646, study PRJNA326480) | marine metagenome | isolation source: seawater | place: Pacific Ocean: South West | collected 2011
AGGCGATCGGCAGGACCGCGGTGTGCTGGGGCATGGCGCTGAGCGCGGCGCGATCCAGCACGACCGGTTCCGAACCGCCGGTGAGGGTGAGCCGCCAGCCGTCGCCGGTGTTCTGGGGGTTGATCCCGGCCGCGACCGCGGTTCGGTTGACCTGGAAGTCGTTGGGGCCGTCACCGAGGCTGCGGCCGCGCGGCAGCAGCAACGCCGCGTGGCGGGTCCAGCCGCCGATGGTCTGACCGAGGGTGAGCACGGCGACCAGGGTCGCGCCCCCGCCGACGAGCGCCAACGCGCCTCGCCGGCTCAGAGTCGCCGGTGCCGGGTCGGAGCTGACCAGCCCGTCCGGCTCGTGGGGCTCCGCGACCGTGTCCTCACGACTGGTGCGCAGCACCTCACGCATCGACCGAGACCGCAGACTCGACCACATCCGGGGTGCCTTGATGGCGACATGAACCACGAAGCCGGCGATGAACACCCAGGCGCCGTAGTAGTGCGCGGTGTAGAAGCTGAACCCGAAGATGTAGTCGTACTGGATGTTGAGCACCCCGGTGACGATCTCGAACAGGATGCCGCCGACCAGCATCAGCAGCGAGACCCGCTCCAGGACCTGGGCGATCGAGCGCGACGGGGGCCAGACGAACAGCCGCGGAATCACCGACCACAGCTTCGCCAGCACCACCGGGATCAGGATCAACCCCAACCCGACGTGCAGCCCCTGGTTGAGCCGGTACAGCCAGGACGGGTCGGTGGGCCAGTCGAAGGTCGGCAGCTTCAGCCACCCGACATCGCCGGGGATGGCCTGCCCCAGTTGCGGCGCGTAGGCGATGTAGGACAGCAGCCCGGTGATCGTCACCACCGGCAGCGTCACCAACAGCACCGCCCCGAACACCGAGGTCAGCCACGGTCCGCGTAGCGGACTGCGCCAGCGCTGCACCCGTTTCACCCCCGGCGGCGGATGGCGGTCCAGCGTCCGCCACGCCGCGGCCGGAAACCCGTAACCGCCCCTGTCGTCGTCGGTCACGGCACCGCTGCGAGGCTGGCGACCACCCGCGTACCCAGCCGGTGCAGTCCGGCCAGGGTGAGGCCGGCCTGTTCGGCCAGCAGGGCGGCACTGTCGGCGCCGACCCGCGCCCAGGGGAACCACTCGCCGATCGCATCGGACGATTCCAGCCTGATCCGGCTGGTCACCACGCCGGCGAACGTCGGGTCGACCTCGACCAGGCAGCGTCCACCGCGGCGCAGCAATTGTGCCGCGACGCTCAGGAGGCGCTGCGGGTCACCGCCCAACCCCACCGTCCCGTCGGCCAGCAGCACGGTCGCCCACTGTCCCACCCCTGGCAGCGGTCCGAAGACGTCGCCGTGCAGAACCGGGGTGCCGCGCCGACGCGCCAGTCGTACCGCCGTGGCCGACTGGTCCACCCCCAGCGCGGGAACACCGCGACGGACCAGGCCGGCCACGAGACGGGCGGGCCCGCAGCCCAGCTCGATCGTCGGCCCGTCACACATGGCGATCACCGCGGTGTCGAACGGCTCGTCGGCGCCGTGGCCACCCAACCACTGGGCGACCGGCAGGTCAGACACTCCACCGCGCGCATCGCGGATCCAGCATCCTTCGCCGCCCAGCGCCCGCTCGTAGAGCTGTCCCAGCATCGTCACCCCGCACTCGGATCCGCAGCCCGCGGGCGCGCGCTGGGTGGGTCGCCGCCGACCGGCAGGCCACCTCAGTGATTCTGCAACAGTTCGACGCGTCCACGTGGAAATCTCAATACCCGGCATTGTCGTTCTCAAGCCGGGGCGGGGAACCGTCAGATTTCGTTAACCAGAGACCTACAGGCGGCCCGCGGCCTTCATCGCGAGGTAGTGATCGGCCAGGGCGGGGGCGAGTTCGTCCGGCGGGGCATCGACGACGTCGACACCGAGGCCGCGCAGCCGCGCCGCCACCTCGCGGCGGTCGTTGCGGGCCCGCTCGGCGGCCGCGGCGTCGTAGACAGCCACCGCGTCGGAGCGTCCCGCGGCGAGGCTGTCGACCCGCGGGTCCGCGACCGCGGCCAGCAGCACCCGGTGTTTGGCGGTGAGCTGCGGAATCACTCCGATCAGCCCCTCGTCGATCGCCGACGCGTTCAGGTCGGTCAGCAGCACCACCAGCGCGCTGCGCCGCTCGCGGCGCTGCACGGCGGCGACCATCGAACGCGCATCTGACTCGACCAATGCGGGCTCCAACGGCGCCATCGCGTCGACCAGTTGGGCGAGCAACTCGGTGCGCGAGGCGTTGAGAACGCCGGCGCGGGTGACCCGGTCGTGAGCAAGGAAGTCGACGTGGTCACCGGCGCGGGCCGCCAGCGCGGCAAGCAACAACGCCGCGTCCATCGACCAGTCCAGTCGCGGCCAGCCGCTCAGATCGGCCCCGGTGGGGTCCACACCGACGCGCCCGGCCGACGTCCTTCCGGTGTCCAGCACGATCACCACTCGACGGTCCCGTTCGGGCCGCCACGTCCGCACCACCACGTCCGCGCGTCGAGCCGTCGCCCGCCAGTCGATCGAGCGGATGTCGTCCCCGACGACATACTCGCGCAGCGAATCGAATTCGGTGCCCTGGCCGCGGATCAGCACCGGCGTCATGCCTTCCAGTTCGCGCAGCCGGGCCAGCCGCGACGGCAGGTGCTTGCGGGACAGGAAGGGAGGCAGGATCCGGATCCGCCACGGCACCCGGTGCGAACCCTGACGCCCGGCCAGGCCCAGCGGCCCCGTCGAGCGCGCCGTGACCAGTGCTGACACCTGATCGCCGCGGCGCACCGGCTGAAGCCGGGTGTGCACCCGAACCTGTTGGTCGGCAGCGATGTCCACCGGATGCGTGCGCGGCTGCGCTCGTGCGCTGGGTGCCCAGGCGTCGCGCACGACTCCGCGAAAGCGGCGCCGCCCCCGATTCGTGAGGCTCAGGGTGGTTTCGACCGGCTGACCCAGTCGTGCGGATTGTGCTCCGTCCCTGACCAGTTCGAGCTTGCGGGGGCTGCCCGCCAGGAGGGCGTCGGCCACGACGGCGGCGGTCAGCGCGGCCAGCGCCACGCCGAACATCAGGGCCGGGCGCGACGACAGCGTGATCGGCACCGCACACAGCAGTGCGATCAGCCCGACCCGTCCGGTGAGAACCACGGATCTAACGCGGCACCGGTACGGCGGCCAGGATGCCGTCGATGACCCCGTCGGCGCTCGCGCCCTCCAGCTCGGCCTCGGGGCGCAGCGCCACCCGGTGGCGCAGCGTCGACCTGGCCATCGCCTTGACATCGTCAGGGGTGACGTAGTTGCGCCCGGACAGCCAGGCCCAGGACCGCGACGTGGACAGCAGTGCGGTGGCGCCGCGTGGCGAGACGCCGAGTTGCAGCGACGGCGAATGGCGTGTGGCGGCGACGATGTCGACGATGTAGCCGAGGACCTCGTCGCCGACCAACACCTGCTTGACCGCCTCGCGGCCCGCGGCCAGCTCTGCCGGGCCGGCGACCGCGCGCACCGAGGACAGGTCGCGCGGGTCGAAGCCGCGCGCGTGTCGCTGCAGGATCGCGATCTCCTGCTCGCGGGGCGGCAGACCGACGGTGAGTTTGAGCAGGAACCGGTCCAGCTGCGCCTCGGGAAGCTGGTAGGTGCCCTCGTACTCGATCGGGTTCTGGGTGGCGGCGACGATGAACGGGTCGGGCAACTTCCGCGGCTGTCCCTCGACGCTGACCTGACGTTCCTCCATCGCCTCCAGCAGCGCGGCCTGCGTCTTGGGCGGGGTGCGGTTGATCTCGTCGGCCAACATCAGGTTGGTGAACACCGGTCCGGCGCGGAACTCGAACTCGGCGGTGCGGGTGTCATAGACCAGAGACCCGGTGACGTCGCCCGGCATCAGATCCGGGGTGAACTGAACGCGCTTGAACTCCAGCTGCAGAGCCGCGGCCAACGTGCGCACCAGCAGCGTCTTCGCCACCCCGGGCACACCCTCGAGCAGCACGTGCCCGCGGCACAGCAGCGCGATCACCAGGCCGCTGACGACGGCGTCCTGGCCCACGACCACCTTGGCGATCTCGGCGCGTAACGCCATCAGTGCGGTGCGGGCACCCTCGTGCGGGGCGGGCTGTGTCACGATCGTGCGACCTGCCTTTCGATGTCGTCGAGCGCGCCGGCCAGGTTCACCAACTCGTCGTCGGTGACCGGTGGCGGTCCGTAGAGAGTACGGGCCACGTGGTGGGGGTCCAGCCCGCACCGCTGGTGGACTGCGAGGGCGACAGAATCGGGCGACGCCGCCGGCCCGAGGCCCAGCCGCGGCAGCATGCGGTGCAGCGACGCAGTCCGCAGCGCCTCGGCAGAACGATCGCGGGCCCGGTGCGCGCGATACATGCGCCCGCGCCCCTCCACGGTTTCGGAGGCGCGGACCACCACGGGCAGCTGCTCGGCCACCAACGGACCGACGCGGCGGATCTTCCACAGCGCCAGCAGTCCCACCACCAGCACCAGCTGGAAGACCAGCCAACCGACCTGCTCAGGTACCAGGTCGGAAAGTGTTGCGTCCCCGCCGAAGTCATCGAACTGGGCGAATTGCGGCGCATACCAGATCGCCCGCGGCCGGGTACCGGCGAGGTTCATCGCCAGCGCGGCGTTGCCTTCCTGCAGCAACCCGCCGTTGGCCATGACGTGGGCGCTGCCCACTGCGGTGATGGTGCGCTCGCCGAGCGTGTAGCGGGCCAGCGCGCCGTCGTAGCACCGGGTCACCGGCACCGCGCCCGCAGCGTCGAACGTGTCGGCGCCGTCGAACCGCACCGCGCCGGCCCGGGTCGCTTCCCGCAGGTCGCAGTCCGGCCGTAGACCACCGAACTCGGTGGGCTCGCCCGCGTCGAGTTCGGGCGCCAGCGCCTCCCGGGTGGCGCCCGAGGGTTGCACCAGCAGACGATCACCCGGCAGGGCGGCCAGCCGGCCCAACAGTTCGTCGCCGTGCAGGTCAGGGGTCTGCGCCACGATCAGCAAGGTGTCCGGCCGGGCCGCGCGCTCCACGCTGGCGAGGTCGGCCGCTTCGACGACGGTGACGCCCTGGTCGCGCAGCAACGCGACCAGGGCATGCGCACCGTCCTCGGCGGTCGAATCAGGATCCATCGGGCCACCGGAGCGCGGTGCGGACAGGTAGGCGCCGGCGACAGCGACCGCGACGATGACCACGACGGCCACCAGTACCCAGCGCGCGCCGCGCCACCGTGCGGTCATGGTCGGGCCGACCGCCGTCGACGTAGGCGTCATCGCACCTCGGCCCAGCTCGGCGCGACGGGCTGCTGAGGCGACCCCGGTCCGGAGGTCGCCCGGTCGCCGAGCCTGCCGTCCAGCGCCGCGACCTGTCGGTAGCCCGCCTCGGTGCCGGGTCGCTCACCGTAGGTCACATCGTTGAACGCCATTGCGGCCGAACCCAGTTCGTCGGCCAGCGCGGGCAGGGCACGCCCGGCCGCGCGGGCGAGCTCGGTGGCGGTGCGGCCCGGGACGCGGTCGAGAACCCCGTCTTCCTCGAGCTGGCGGGCGACGGCGCGGACGCGGTGCCGGATGGCGGGCGCCCACTGCTGTGAGGACGCGAAGGTCTCGGCGGTCGCGCGGTGCTCGGCGGCGCTGAGCTCGTGGTCGTCGAACAGGGTGACTGCTGCCGATCGACTGGTCTTCATCGCACGGCGGGCGATGCGCACCGCGACGATGACCGCGATCACCACCAGCAACACCAGCACCGCCACGGTGAACCAGCCGCCGGGCAGCTCGGCCCCGTGGGTCACGGCCCGGTAGAGCAGGTCTTCGATCCAGCTCATGATCTGATCGCCGAGGGAGGGCTTCGGATAGATCGCCTTGGCGAGCTCGCCCTGCGCGGCGTCGTGCGCCGCGTCGCGGTCGATGTCGATCTGGGCCACGTCAGCGCGGACCGGTCAGCCACAGGTCGTCGGTCGACTCCGGCGCGGCCCCGGGGCCCGCGGCGGCACCGGTCTGCAACACCAGGTCGAACGCTTCGGCTCGGATCCTGCGGTCGGTGTACTGCAGCACGATCACCCCGGCACTGAACGGTCCGGTGATGATCTGGCCGACCACAGCGCCCACCGACAGCATCACCAGAGCGAGGATCTCGGTGGCCAACGCCGCCGAGGCGCCCAGCACGAGCTGCCCGCCGATGGTGAACGGGATCGCCACCGCCGCCGCCACCAGTTGCGCCACCAGCACCGCGAGCAGCCGGATGCCGAGGACCCGCCAGAAATCGCCCTTGATCAGGCTGAACGAGCGTTTGACGGCCGAGATGATGTCGCGGCGCTCGAGCACGATCGCCGACGGCGTGAACGCCAGCATGACGGCGAGGTAGACCAGCCCGACGATCAGGGCGAGCACCAGCGGCGCGCCGATGAAGAACGCGGCCCACCCGTTCCCGGCGACCGCCACACCGACGATGACCCCGACCACGACCCCGATCAGCAGCAGCGCGCCGAGGGCCTGCAGCACGGTGAACGCGATCAGCGCCCACAGGCGCGGCCGTAGCCGGCGCCACGCCTCGCCAATGGTGATGCCGGCGCCGAAGATTGCGCGACCGATGACGACGGTGAGCAGGCCGCTGAGCAGGATGGTCGACAACGCGGTGGTCAGCGACGAGCCCAGGCTGGAGGCGATCCAGCTGACCATCGCCCCGGTGGAGGGGTCGTCCCCGTCCAGAGACTGCGCCAGGTCGCCGTTGAAGGCGAACGGCCACAGCGACAACAGCAGCGCGATCACCTGCGCCGCCACCACCACGATCGTCGTCAGGCCCAGCGTGGCCTTGGGATTCGCGCGGATGTAGGCGACCGCACCGTTGAACATGTCCGACAGGGTCAGCGGTCGCAACGGAACGACGCCCGGTTTGAGGACCGGTGGTCCGTATCCGGGAGGTGGCCCATAACTCGGCGGTGGTCCGTAGCCAGGCGGTGGTCCGTAACCCGGCGGCGGTCCGTAACCCGGTGGTGGGCCGTAGCCGGGTGGTGGGCCGTAGCCGGGTGGTGGGCCGTAGCCAGGCGCCGGGCCGTACCCGGGCGCTGGGCCCTGAGGTGGGCCATAGCCGCCGGCGTCGTGGGTCATGATCACCATCTTGTCGACGCCGGCAACGATTGACAACGTCGACACCATCCGCGCAGCGACGGGCAACCACCGTTTTGGGGTTGGTCAACGGGGTACCCCGCTGCCCATGACCCGATTCGGCTACACCCTGATGACTGAGCAGAGTGGACCCAAAGACCTTGTCCGTTATGCTGTTTCGGCTGAGCAGGCCGGATTCGACTTCGAGGTGAGCAGCGACCACTACTTTCCGTGGCTCTCCTCGCAGGGCCACGCGTGCTACGCCTGGTCCATGCTGGGGGCCGTCGCCCACGCCACCGAGCGCGTCGAGCTGATGACCTACATCACCTGCCCGACCATGCGCTACCACCCCGCCGTCGTCGCGCAGAAGGCGGCCACGATGCAGATCCTGGCCGACGGCCGGTTCACGCTGGGCGTGGGCAGCGGGGAGAACCTCAACGAGCACGTTGTGGGTCACGGCTGGCCGACCGTGGCGCGCCGCCAGGAGATGCTGGCCGAAGCCATCCGGATCATCCGGGAACTGCTCACCGGCGAGCTCGTCGACTGGAAGGGTGACTACTTCGAGGTCGACTCCGCGCGCATCTGGGACGTGCCCGAGGTTCCGGTGGCCATCGCGGCGGCGGTGTCCGGTGAGCGCTCGGTGGAGCAGTTCACCGCGCTGGCCGACCACCTCATCACCACCGAGCCCGACAAGGATCTGGTCGCCGGGTGGCACGACCGGCGCCGCGCGACGGGTCTGGCCGAGGATTCCCGGGTGATCGGTCAGATCCCCATCTGCTGGGATCCCGACCGCGACGCCGCCGTCACGCGCGCCCATGACCAGTTCCGGTGGTTCTCTGGCGGCTGGGCCGTCAACGCCGACATCCCCACCACGGCTGGCTTCGCCGCGGCGACCCAGTACGTCCGGCCCGAGGATGTCGCCGAGTCGATTCCGTGTGGCCCGGATCTGGATGGGATCGTCGAAGCCGTGCGCGCGTACTGGGAGGCGGGCTTCACCGACATTGCGCTCGTCCAGATCGGTGACGAGAATCAGGACCTGTTCCTCAAGGAGGCGGCGGGACCGCTGCTGAGCAAGCTCCGCGACGCTTCACGCTGAAAGGAGGCTCGATGACTCGAGGAAAAGGGATCTACGACGACGAAGAGGGCTCCACCGCGTCGCGCGCCAAGCGCGAAGCCGAGGAAGAGGGCAAGCACCGCGAAGACACCCCCGACGTCGACAAGGACGCCGGCGAGCCGACGGCCTGAGTTCTAGCGGGTGCTGACCGGGTCGCCGCTGCGTTTGGTCTCCAGGCGGTGCCACGTCCACCAGAACAGCAGGGCCGCCCCGATCGAGCCCGCGGCGGCCAGCCATTGCGAACCCAGGAAGAGGTGCCACTCGGCGGGCCGGTCGTTGAGATGAGCCGAGGCCGCGTTGAGCACCTGCACCAGGCCGAGGGTCAGGCTCGCCGCACCGACCGCACCGACGAGCACCACGAACACCGTACGCAACGTGAACCGCGCGGCGCCGGGTGAGATGACCGCGCGGATCCGGCCGGTGCGCGCCAGGAAATGCGACGCCGCGCACGCGACGACGAGGGCGACGGCGTCGGCGGCCAGCGTGTCGGAGAGTCGGTGCGCCCTGATGATGACGGTGTAGGCGCCGATCCCCACCGCCCACGTCAGCGTCACGAACATCGCCACCCCGCGGAACCGGTACGGCATCACGATCAACGTCGCGAACAACAGCGACATCGCCGCGGTGGTGTGACCGCTGGGCAGGGTGTTGTCGGCGAACGTGCCGTTGATGGAGACGAGGTCGGGGCGCGACAGCACGTGGTATTTCAGCACCTGGGTCACGGCCTGCCCGCCGAGGATCACCCCGACGCCCGCCACGGCCAGCCACACCTGGCGGCGCAGCAACCCGATCAGGCCGACGAGGAACGCCGCGGCCAACTGTGAGGTGACCGTGATGGTGTGGAACATGTCCAGCGCGGTCTGACGGAGTTCGGCGTCGACCTGGGTGGCGCCGCGCAGTGCGGCGTCCTCGAGGCGCTGCCCGGTCCGCGTGTGGACGGCCAGCAGGTAAACCGCCACGCCGAACAACAGCGCGCCGATCAGCACGGCGGTCCAACGGTGCCGGGCGCGCCGCAGGCGCTGATCGCCGTCGAGCGCCACCCGCCTGTCGATCCTCGTTGCCACGCAAGCCCCCGTTCTGCATTCGTTCCGACATGGCACGGATGACGCCCCCAGCGTTGCACCGAGCCTACCGTCGGCGCACGGACGACCAGTTGGTGAAGACGCCGCACGAACGCTGCAGAATGGCATGTGTGACGTTCGGGCCGAGTCTTGCTACGGCGTTTCCCGCCGAACACACAGGGACCATCGCGGTGGTCGATCTGGAGACGGCATGCGAACTCTACGGACGGAACGCACTGCCGTATCCGCTCGGCCGCCGCCGACCGGTCGGATCTGTCTGGCTCGCCACCAGGCAGGTGCGGCCGATCGCCGACCGACTCGCAGATGGTGAACTGTCCGGCGTTCGAGCTTGGGTGGAAGCCCTTGTGCGAGCCGATGTCTCCGTGGAATGCCGGGTGCACCAACCCGGCCAGGACGATTTGCGTCTGCATGCGGTTCGCGCGGGCGTGCTCGGCTTCGTCGCGACCCAAAGGATCGATGATGACGGTGTCGATGTCGTCGACGTGTTCGCGGTGGCGCCGGACGCGTTGGCTGGCGTCATCACAGAATCGGTCGGACTGGTCGGCTCCGGTGCGCACCACCGGATCGCGGTGGCAGGTGGTCGGAGCCGGCTTCCGAAGCCTCCTGAAGCGATCGAGGAATACGACGACCTAGGCTTTCTGCTTCCGCGGACGGACACCGATGAACCGGCCATCTCTGTTGTCGATATCCAAGACGTCGTGGCGAGCGGAACGGTGCAGACGCGCGACCGGCCGGCGCGGCAGTGGGGTATCGATTCTTTCCGGCGAATCCTGCAGTGGGTGCAGGTGAGCGGCGACGGTGACTACCTCTACGAGGCTGACGTCGGGTACGCCGAGCCCGTCACTGCAGACATGTTGCGCGGATTCATCGAGGGATTCATCGCCGACGACATGGAGGCCGCGCGCAGGGGTCGTGGCCCGATGTCGGGATAGGAAGCTCGGCGCCAACCGGGTAGTCCGATCCTCCAGAGATGGGCTTTGTCAATGTCATTCGACGGTGAACTTTTGGTCATCAAGACGTTGCAGGCCACGACCGTCGACGAGTTCGTCACGGTACTCGGGGTGCTGCCAATAGAACCGCACCCAATCCCTAAGCGCTTCGCTGTTGTCGGTCACACAATCCGAAAGAAGGGTGGCACTTCTGCCCTCGGGTAACGCCAGCACGACCAGTTCCCGGCCGCGGAGTTTGCGCCGCAGCGGATGGTCCTGAATCTGTTCGATGTCCTCCCAGTTGGCGCGCCGAAAGGCCAGCCACGGGCCGTTCCACACTTCGCAACGATCTGGGGTCAAGCGCAGGTAGCAGTCGCCGCCGTGAGCGATCATTCGCCACAGCGTTGCAACACCTGTCACCAGGATGAAGACCATCATCCACGGCGTAGATGAGCGGTAGGTAGGAATGTCGACATAACCGAACGGCGCGAAGGTGACAAAGAGCCCGGCTGCGAGCACGGCGGAACCCATCCAAAAGAGTGAGAGTACGTCAAACAGCTTGCGTGGCCGAATGGTGGTGCCCTCTGAGGAGAAGTCACCCCGTGGGTCGGCCATGAACCGCATGACCGCCCACTGGGCGGAAAAGCCGAAGGCGGCCAAGGCGAAAATCGATGCGATCGCTCCTGAAAGAGCTCCTCCAT
>MDTD01022875.1_pt1 | contig 10909 bp, 9 predicted proteins | sample 811221 | NCBI WGS metagenome assembly MDTD01 (sample SAMN05326646, study PRJNA326480) | marine metagenome | isolation source: seawater | place: Pacific Ocean: South West | collected 2011
TGACATCAATTGCGGTGTGCGCTTTCTCGCCCTTGAAGCTACAGCCGAGGACATTCCTAACCTCAAGAAACTCGCAGGACGGTTAGCGGGGAGGATCCCTGCCGGAGGCTCTGGAAAGGGTGGCGTTGACATCGGTCACCAAGATCTCAACGAACTTCTTCAACGAGGTGCACATGCTGCCGTTGATTTAGGCTACGGACTTCACGAAGATTTGAGCCATCTTGAATCGCAAGGCATCCTTGAAACAGAGGAAGCCAACCTGTCCCAGCGGGCACGTGAACGTGGGCTACGATCACTGGGAACGCTTGGAAGTGGGAACCACTTTCTTGAATTGCAAACCGTGGGCAATGTGGTTGATGAACAGACGGCCAAAGCATGGGGGCTGTTTGAGGATCAAGTCGTCGCCATGATTCACTCGGGGAGTCGAGGACTCGGCCATCAGGTTTGCACGGACCATGTTCGACGACTTGAGGCAGGCTACAAGCTCCAAGAAGGCGTTTGGCACAACGAGCAATGGGGATACGAACTCCCCGACCGGCAGCTGGCAGCCGCACCCGTCCATTCACCGGAAGGGCAAGCCTACCTCGATTCGATGAACGCCGCTGCTAACTTCGCTTTTGCCAACAGAGCCGTCTTGGCTGAACGCTTGCGAACCGTTCTCCGGTTGGAGATGGGTGTTGACGGAGAAGCGAGGACGCTGTACGATGTTGCACACAACATCGCCAAAATGGAGACGCACGTTATTCACGGACGCTCGTGCTCGTGCTGCGTTCATCGAAAAGGCGCCACACGAGCGTTTGGAGGCGACCATGCCGACATTGGCAGCCAATTTACGACGACGGGTCAACCGGTCATCGTCCCCGGCGACATGGGCAACGGTTCATGGCTGATGGCTGGTGCACTGCAAGGGAGCAACGTAGCCTTCGGTTCATCTTGCCATGGAGCAGGAAGAGCGCTCTCACGAAGCCAAGCCAAGAAAACCCAAGATGGAAAGGCGCTGAAGCGGATGCTGGAAGAGCGAGGCGTTCGGGTCCATGCCTCAACGCCGAACGTGCTTTCGGAAGAGGCACCGGATGCTTACAAGGACGTGGACGAAGTCATCGCATTGACAGCAAAGGCAGGGCTCGCTCGCCCCGTAGCTCGAATGAATCCGCTCGCCGTGATCAAAGGATGATTACATGCAAACTTGCATCATACCTTGACCCGGAAGGGTTGGTGCAGCGCCGCTATGAACGCCGTCGGGTTCCTCGACAATCACGCTCAACAGCGTGTTGACCAGTTCTTTCAGTTCGTCGACCTGGTGCTGGAGTTCCTTCACCCGTCGTTGCATGTCCTCTGTTTGTTGCTTACGCTCCATGTGCATCCCATCTGAGAAGTTGCCTTCTCATGGCGAGATTTTGAAAATCACCTCTTATACATTGAGGTAAAGATACGGCAAACAACGCCGTTCAATGAGGGTTGAACGAAGCGGAGCGTGGAGCCACCGGCGAGATTTGAACTCGCGACCTCCTCATTACCAATGAGGTGCTATACCCCTAAGCCACGGTGGCAGTGGTCCGCCCACCGGACAAATGGATATAATCGCTTCGTGAATTGGACATCACCCGGTGGCTTGGAACACCTTCCAACTCCCTGCATTGGCACCTCCACTCAACGTGTAGGGCGCGGCCTGCTCCTTGACCAGAACCCATGCCTCGCCGGGCGTGTAGTCTTCACCGGGTGCGACGAGCATCAACCCAGCGCAATCAGGATGTGATTCAATGAAATCCTCCACGAGAGGCGCGCTTCGCCAATAACCGTCAATCCCGCGTTCACCTGTCAGATCGACGTTGGATTTGATGACGTAGAGGTGGTGCATCGCCAGTGTTTCTGGTGCGACCATGACGAAACACGTTTCATCATCATCCATGGTATCTGCCAGCCACGCACCCGCATCATCCGACCACAATTGCTGGCCGTAAAAGGAAACAAACAGGGTCAGTGGGAGCAGGACAAGCAAACCTAACTTGATTCTCGTACCTTCGTGTTGTGCAACTTCAGGTTGTGCTTCGTCGGTCGGCCAAGACAAGAGGAAGACCAGAGGAAGCAAGACGGCGGTAGCGTACCGTCCATTGTTACCGAGAATCAGCATGGTCTCGACCAAAGAACGCCCCCACAGTTGAGATTCCAGCGTCCAAAGCGCCCCGATGTATGCTGCGATTCCAGCCAGTAACACAGCGATGTACGAGGCCAGCATGGTTGGGCCGGGTCCACGCAAACCGGACAACGATGACCACCGCACGGAGAGAAGAGGCCAAAGCACAAAACCGACCAAAAGGAACAGGGCTACGGAATGAATCAGCGCCACCGTTGTTGCAAACATAAATTCAGCAGGGTGTTGGCGAATGACGGCAAACGTACCGGTATCCGCCATGAATCCCACCACCATCACGCCGACGAGAACGATGAGGGCACACGAGCTTGCCATTTTCCACGGATGCACCAACCACGCACCCAAGGAACCTGCTGACTTCTCTTCCATAACCACCCACCCAACACCCACCGCAACGGTCAGCTGGAAAGCGCCGATGCTGGCAACAGGGCTGAAGCCTTTCCACCCCAACACCAGCATCACGGAAGCGGCCATCATCACGACATGAAGCAAACGTTGCGCACGTTCCTCACCTTGATTGAAAAGAAATCCAACTGTTCCGAATCCCGCCACGAAGGCCAGAACACCTTCGTCGTAGCCACGTGCCGACACAAACAAGAAAATTGGACTGAAGAGAATCAAGGCCGGCTTCATGGGGTTGAACGGTTGGGAAGGGCCCGCCCATCGAGGCGAAAGCCCCGCCAAGCAAGCCACACAGAGGACACCAACAAACGCCGTGAATTTTGCAGCAAGTTCTGATTCGAACCAAGGTGCGATGTAGCCATCGTACACCTGTTCATTCGTGGGTGCCTGCTCGGAGCTGTCAGCGATTCTCAGCTTACCCCAAGCCAAATCCTGCCCATCATGCTGCCCGTCCATGGCGGCGTTCAAGCGAACATGTGCATCGAGACCGAGATCACTGTTGGTCATGGCAAAGACGTGAAGGAAGATGGCCAAGGCCATGAGCGCATACCAGCGCTTTCGGCTACCCTGGTCGTCGTCCACGCATGCTGCTGTGTCCTCCCAATCATGGAGGTTGTGGTGGTGGATGGATGTGGCGCCGAGAGAGAGATTTGAACTCCCGAGGGAACGGGCCCACGCGATTTCCAGTCGCGCGCACTACCAGGCTATGCGATCTCGGCTCTAACCTTCGCGACCCCCCTTTCTCGTTTAACCATCCCCCTCCAAAACCAAGCCGCTCAGTGCGGGGAGCGAAAGGACTCAAAGGGGCGACCTCCAGCCTCTACCATGGCCGGGGAGGGAGGTGCAGAGGCGAGCGCTGCAACCCACGAGACCACCCTTCCATTTCGCATGGCCGACATGACCCTTCAATCTCCCCTTCCTGCCCATCTGCCGATGGCAGAAGCCATCAATACGGTGAGAAAAGAGTGGATGTTTCACTGGAAATTACTCAGGGTCGAATGGACAAAAAACCACCTCATCGCCATCGCATTTGGATTGGTCGCCTTCGCTTTAGGATCGGTCTCAACAGAACTCTGGAACGGAGGGGACGCAAAGATTTCCGGTGTTGACGGCGTCCTCGCCATTGATGGATTTCATTTTTTCCAAATGCTGATTTCGCTCATTTGTTGGGGTTGGTTCGCTTATCAGGCCTGGGTGCTGTTTCCCGTCATGAGAATTCACGCCATCTCCCTGTTGGTGATGTGGAACGGCATGGTATGGGCCCAGGTCTTTTTCTTCCGGACCAATCCAAGTTTCCCACTTGGCCTTGACCTCGCTAGCATGATGGAAGGGACGCTGATTCTCCTTGTCGTGTTCTTCTTTCTGTTTTTCTTTTGGAAAGCCGTGGTTGAAACACGGGATTTGCACGTTGAAGTAAATCATTTGCACGAGGATGTTCGCGTCATGGAAGAAGCGCTTGCAGAGCATTCACTCCGAGGTTGGACCGCCATGCTGGGATGCTGGGTGTTCCTCATCATCTTCTCATCGTGGGCCGGTCTTCGACACGTTGCAACCTACGGCGATAACAGCATCGGCTTCCTCACCCTGCATCTCCTCACCGGCCTTCCGGCCATCCCTCTCCTGATCTTTGTTCTCTGGTATCCGCAACGAATGTTGGGCAATCAAGCCAGCGTTCGAACCCGAGCTGCGGTTGACGCATCGTTGGAAATGTCAGGGGCGTCGCCAGCGCGGGTCAAAACCATCGCTGCGTGCCCCGAATGCGATGCACCATCCCCCCTCTCCCTCAACGACAAAGGCGAATTGATACACCCCTGCCAATCGCCTGGGTGTGGAACGAGCGTTGTCGTCGGTGGTTCATGCACGGCTTGCAATGCGCCCATGCCAAGTCGAATTGCGTGTTCTGCGTGTGGCGTCAACGCGCCAGCCCTTGATTACATGCCAGACCAGGAAGCGTGGTAAGATGTTTAGCCAACACCGTGAAGATTTCCCAACCCTCAGTGGAGAGCACCCCCCTGCTTACCTTGACAACGCATGCGTGACGCTCAAGCCACAATCCGTCATTGACACCATCCACCGCTATTACACCGAAACACCGGGTTGTGGCGGAAGATCTGTCCATCGTTATGGAACAGCCGTATCAAAATCCGTTGCAGATTCAAGAAATAAATTGGGTCAATTCCTCAACGCTGGAACACCCAACGAAATTGTGTTCACACGAAATGCGACCCATTCCATCAACCAGATCGCCCATGGACTCTCATGGGAAAAAGGCGATGTCGTGCTGACGTCCGACCGTGAACACAACTCGAACCTCGTTCCGTGGCTTCAACTCGAACAAGAACAGGGCATCGATCATCGCGTCGTGGCCAGTCACCCGGACAACACCTTCGACATGGAAGCCTTTGAAGCCGCATGCGCAGCAGCGGGAAACAGCCTCAAAATGGTGGCCATGAGCCACGTCGGTAATCTCGACGGCATTGAAATCCCCATTGCTGAGATCACCAAAGTTGCTCACGACCACGGCGCCCTGGTGGCGGTTGATGGTGCTCAATCGACCCCGCACATGAACGTGGACGTGCAAGCGCTCGACATCGATTTCCTTTCGTTTTCCATCCACAAAATGTGCGGCCCATCTGGAATGGGCGGGTTGTGGGGCCGCTACGAACTGCTTGAAAACCTCCGAACCATCCAATCCGGTGGACAAACCGTTCAGACATCATCCTACACCGAAGCCACGTGGGCAGCACCCCCTGCGCGATTTGAAGGCGGACTGGGCAACTTCTCCGGAATGATGGCCACCGGTGCTGCCATTGACTATTTGTCACAACTCGACATGAACGCAGTGCACGAACATGAGATTGCCCTGAACCGCATCATGACGAAAGGCGTCAAGGATTTGCCAGGTCTTTCCATCATCGGTCCAGAAGACGCTTCGAAACGCGGCGGCATTTGCTCCATCCTCATGGACAACCTACCAGCCCATGATGTCGCTCTGCTCTTGGATGAAGCAGCAGGCGTCATGGTCCGCAGCGGCCAACACTGCGTCCACTCATGGTTTGCTGACCGTGGCCATCCACAAGGCTCGCTCAGAGCATCGGCCTACCTGTACAACAACGAAGAAGACGTGCGAAGGTTCGTTGATACACTGACTGAAATAGTTCACACGCTGAGTTGATTCCATGGAACCGGTTGACGGGCTCAACGCTTCCATTGAAGAACAAACCAAATTTTGGTCCGCTCCACCGCCCTACCAGGCTGAAATCGACCATGAGGGGTCAGACATCAGGGCCATCAAACTCGTCGTGAGCATCACCCTCGGCATCACCCTTGTCCTCGCCGCTGGATACCTAGGGGCGGTGCTGTTGAGCGATGGTGCCATCTTGCTGCGGCCGAGTGAGGTCGCGCTCGAACGGCATGCCACCTACCACGAGTTGGTCCAACCGGCACCCGAGACCTTGACGGGCAACGGTGTTGTGGCGTGCATCGTTGATTCAGGGATTGCTCTTGACCACACGGACTTTGAGAGCGTCAACTTGGTGGGCTGGAAGGATTTCATCAACGGTAACAGCGAACCCTACGACGACCACGGTCACGGGACATCCATGGCCGGGTTGCTGGTGGCCAACGGTTGGCTCAAAGGCATGGCGAAAGAAGTGGATCTCTTGGTGGCGAAGGCACTTGGTTCGGATGGAAGCGGCAGCGACACCCTCGTCGCTGATGCTGTTGATTGGTGCGTCGAAAACGGGGCTGATGTCATCTCACTCTCGTTGGGTGGAGCTCCCAACATCCTTCCGTTCTCCATCGGTTCAGGACGAACTTCAGGCGATGCGGCCAACGATGCCATCGATGCTGGCGTGTACGTTGTTGCAGCCGCAGGGAATGACGGTGAAGATGACGACGGTGATGTGGCCCACCCATCAAGCGAAGCAGGTGTGATTTCCGTGGGCGGTGTGACCATCAAAGGGACCCACTGGTCCGGTTCCTCGAAGGGTGATAACAACGGGCGGCTCCTCCCGCTCCCCATCCTGATGCCGAGAGGGGACCCGAACAAGAAACCCGAAGTGGTGGCACCTGCAGAAGGCGTGCCTGTCCTCACAGAGGATGGTGGTTGGGGGATTGCCGATGGCACCAGCGCTGCCACGGTCTATGTCACGGGCGCTCTGTGCCTTCTCCTCGAAGAAAAACCTGAATTGAAACCCGAGGCATCCAACGGTGCCGATACCGTTGACACGGTCAAGCGTTGGCTCATGGACAGTGCTGTGCCTGAAGAAGGACAAACCACTCACGATGACTACTATGGTTACGGTTTGCTCAATGTGGCCGGGCTCATTGACCTCGCCACTCAGGCATGAGGAAGCCAGGCGACGAGCGTGCCCCCGAAGAGCGGCATGAAAGCGACGTGATGAGTTGACTGTGTTTCTCCGACGAGTTCAATCCAACGATTGAAGCCGTTCACCATCGCCATGCCTTCAACATCGTCTTCTGCGACGTCCCCGGTTGGCATGTCCGGTTCGACGGTGAACAGGACGCCGTTGTCATTGAGCAACGAGAGGTAAGTTGCCACGAGACCCGCCCGGACGGGAGATGGCCCGTCGATGACGATCACATCGTACCCTGATTCAAACGGTGTTTGTGACAATTCTGTACCGGTGGCCGAGGCCAACGCCCATGCTTGATGTTCGGCAACGAGTTGTTCTGGCTCACCCACCACGACCGAAGCCCAGTTCATGGCCTCGTAGCGCTGCAAAAGCCGCTGCAAGATGACCGCAAATTTTCCACCCTGTTCAACCAAGGTCAATGCGGTCGGTGTGCGTTCCTTTCGCTCGAATTCATCAAGCAACCAAGCCGTTCGATGTCCGATGCTGGCGCCCACTTCAAGGACCCGAGCAGGAGCAAGTCGACCAACGGCATCCCGTAGTCGACGCAGAACGGAGATGGACCAGCTGGCGAGGCCCATGTGTTGGAGTTGTTCGTGGATGTTGGCAGCGATGAGGGGCTCGTCCTGAGGTTGGTTCCCATCTTTGGAGAGAAGGAAGGCGAGGACATCACCCCGCTCAAGGCCATCCATCTCATCCGCCATGGAACTACGTTCCCTACCCACAACATCAAGGCTTGCACACCAACCATGTCGGAGGGTTCAAACCAAGTGGGTTCAGCGCAACCAACGAGGGAGTCCCATGGACGATGACGAAGTGTGGGAGGAAGACGAAATCCTCGACAATGCCACGCACTGTCCCTCGTGTGAAGAAATGACGGCCCACGACATCCTTCACGAGAAAAAAGTCGGCGACGGTGCGGATTTCAAGGTTCGTTGCACCGAATGTGAACGCGTGCACACCGTCGTGTTTCGGCCGCCACCTCCAACCAACATTCCCTTCATCCTCACCGATGGACCGCAGTCCAATCGCGTGGTTTTGGTGGTTGATGCTGACGAAGAGTTCGTGGTTGGAGACGTGTTTGAAGAAGACGACATGCTGTGGCGCATCCACCAAATTGAGCTCCGAACTGGACAACACACCTCTGGAGAGACAGCCGCCAACATCGCACGAATCACGGCCCTTCGAACCGATATGGTTCGGGTGAAATTGACCCTGACACGGGGAGAAGATTCCACAGCAGATGTTCTCGTCGTTCCTCAAGAGACCACCTTCACCGGCTCTCATCTCATGGAGCACAACGGAGAAACATGGCGCATTCGTGCCATCCACACCGGCGCCGGTCGCACGATGCGAGGCACTGTACAAGCTCCCGACATCAAACGAATGTACCTTCATGAACCGCCCAAAGGGGAACACTTTGCTCCTCGGACACCACGCGAACGTCGCCAAGCCTGGAAAGAAGGTCGGTTGGGTTTCAATCCCAATCCGGAGCGACCCAAAGAACACGTCAAGAAAGGCGTCAACCCGAATGCCAATCGAGGTCGTTCGAAAAAGAAGAAGCGAAAGTGATCACGGCCGGTTGGTCCAAGGAAGCAAGAACGCCTTGGCGACTTGGGTGCCAATCGTTGGGTTCTCTTTGAGACGCCGAATGCTGTATTCGTACCACTTTTCCCCGTATGGAATGTACACACGGGTTCGGTGGCCTTCACTCAATAAACGACGGCGAAGGGGTCCTCGGACGCCAAGGAGCATTTGGAATTCATATCCGGGGCCTTTGTGATGCCGGGCTGGGGCCGCATTGCTGCGAGGGTCATCGACGCCCGGACCCATGCCGTGAGACGACAGGGCAGAGAGTGCGTAATCGATGACCGGCTGGTCATGGCTGGCAATTCCAACATACGCACCTGCATCCAACATGCGGTCAACGGCAGCGTTGGTCGCGTCAACAATGTCCCGGTACCCCGTGAACGAGATCTCCTCTGGTTCGAGGTAAATGCCCTTGCAAATCCTGTAATCAGCTGCAGGACCGAGGGTTGTTTCCAGAGCGTCGATGTCGCCAAGGGTGCGGAACAATCGCCCCTGCAGCACGGTGCCGACGTTGGTCAAGCCTTCTTCGTGCAACGCCACCACCACATCGATGGTATCGGTGGTGACGCGATGGTCTTCCATGTCAAGTCGGACGAACATGTCTTCCTCTGCAGCCAGTTTCACGAGGCGTCGGATGTTGGCCATGCCCTGCTCGGGATCGATAAGGAGTCCAAAGGCCGTGGGCTTGATGCTTAGATTAGCATCAAGTTGGTGTGTTTTGATGGCTTCCATCACCCGAATGTATTCCTCGAGGAAAAACTGAGCCTCATCCATCGAAGAAATCTCCTCGCCGAGGACATCGATGGTGAAACAGGCGCCTTCATGGGTCAAACGTTTCATGACCGCTACGGCATCGTCAAGGCTAGCGCCTGCAACGTAGCGCCGACTGACCCAGCGGACAAACCACTTGGGCATCCGAACGGTGGTAGCGACCACCATCTTGGAGAACCAGCCCACCATGGTCACCGCACGACGGAGGCGCTCTTTGACCCTTTGTGCGTCTCGTTAAGCCTGACCGATTCGTTGCTTGATTTGGTGTGTCGTGAGAAGCGGTACGCCGACCGATTCAAGGTGCGCCCGTATCGCTTGTCGTTGCCAACCTTTGAACGCTTTTTTGTCCATGGAGCAAACGATATCTCCACCGGGAAACGAGGTTCGCGTCGCTTCAAGGCCGGCCTCGATGGATTGCTTCCATGTGCCCAAAACATCCCCGTTCTCGGCCTGTTCGAACGGAAGGGCGTATGTTGCCAACATATGGCCGAGCCAAACACCTTCTCTCGCTGCCAGTTGGTTCGCTCGTGGTGCGTAATGACCACCGCCGAGGGTGACGAGGACGAGTTGCCCACCGTGCTTGTCAACGTCCCAAGCATCGTTTTCTGACTCCAACAGCCCATCATGGATGAGCTTGGCGAGCAAACGAGCCGCCCCTTCATGCCCCCAGGTTGCGTCGGTTGAACCGACCTCAATGAACAGGCAGGGCACACCCACGGTTGGCCCGTGGTGTGTCACTTCAAGCGAGAGGTCGAAGCCTTCAACGCTGGGATCGGATGGCGCCATCGTCAAGAGGCGCTTCCACCACGAAGCCAAGCGAGTAGAGGGTGGTGGAGCCATGCCACCATGGCCACCGTAGGGGCCAACCTCATGTTTTGGAAGATGGGGCACGCCGATGGGGTGGAGTGTAAGGGATGCCTGGCCGCTTGCTGCAACGTGGCGTGAAGGGAAAATGATCTCCTGCACGCACTCGCCGAGTTGTGCCTCCCATCGTTGGTCAAGGTGGTCCTCAAACAAGAGACCGTCCGGAAGGTAGACCATTCTGAGGTGGCGATGTGCATAGGTTGGATGGCCCTCGAAGGCATCCATGGTTGTCCAGTCAACCATACGACGGAGCGCATCGGCTTGATTGGTACTGGCGATGTCCTGTTGATTCACAGCGATGAGAATCACCGAGGTTGCGACCATGTTGTCAACTCAGAACCGTCCTATTTTGAGGTGACTCAGACGAGGATTGACATAGCAGTGGCACATGTTTTCAGTCATGGACGAGGGATTGCCACCCAGCATCCCGTTTTTGCCCGACCTCCTCGTTCACCATCCGGATGGGGCTTTGGTTACGGGGATGGACGGTGAATTTCTCTGGCTCAACAACGAGATGCAACCCTTGACGCCCGTATCAACCCCCCATCCGATGAGGGTACGTCAGGCCACCATCACCGACGGGCACCTCATTGCAACGTGGCTTGACCGTGAGTTGTTGCTGGCCTGCATGGGAGCTATGCCTGTCGGCACGGCCGAGGAAGGAAAACAACGTTCTGAACTGAGAACCTCAATCGGCTCGCAAACCATCCACTACCCTGCGGGAAATACGTGGGCTCATGCGCTCGATGCGGAA
>MDTD01149617.1_pt1 | contig 10908 bp, 9 predicted proteins | sample 811221 | NCBI WGS metagenome assembly MDTD01 (sample SAMN05326646, study PRJNA326480) | marine metagenome | isolation source: seawater | place: Pacific Ocean: South West | collected 2011
GGGTTTAATACTCCGATTAATGTCTGATCTTCTTTCATAAGTGAACTTTTTTCATCAGATAACATTCCAAGTTGTATAATTATATTAGATGAATTTAAAATTTCAGTCTCATCTTTAGAAATTTTAGCGCCCATAGAAATATAATGCTCATCTTTAATTCCAATATGTGATCCATAATTTTCACTCAAATACACTTCAAGTCCTATTGATGTATATTTTTTTACTATTTCTGGTGTTACAGCGATTCTTTTTTCAATATTTTGATTTTCTAAAACAGATCCTATTATCATAAAAAAATATTACAGTAAGAAAATAGCCATTAAGACTATAATAGATATCACAGCGACAGTCCCCCACAGAACAAATTTAGTAAAATTGTTCCATGTATTTTTATGGTTTTCATTGTCCATAAAGTTTACTTTTGTCTTGCTTTAAATTTGGGATTGGTTTTATTTATTACGTATACTCTGCCCCTTCTTCTAACAAGCTTTGAATTTAAGTCTCGTTTTTTTATAGATTTTAGTGAGCTTTTTATTTTCATAAATTTTTAATTATGCCGGCAATGTCCTACTCTTCCATGTCTTAAGACAAAGTACCATTGGCGCTGAAAGGCTTGACTTCCGAGTTCGGGATGGGATCGGGTATTACACTTTCGCAAAAATCACCAGGCACAGCTCTTATATTGAAAAAATGGTATTTGTAAATATTAATAATTAAGATAATTACCAGTTTTTTTCAAATATTTTGAATTTTTAATCAATAAATACTGCTTATTAAAGAATTTTTTATTTTTGCTAAAAAATTTTATTCTTCCAAGTTTCAGGGGTTAGTTCATTTATAATTTCAAGGTCATAATTATATGAAAATTCTTTGGGCCCCCTACTTTTTATAAATGTAATTAATCTTGATATAGTTTCATCAAGAGAATGTTGCGTTTTATAATTTAAAATTTTTTTTGCTTTCTCATTTGAGCAATTAGCAAGTTTCACCTCTCCTGGACGATCAGGATAATATATTGGTTCATTATTAAATTTAAGTTGATTTGAAATCATTTTAAATAAGTTATTTATAGTTATAAAATTTTCATCAGAAGGACCTATATTTATAACTTCTGATTTTATATTTTTACTAGTTATCATTTTATCTAAACAATAAATACAATCATTTACATCTGAAAAAGATCTTTTCTGGTTACCATCTCCATATATTATGGGTGATTTATTTTGTAACATTAAATTAATCATAATCGATGCTACATTTCTATAAGGGTCATCAAATTTTTGATTTTCACCAATTATATTATGTGGCACAGCTATATTGTACTCAAATCCATGAATTTCAGATAAATTTATGAGTATTTTTTCTGCTGCGAGTTTTGAGATTCCATAAGGATCTACTGGTTTTGGTATATCATTTTCATTAAATGGAATTTTAATTTTACCATATCTTGCCATCGAAGAGCAAAATACTATTCTTTTTACTTTGTTTTGAATTGCAGCACTGAAAACTGAGGTTGATCCAGAAATAATATTTTTACTTATCAAATAAGGAGAAAAAACTGAAAGTCCTTCGTGCGCATATGCTGCAGCATGAACTACTACATCAACCCCATTTAAAATTTTTTTTAATTCACTATAGTCTTCACAGTCAACTTTGTAAAAATTTACTTTTTTATTTACGTTCTGAATATCACCTCCAACCATATTATCGTTTCCACTAACTTTAAAATTTTTTGACAAATAATAATTTGCAAGCTTTGAACCTAAAAATCCAGCTACACCAGTAATAAAAATATGCATTTAAAAGTTTCCTTAAACTAAATCCAAACTTTATTCAAACTTAAAATTAAATACTATAAATTAAATTGAAAATTTGTTTCTCACGATTATTTAATTACTTATCAAAATTAATTCTCTCTTTTTCTTCAACAAGTGGTAAATTTCTGCTATGTGATAATATAACACTTATATATTCACCTAGTAATCCAATTAGAAAGACCTGAACAGCGCCTAAAAGAAATAAACCAATTACCAGTGGAGCAACACCTGGAGAAAAAGTATTCCAAAAGAACAATTTATAAAAAAAATAAAACAAACCAACAAATAATGATAGTATAGACAGTAAAAAACCAATAATTGTCATAATTCTCAATGGCAGCTTGGAGTGTTTCACTATACCTAGCATAGCTATATCATACATAGAGAAGAAGTTATGTTTGGACTCTCCTTTTAATCTCACTGGCTGTTTAAATTTTACAGTTTCTATTTTAAAACCTAATTCAAAAATTAATCCTCTTAAATAAGGATATGGATCATTTAATGTTCTGAACCTTTCTATAACTTTCTTGTCATAAATACCTGAACCAGTAATATTTTTTTTCAAAACAACTTCTGAAATTCTACTAATCAAGCTATAAAAAACTTTTCTTACAAAAAACATAAGCTTATTTTCATCTGAGTTTATTTTTTCGTTTAAAACTATATCATTTCCTTCTTTCCACTTTTGTATATATGTAGGAATTAAATCAATTGGATCTTGAAAATCAGCATTAATTAAGATCGCAGCATCCCCAGAGGTTTGTAATAAGCCATAATATGGAGACCTTACAGATCCAAAATTTCTTGAATTAAAAATTAGTTTTATTTTTGTATCTTCTTTTGCAATCTTTTTTAATATTTGTATAGTTCCATCATTTGAAAAATTATCTATTATAATATGTTCATAATCATAGTCTAATTTTGACATTTCCTGTTTAACTTTTGAAATAAAATTCTCTATATTTTCCTTCTCATTCAAGGTGGGAGTGACAATACTAATTTTTTTTTTCATATGCTTTTTAATCAATTATTTTGACATTTGGCAAAGGGATTATAAATCTCGATTTTAATCCCCTAATTTTTAAAGACTTTATAATTGGTTTTGCATAGTGCCATGCTAAAATTAAAATATAATCTGGTTGTTCTTCAAATAAAATCTTATTATCAAATATTGGTATATGTTTTCCTGGTAGAAATTTATTCAACTTATGTGACGTAGATTGTTCAGCAATATAAGGAATTAAATCTTTTCCAATGTCACAAAAATTTAACAATGTACTACATCTTCCTGGGCATGAATTTGCAACTATAGATTTCCCGTCATTTTTTAAATCTCCAAGAACTTTTCTTAAATCATTTTTAGTTTTAAAAACATTTCTTCTAAATTCAGACCAAACATTATCCTTAAATAGTCCAAATTCTTTTTCGTAATTTAAAATTTGTATTACAGAACTGTTTTGCTTTTTATTTTTATTTTTTGATATTGTTACCTGTATTGTTCCATTATATCTCTCTACTACCTCAGCGTCTATTATCTTCAAATTATATAAATTAAATAAATATTCTAGTGATGTTAACGAATAACTTCTTATATGTTCGTGATATATTGAGTCGTACTGGTTCAATTTTAAAATATCTATTATGTAGTGATTTTCGAAAATAAAAAGCCCATCTTCATCTAACAGATCAACTATACCCATAATAACATCTTTTAAAGAAGACATGTGAGCAAAAACATTTGTTGCTGTTATCAATTTTGCTTTTCCATATTTTTTTTTAATTAAATTTGCAGCATTCTGGTTGAAAGGCATCTGCAAAGTTTCCAGGTTATCTTTGTTTGCCAATTGTGCCATATTTGTTGGCTCTACTCCTACAACTTTCATACCCTTTTTTTTATATTCTCGTAATAAGGTTCCGTCATTAGAGCCTATATCAACTAATAAAGAATTTTTCGAAATTTTATGTTTTTTTATTATTTTACTTGATTGTTCCCTGTGATGATCAACTACCTCTTTGGTTATACCTGGTCTATATGGATATTCTAAGTGATAAATTTCAGTATCTTTCGGAATATAACTTAACTGCCCGTGACCAAGAGATTTGCTTCTCATTAATTTTAATGGGTAAAATTTTTCATTATTTTTTTTAATATCCTCTTGGGTTAATAAACTATCGCATAGAGGTTGATTACCTAAATCAATAACTTCTATAATGTCTTTTTTTTTACTTATTTGACAATATTCTAAATTTCCGTGTTTAATATTTTGAAAATTTAAATTATCCATTTATTTACTAATTGTTTTTTTTTGTATTTTTTTAAACAAAATATTTGTTTTAACATATTTATTATAATTATCTTCTTTTGTATTTTTTAAGTAAATTGATAAATATTTAGACCTATAATCTTCAAATAATCCCTTTTTAAAGTTTTCTATTTTTTTAATAAATGGATTTTGATACTTTATTAAAGTTATTTTTTTTTTATTTTTAATAAAATTAATTAAAAATTCATTATTATTTTTATCAATACTTAGCTTAAAATTTAATAAAGTAGAATCTTTTTTGATATTAATCTCCCATTCAACCTCTTTATTTTTTTTTGTTTTTACAGTAGAATTAATTATCTTATTAAAGCCTAAAATATTAAACAAATGAATAAAATGTATCCCATAAAAATTTAAAATTCCCCCGCCTTGATTTTTTTTTAACTTCCAGGAATTTTTTTTATTTTTACTTAAAAATGACCAATAAATATTAATATTACTTATATTTTTTTGCTTACTTATTTTTAATAATTTTTTATAGAATGGAGTTAAAGTTATTATATACGCGACAGAAAAATTAATATTATTTTTTTTTAAAAAGTTTAACAATTTTTTAGTTTCGTTAAAATTAGGTGCAATCGGCTTTTCTAAAAATATATGTTTTAAATTTTTATAAATTAAAATTTTTTTACATATAGCAACTTGATCTCTAGGTCTTTTCGCAATTATATAAAAATTTATTTTTTTTTCAATTTTATTAATTTTATCAAACCAAATTATTTTTTTTGAATATTTACTTAAATCTTTTCTAAGATTTAAAAATTTAAAATATTTTTTTGGTAAATAAACCTTATTTTTTTTATTTTTAAAAATTGCTGGAAGATATCCATATAATCCAAATTTTGATCCAGAAATAAGATAATTCATTAGATATAAGTTTTTAATTTGAGTAAAGGTAATTTTTAATTTGATTTAAAGTTATTTTATAAGAATTTTTTTTATTTTCGAAATACTTTAAATACCAAGACAATGTCAGTCTAATGGTTTGTTTAATATTTAATTTATTAGCCCAACCTAAAGTATCTTGTATTTTTTTTGAATTTATATTTAAAATTTTAGTTTCAATATATTTTTTTTTAGTAAATTTAAATTTTATTTTTTTGCCAGATAAACTGTTAAAATTTTTTATTAATTCTAAAACTGAAATGTTTCTTCTATTTACTGATGATACATTCCAACTAACTTCATTAATATTATTAGATTTGTTATAAAATCTCTCTATCAATTTTAAATAAGCATATGAGGCATCCAATACGTGTTGCCAAGGTCTAGTAGAGTCAGGATTTCTTATATAAAGTTTTTTATTTACTTTATAAGCTTTAAAATAATCTGGAATTATTCTGTCTTCAGAGAAATCACCTCCTCCCAATATGTTTCCTGATCTAGTTGTTAAAATACTTTTTTTATTTTTAAAGAACGAGACAAAATAAGACAAGACAATGCTTTCTTGGCATACTTTTGATGCACTATAAGGATCCAATCCTCTAAGTGGATCGTGTTCTCTAAACATTTTTTTATTTCTAATATCATAAACTTTATCGCTAGTTGTCACTAATAATAATTTTGTACTTTTTATTTTGGTAACAATATCCAATAGATTAACTGTACCTAAGATATTTGTTTGAAATGTATCAACTGGATCTATATAAGATTTTTTTACCAATGGTTGAGCAGCCATGTGAATGATAATATCTGGTCTGCTTTTTAATAATATTTTTTTTAATTTTTTCTTATCGAGTATATTTCCTATATAAGATTTATGAATACAATTTTTCAGATCAGCATCTAAAAATAAATTATTTTTTTTTGATGGTTTAAGTGAATAACCTATAACTTTTGCTCCTAATTCTGTTAAAATTAGAGACATCCAAGCACCTTTAAAACCTGTGTGACCAGTAATGAATATTTTTTTGTTTTTCCAAAAAATTTGTCTATTTTTATTTTTCATTTTTAAGCCATGGAGGATTAGTTTTTTTTTTACAATAATTCTCTAAAATTTTTTTGTCTCTCACACTATCCATGCATTGCCAAAAACTTTTATGATAATATGAGTGTAACTGTTTTTTAAAAACAAGATTTTTTAATGGGTTTTTTTCAAAAACAGTTTGATCATCTTTAATAAATTTAAAAATCTCTTTTGATAGTACAAAAAAACCACCATTAATATAATAATTTTTATTTTTTGGTTTTTCATTAAATGATGAAACTACATTTTTTTTTTTAAAATTAATATCTAATATTCCATATCTACTTGGAGGCTGCACCGATGTAACAGTAGCAATTTTTCTATGTGATTTATGAAATTTTAAGAGTTTTTTTAAATTAATATTTGCTAAACCATCTCCATAAGTCAAAAAAAAGTTATCTTCTTTAATGTAATTTTTTATTCTTTTTATCCTTCCTCCAGTCATTGTATTTTTTCCGGTATTAATGCAATTCACTGAAAATATTTTGTTATTTCCTTGATTTAGTTCATAGTAACTTTTTTTAATTTTATAATTTTTATTTTTTTTTTGTTTAACAAATTTGTGAAAATAATTTTTAATAAGATGACCCTTATAACCACAACATATTATAAAATCATTAAAACCATACTTCATATAAATTTGCATAATGTGATACAAAATTGGTATCCCAGATATCTGAACTAACGGTTTTGGCCTATATTTTGTTTCCTCTTCAAGCCTACTGCCTAATCCACCTGCTAATATTACAACTTTCATAAATTAATTTATTTACGATATATTAATTTGATTTTATTAAAATATTATTGAATGTTATAATAATTAAAACTTCAAAAAAAGGTATTAAATTAACAATATATCTTGTCTCAAAAAAACCAAAATAAGCAAAAAATATAGTTTTAATAATTACTAATTGTAAACAAATTGAATAACATATTTTTACGTTCTCTTCTTTTTTTTTAAAAGATATTAAAAAAAATAAAATAATTAACAAAATCATCCATAAAAACAAAACAGTTTTTATACAAATTTCCACAGGAAAAATTTTAATTAATTTAATTTTTTCATAAATATTCATTGTATTTATATCAATATTGTTATCTTTTAATTTTGTTTGTAATTGAATTGGCCATCCGTGACTATAAATTGGATTTATCCACAAATTTAAAGATCTCTTTAAAGGTAGAATAAAATAATAATATATTTTATTTTCATTCATTCTTTTTATCGCTAAATCTTTAAATTTATTATCTATACTTTCTGTAAAAGGTTTTCCACTTTGTAATTTTAATTCATTTAAAAGTTTTTTTGTTTTATATTCTTCTTCTTTATTGAAGTAGATATCATCTTTAATTTCAATATTCGTATAATTGAAATTTTTCTTACTATCAGAAACTAAATGAGTTGGATTAAGAGCTCTAGCAAAATCATATTGATCATAAGCCCATGATAAAATCCATTTGTTATATCCAGATGGAAATTTTTCTTTTGTTTTGGTCTCATATGACTCATAAATATTTGGAAATATGCTTGCTCCAATAGAAAGGTTTCTATATGTCCAAAAACTCCAAGGAATAGAGAATATTAGAAAAAAAATTATGAGTTTTTTAACTCCAATTTCAAACCTATGTAAAATAAAAATTAGATAGACTGTAGGAACAACAAAAAATATTGCGTCTGCTCTTATAAATGTCATAAAAATTAGTATTAAAGAAAATTCAAGAGTAAAAAAATTTTTTTTTTTTAAAGATTTAATTACATAACCTATAAAAAAAATTGATAGGGATATCATTAAAGTTTCCGGCAAAATGAATCTACTCCAAGCTAAAGTTAAGGGCGAAATAGATAAAACAGCAAACGTGATATTGCTTACTTTTCTTGAACCAGTATATTCAAATACTTTATTTTTTAAAAAGAAAATAGATACGAAATATATACATATTTGTGAAACTTTTATGAAATTTTCATTATTAAAAAAAAACTTAATTATAGCTAAATAAAAAGGATATCCTGGACCATTAGGACCATAAGCTGGAATACATTCTTGAGAACCTGGTAAAGAAAACGAAATACCACATCCACTTAGTATATTTTCAGCAACAATCAAATATTTTAACTCATGACTTGCTGGAAATTGAAAAATAAGAATTAATCTTATTAGAAAAAATATTAAAAAAAAAAAGAAAAAATTTTTTATTAATCTTTTTAGTTCATCAATATTACTAATTTTTTTTATTAATATTTTCAACTTATTAAGAATTTATAAATTAATTTTTTTAAAATCTTTATCAAAGCAAATTATAAAAAGTATCATATATAATAACAGGAATATAACAATTAAAATTAAAAGATTAATTTCAAAAAAATTAAATAAAATTATAGGAGTAAAAGTAAATAAAAAAATTATAATTATTGATTTATTATAGTTAAATTTATTTACTAAAAGATGGTGAATATGATTATTATCACCCTTAAAAGGACTTCTGTTTTTTATAATTCTAGTTAGCGTTAATCTAATCATGTCAACACCGGGCAACAGCATATATAAAAAAATTTCCTCAACAAAATAATTTTGTTTCCAATTATGATCACAAATTATAATAATTGATACTAAAAATGATAAAAAATATGAGCCATTATTCCCCAAAAAAATTTTTCCCCTTAGGTTCATGTAAGAAAAAATTATTAACGATATCAAAAAAATTAGCAAAAACCTTTGATCTATCCCCTTTATAAAAAAAATTAATAAAAAGGAAAAATATAAAACCGCACTTTGAAGATTGATTCCATCAAACATATTTGCTGCATTCATAAAAGCTAATACACAAAATAATGTCAAAAATATTGAAAAATTATTAAAATAAACTTTATGATCTAAAATATAAAAATTTAAAACTGTGATTGAAATATTTGGATTTGAAATAAATAATAAATATAAAGTAAATAGAAATAACAAAGTTTTTCTTGACGGAGATATATCATAAACATCATCATAAAAACCAAATAAATAAACCAAAAATATTACAACAAAAAATGTAAATATTTGTTTAAAAGAAATAAACCTTAAATCAAAAAGAAATTGACTGCCTGAAACTGAATTTGTTCCAGTTGAAATATCGAACAAAATAAATAGCAAAATATTTATAAAAAATATCAAACCACCTATTAGAGGAGTTGGTTTTAGATGAATTTTTTTATTACCTTTTGATGGGAAATCAATTATTTTAAAATACTTTGCAATAATTGTTGAGTAAAAACAAATTAGCAAATTTAATAAAATTAGTAATAGTAAAAATATTATAAATAAATTAGTCATTTCTATTTAAATTATTACTCAATGATAAGGATAAATAAAGCCCTACCGGAAGATAGTATAAAATACTAATCCAATTATTAAAAAAATTTCCACTGGTAACAAATGGAAAGAAATTGGCTGAAATTATCGATAACAAACAAACTTTTAAAAAGAAATAGCTATTTTTGAAAATATCTTTTTTCAAAAGGTTACGAAAAAATTGAATTACTAAGTAAAAATAAACAATAATTAAGAAAATTAAACCAACTATTCCGTTTTCTACTGCAATTTGTAGAAAAGTATTATGTGGATGTGTAGAGCAACTACTAACTGATCTTTTAAAATCTCCACAATTTTTATAATACATATCATGGCCATGACCTAAAATTGGTTTTTTTAAAAACATTTTATACGCAGCAACATATAACTCATGATGATCTGGGGAAAAAATTACAAATTTCTCTGGAGAATTATAATGGTCAATTTTATCTGGGTTTAAAAATGCAAAACTTGATAATATCATTCTATTTTTTATATTTTCATTTAGCGAAATAATTAAAAATGTAATTGAAATCAATATTAAAGAGGTGGCTAAAACTAATTTTCGATAATTTTTTAATTGTATGAATATATAAAATAAACAGAATATAACTATAAAAAAAGCTAATCTTTCTCCAGAATAAAACACAATAATAAATGCAGAAATTAAAAATGGAATGAAAAAATAAAAGTTAATATTTTTGGTACAAAGAAAATAAAGCCCTAACAATATAAAAATCGTCCTAGATATAAAACCACCCAATATTAACTCATCTCCAAAAAGACCACTCGCTCTTATTGTCATTGTTTGAGTATAAGAGTCCTTTAAATAGTAAATACTTTGATTTAATAAATTTTTACCAAAAATAATTTGAATATATGCATCTATAATTAATAAAAATAGTGTAAAAAATAAAAATTTAAAAAAGGTTTTATAAAAATCTTTATTTATATTTGCTAAATATACAATTGAAAGTGAGAATAATAAAAACCTGATATAAGGTAGTGAGGATTTCAGAGAAGATATTGTATCATTTGCCCAAATTGATGAAAGAATTAAATATAAATAAAATAATAAAAAAAATTTTGTAAAGTAATTATCGTAGTAAGACCACATTTTATATTTCAAAGAATTAATTAAAAAAAAAATTCCTAAAATAGTTATAATTAGATCACTTAAAAATGGGCCAGATATTAATGCTGCTGGTAACAAATAAAATAAATAAGATAAACCTAAAACAAGATTTTTTGGATAAGCCATTTGCTTTATAGCCAACCTTTATATTTGTTATAAACAATGGCTAAATATTCATAAAATATAATTTTTATTTTACTATAACTTAAACCCCATTTTATTTTTTTTCCAGGGGCATCAATCATCTTAGGAATTATGATATTGATATCTGGAAAATTCTTTTCCCAAATTAGTTTACTTCTATAAGTGTGATAAGGTGAAGTTAAAAAAATAA
>MDTD01156626.1_pt1 | contig 10908 bp, 8 predicted proteins | sample 811221 | NCBI WGS metagenome assembly MDTD01 (sample SAMN05326646, study PRJNA326480) | marine metagenome | isolation source: seawater | place: Pacific Ocean: South West | collected 2011
AAATATTGCATGTGCGTTCTGACATATTTAACGGTGACTCCACGATATATTCCGCCGTGAGGCGTGACGTGCACAAAATCGAATCGCCGTTGAGCGATTTCGCCGCGAGTCCGAATTGGCTTCCCAACTTTCTCACCCGAACTTATGCACCATCTTAGATGTTGGCACGTTTGACCAACGCCCCTATGTCGTCATGGAGCTTTTGGAAGGACAATCACTCAAAGATGTCCTGCATACAGGTCGCCCCAGTCTTTCACGTGCTCTAGCTTGGCTTCAGCAACTTGCTGAAGCACTAGACTCTATGCATTCTCATAGCATGCTACATCGCGACTTGAATCCAAATAATATTTTTGTCACTAGTCGAAACCAGATCAAAATTCACGACATTGGACTTGGACGACTAATGCAATCTAATGGAGACCCCCATTACGAGGATTTTCTCCCGCATTCGATTAACAAGGACGATGCAGAAGTCAGGTTTACTAATTCGGGGCAATTTACTCCCAGCGTACACTACCTTAGTCCGGAACAAATTCGGGGGCTTCGGCCAGACCAACGAGCAGACCTTTTTTCCCTGGGAGTCGTTGCCTATGAGCTAATCACGGGAGTTCGACCGTTTGCCGGTGATACTCGGGAGTTAATAGGCCACAACATTCTAAACGGAACGATTACCCCGCCGTCAACTATCAATCCATACATCGGAGAAAAACTAGAACAGTTAATCTTACGATTGCTTGAGCAAGACAGAGATCTGCGTTGTCAAAACGCGACTGAATTACTCATTGATCTTCAGAGTATTGAAGTAGATCGTCACACAAGCCTATCGTTAACTATTCCCGCTGCGGTTCAGCAATTAAGACGCAAAACATATTTATTCCGTAGTCTGGTCGCAATTGCAGTAATTCTGGCGCTCGTCGGAGCAATTTTTCTTCCACCCATTCATAGAAGGCCGGAGCCGACCAACACCCCCCCCTCCGTAACTCAATCTTCTAACACTCCGCCCAAAGTCGTTCCCCTTTTTTCCGCAGAAGGCCCTGATACCTATCCAGTTCTATCACCATTAGGTAACCAGGTTGCTTATTCAGATCGCGAAAACCCGGGTGAAGACAGGGATATTTATGTAAGAATCCTAGAAGCGGACCGCCCGCTACGTATAACAAAACATAAAGGGGGTGATATACAGCCATGCTGGTCGCCGGATGGAAATAAGATTGGATTTATACGTAGAAACGGTGGGCAAACGCAAATCGTTATCACTTCCGCGATCGGCGGCACAGAGCGAGTGATCTACAGTTCGGATTCATTGATTCAAGGTGGATTAGACTGGTCGCCTGACGGTGAACATATTGCATTTGACATGCCCACGGAAAACGGCGCCGTCATCGCCCTCGTAAACCCCGTCAGCTACGAGGTGGAGCAGGTAACTGACAGTAATATAGCCTTTCTTCGTGACGACGATCCAGCTTTTAGCCCTGACGGGAAATGGCTGGCTTTCGTCAGAACGCTGCAGGGTATTGAATCAAATATCATTCTTAAAGAACTGCAAAGCGGGGAAGAGGAGCAAATTACGTTTGACAACAAACCGATTCGAGGGATTGACTGGACTCCCGATAGTAGGGAATTAATCTATTCATCAAGTCGCAATGGCCCATTCATGATCTGGCGTCATCGGTTGGGAAGCAGTACTCCTCAATTAGTAGGAGGTGCCGGCCTTAATGCTACTCACCCTTCCACTTCCTTCACGACCAACTCTTTAGTTCATACGGTCGTTCGTAAACAAGTCGATCTGGTACGAGTAAACCTGCATCGTGGGAACGCAAATGCATTGCGTCCAACACAAGCCATACCGTCTTCCACCGGTTTGGATTATGCTCCTAAGATTTCGCCTAATGGAAAGCTGCTGGCTTATATTTCTGAAAGAACCGGATTTCCTGAACTTTGGGTAGCCAAACCGGATGGTAGTAACCCACGTCAGGTGACCTCACTTAGCCACCACAATATCTACATACCAACATGGTCGGCTGACAGCCAGTATCTACTATTTCGTTCACAACACCTTGGCTATAGGGACATGTATTATGTTGCAGCTACCGGAGGACGGGTACATGATGCCACAGGCCCCGATTTCAAAGCGAACTCTGCCTTTTGGAGCAAAGAATCTCGAGTGATTTACGCAAGAACCGGTGGTGATAGCCCGAGTATCTACCGCTATGAAATTCAAACCGGCAAAAAGACACTTATTACCGATGATGGAGGTACAGCAACTTGGGATCACCCTAATAATGAAAATATCTTTATCGCCAAATTTCAACGCGGGCGCCCTCACATTTATGAAATGGAACCAAATGGAACTCAGAGCCCCTTAGATCCAAAAGTTCATATCTCCCGGTCGTATGCCATCGACATACGACCGGAAGGAATATATTTTGTTGGCACAAATGCAAACCAACCTGAATCGTCGCTATACATCTATCGATTTGACACGCAGGATTCTGAAAAGCTTGCTACGGAACCTATCGCCAGATGGGATAATTTTGGCTTTTCGATCTCACCCGATGCCCAATGGCTTTATTACGGAAAGCAAATAAAAGACGAAACGGACATGATCATTCTTGAAAACTATCGATAGTCAAACCAACTTACGATACAAGTTCTTAGAAGAGTTCGCGTTACACTAAACCTTTACGCACAGCCCAAACAGCGACTTGCGTTCGATCATTCACACCGACTTTTCGCAAAATGTGCTGAACATGTTCTTTTACGGTTTCATAACTGATACCGAGAGCCAACGCAATTTCTTTGTTTGTCAAACCCAGGGCAACTTGCTCTAAAACTTCACTTTCGCGTTGAGTAAGAGACACCTCAATGTCAGCCGACAAACGTGGGGTAGCCAAAGCTCCAGTGACACGGCGTAATTCTTCACGTGTCCACGCATTTTCGCCTGCTGCAACCTTGCGAATGGACTCCAGGATTTTGTCCCGCGAAGAGTTCTTCAGCAGATACCCCGATGCCCCCAGGGCCACGCTACGTGCGACATAGGTCGGATTATCGAAGGTGGAAAGCATCAACACCGGAATTTGTGGCCGTTCGATCTTTACCCGGCCAAGAGCAGCAAGACCGTCTTCCCTCTCCAACCTGACATCAAGAAGAATTACATCCGGTTGATATTGTGATATTCCAGCAAGAACGTTTTCACCTGAGTTGGACTCTGCAATCAACTGAATTTCAGAATCAGCAATCAGCTTACGAATACCACTGCGAATGATCTCGTGATCATCAATAACCATTAATCTAATACTCACAACGCCCCTTTGCGGCAGAGTTTGACATTACTTCTCCGGTACGATATCGACATTATCATGGAAGTAAGTCTTCAACGCCAGTTCTTCGTTTCTAATACATAAAAAAAGCTCACGACCGAATACACGGTCGTGAGCCGTTGAGACACGTCCAATCCCCCCTACCAGACGATCTCAATTCCTTTTCGTAAAGAGCCTCACTCTTTACAACATTCTATTTCTCTTCTTTTTTATATGCGCTCAAGATCTCGTCCGGGTCAACCAAGCTTGACTGCTCCTTTGCATCGACTGGAGCTTTAGGTACACCGGAGCCTAATTCCGAGCTATCTGGTTCTTCCAACTCCTGAGTAGACGAATCCGTTTCTTCAACCATAGGCACACTTTTCGGTGCTTTGGTTCGCATCAACTTTAATCCTGGAACGGTCGGACGTTCTGAATTAAGTTTCGGCAAGGTATCGAGGATAGTGGAGTCTGGATTAGGGGCCGCTGGCCTTTTTAGTCTGGGAATGTTTACTGCCTTCTGTTCACTTTCGGTGTCTTGAGACTCAACAACCCCAAAATCAAATGGGTTATTAAATTCCGGGATCTTGAACTCTGAAAACAAGTCATATGATTTACCTGAACTTGGCGGCACTTTACTTGCCCGATGACCAGCACCACCGATACTTTTCCTACTTGGAACCATATGCTTTAAGCTCATGTCGGCATTGGGATTTACTTCCAGTGATGAGGTTCCACTTTTAGCTGGCCCCTCGTTATCCGTGTTCTCTGCCGCTTCTGGCAAATCTTCTGTTACAGTCGAAAACCCAAAAAACTCTGCTAAGCCGAGATCGATTGATGGCAGATCAAACAACGAGGTGTTCGACGCCGGTGACGACTTCGGTTTAGTTTCGTCTAGGGAAGGTGTAGCTGCTATTTCACTTTCCTCTTTTTCAATTACATCTTTCATTGGCGATTCCATTGGAATCATGTCATCTACAGATTCTTCTAAAGGCTCTTCTACAGCAACCTGTTGCTGTATCGTCTCAGGAATTTCACCATTTTTGTTAACGAGAGGCTTCGAACCTGTACCAAAGAACAAACTCAAATCAGGCAGTTCTAATTCTGAAATCTTGATCTCCGGCAGGTGAAGATCACTTAATTCCAAGTCTGCCAGAAGAGGTAACCCCGTGACGCTATCCACGTTCCGTTGCTGCTCGACAGCCACGCCAACATCGACTTGATCTTCATCGTCTTCGACAACGCCTTCATTCTCAACCGCTTCTTCGATTTTGGGGTCAACTCGGCTTTCAGATGGCGGTGTGGTATTCGCCACTTTGACAGGTGCTTCTTCCACAACTTTCGTTGGCGGCTCCTCTTTGACGACCTCTTCAGTCATATGTTCGACTTTTTCAGGCTGCGCGGGTTCTTCAACAGTTTTGGGTTCCATCGAAGACACTTGTGACGGAGAACGAGATTTCAGCTTTAACCCAGGAGCTCCAGCACGCGGTTTCACTGCCGAATTAGACTCCGTCGCAAAACCATCGAATACTTCATCAAAACCTGACCATTCCAACGTCGGCAAAAGAGTGTCCAGGCTTGGAAGCTCGGGCAACAACGCCTTTGTTTTCGCCTTGGGTTGAGTTGATTTTGTTTTTTCAACTTGTTCAAGCTCTACCGGCGGCATAAGCGCTTCGGTTTTTGGTTTTTCAGGGCGGACTTCGGGCCGCGGCTCTATTTCCTTGAAGTCGCCGATGCGGTAGATATTCCCATTTTCATCCCGTTTAAATCGCAGACCATTATCAAACACACGCTGGGTATCGCGTTTCTCCGGAGACTTTTCAATTAAGATTACCTTACCTGAATCCCCACTATCTGAAAGCTTAAACCTAACAGGCTTATCGCTTTCGTCGGCACTCAACTGACCAATACACAAAACACCTGCGAAGCAGGACAGTGCACCAAGTGCGAGCAGGCCCTGACGTAACGAGAACTTCATCCCCCCAGAATTCATTCTTCTACTCCGAATAAGGTATATGTCTACTTGGTGGCCGCTGTTCGAATCTTCCAATGGCTTACCATCGTGGCATAAAATAACCACCCATATTATCGTTCGGAATTAATCATGCTCTGGCTGTAGTAACATTTAACGATTTTGACGAAAAAATCAGCTGTGTGCGTCATAGCAATTACCTTAAGCACTTACTCGGATTCTGAAGGCCTCCCCGTTTCCAGGGGGATTGACAGCCAAAGGCGCCCCGAGAAGAGGTGCACCTTTGAATCTCAGCTGATTCGCTTCGTACAGTAGTTAGGTGCGAAAGCCCACCATACGAAATGCGACGTTTCAAAACAGAAGGGCATGCAAAGTTCCGCTAATGGCAATAGTAGCTTGCATGAATTTTTGGGCAGTTGGCAGAATATTGAATTAGACTGGCGTGCGCCGATAGTTCCAACCGAAATCCAGATACACGCGTTACGCCCCGGACGAATGGTATGCAGAGAACCACTCACAAAACTGGCGAATTCCATCTTCAATACAAACGTGCGGAGTAAACTGTGTTGTTTCTTCCAGGGCTGTCGTATCTACACTAGTGGCAGGTATATCTCCCGGTTGCATCGGCAACAACTGTTTCACGGCTGTCTTTCCAAGATGCTTCTCAATCAACTCTACAAAACGAACAAGCGACACGACTTCACCTCCACCAATATTCAGAATGCGGTAAGGAGCATTACTTGTCGCCGAAACAGGATTCTGACTCGACCAGTTTGGATCGCACGAGGGTGGGTTTTCAAGCAGCCGAGCAATCGGTTCGACGACATCATCTACATACGTAAACGAGCGCTGCATATCGCCGGAATTAAACAATTTGATAGGCTCGCCGGCCATGATCGACTTAGCGAATATGTACAAAGCCATATCTGGGCGTCCCCAGGGGCCATAAACGGTAAAAAACCTCAAGCCGGTCGTCGGCAACTGATAAAGGTGGCTATAGCTGTGTGCCATCAACTCATTGGCTTTCTTCGTGGCAGCATACAAGCTGATGGGATGATCGGTATTACCGTTTTCTGTAAATGGCAATTCTGTACTGGCACCATACACACTACTACTGGACGCATAGATCAGATGCCCTATTTCAGAATGTCTACATCCCTCTAAGACATTTACAAACCCCATCACATTGGCATCAACGTAATCACGAGGATGACTTAATGAGTGACGGACTCCGGCCTGAGCGGCAAGATGAACTATCGAGTCCAACTCTCTTTCAAACAATTCAAAAGTGGGAACCGGATCCATTAAATCTAGTTGCTCGAATTCAAATTGTTCAAATTGCTGCAATTGCTCGAGCCGCGCATGTTTTATGCGCACATCATAGTAGTCATTGAGATTATCCACGCCACAAACCGTGACTCCGTCTCTCAACAGCCGAGAACACAAATGAAATCCTATGAATCCGGCAGCGCCGGTCACCAACACTTTCACAATGATTTACATCCTAAAATTAATTAGCAACAACGATGTTCAGATTAAAACAGCGTGTAAATAAAGGGTCCCGCTCCCGTACCAGCAGAAATAGCTACAACTGCAATCAACAACAAGGCTATCACAATTGGAGTCAACCACCACTTCTTATTGTGCCTCAGAAACAGGATGAATTCCTGAACTACGCCAATATCAGTTTGGGATGCCTGCGTCTCAAATTCACTCTTCGATTCTTCGGAGCTCTGCTCTTCGGTCATTTGTCAATCCAACTAAAACTGTTTGAAATACTGTGCTACCGGTGCCATATCCGAGCGTTCAATCCAATAGGACTCTGCTTCCCTGTCCCAACGTTTGGTGAGTGGATCTTTTCCAAAGATACGTAACATTACACCTATCGGAACGATGCAAAGATAATAGACACCTGCCATCAATACAAATCCAATAAACATACCAAGGGGGAATGTCACGATAGCCAGCGTTACAAAAACAGGCTTCAGCCATTGCGGATTTATCCACCCTATCAATGCAATGAGCACCCCGATGATCAGGGAAATGACACATCCGAGAAACAAGGCTGCGTTCCAGAACATGAGGGAAAAAAACATTGCAAAAACGGGTGTCCACAGACGTCCAAATGATGCCAATTGAGCACGAGGCGGATTCTTATTGATTTCTACAAATGCCATCTGTTCATTTCCTAAGTACCGCTAGTCTAACGGAAACTGACTGATATATTGCCTTTTGGACTCCGGCGTCCATTCACTCGCCCCCGACTGATCCTGTTTTTTGATCACAAATCGGTCAATGACCAATACATCCATATTGGTCCCAAGAAAACAGCGGTAGGCATCTTCAGGCGTACACACAATGGGTTCACCTCGAATATTAAAACTCGTGTTTACCACCATTGGGGATCCTGTAAGCTGATAAAAGGATTCGAGCAATCTCCGGAACCGAGGGTTCGCGTCTTCAGCTACCGATTGCACTCTAGCCGAGCAATCCACATGTGTAATCGCTGGCAGTGTGGAACGAAGGACTTCCCGTTTATCCACCCCCACTCGTGCAGCATCGTCCAATGACAAATCTAGTCGATGATCTTCCTTAACAGATGCAACCAGTAACATGTAAGGACTTGATGCCCCATTTAAGTCAAAGTAATCATTGGCATGCTCTTCCAGGACGGCTGGTGCAAATGGACGAAATGATTCTCTAAATTTAATTTTCAGGTTGATCGTTGCCTGCATTTCCCGACTACGAGCATCCCCCAGAATACTTCTAGCCCCTAAGGCTCGCGGGCCAAATTCCATACGCCCCTGCATCCACCCAATAACATTGCCAGCATCAAGCAATCCAGCCACGGACTTTGTCAATTCCTGATCGTCAGCACATTCGGAATACTGCACCTGTTCAGCATCCAGAAATTCTTTTACTTGCGCAGACGTAAACTCAGGCCCAAGCAGGCTACCGACCTGCATGTCTGGCCGGGATACCACACGATCATTTCCTAAGAGCTGATACCAAATAAACTGAGCGACTCCCAACGCGCCTCCCGCATCTCCGGACGCAGGTTGAATCCAAACATCGTCAAAAGAGCTCTCTCGTAAAATCCGACCATTGCCGACACAGTTCAATGCGACACCACCTGCCAAACAAAGATTTGACTGCCCCGTAGTATTGCGGGCAAACTCAACAACGCGAAGCATGATCTCTTCAGTTACCAACTGTACCGAAGCTGCAAGGTCCATATACTTCTGGTCCATTTCACCTTCAGCTTGCCGAGGAAGTAATCCAAATAGTTTGTGAAACTTGGCACTCGTCATTGTCAGCCCCTGACAATAATTGAAGTACGACATGTCGAGCCGGAACGAACCATCCTGCTTTACATCAATGAGATGTTTAAGAATCAGATCGGCGTATTTGGGATCACCATATGGTGCAAGCCCCATCAACTTATATTCGCCTGAGTTGACACGAAAACCACAGAAGTATGTAAACGCTGAATAAAGCAATCCGAGTGAATGCGGGAAATGCAGCTCATGAGTTAATTGAATTTTATTACCATGGCCAACTCCCACAGAGGTAGTGGCCCATTCACCAACGCCGTCGAGCGTGACAATAGCAGCATGTTCAAATGGCGACGGAAAGAACGCACTAGCAGCATGAGACTCATGATGTTCAGTAAAGACGATTCTTTTTTTATATTGCCCCCCCAGCCCGTTTCGGATTTCACGCGGCAGATGCAATTTTTGACGTAGCCATAAAGGCATCGCCTTGGCGAATGATCGAAATCCGGAAGGTGCGTAAGACAAGTATGTCTCCAACAACCTTTCAAACTTCATAAATGGCTTATCATAAAAACCGACGTAATCGATTTCACTGGCTACAAGACCTACCTCTTCAAGACAGTAATCAATGGCTCTCGAAGGGAAGGCCGCGTCATGCTTTTTACGAGTAAACCTCTCTTCTTGCGCGGCAGCAACAATCTCACCGTCCACAATTAATGCGGCAGCCGAATCATGATAAAACGCTGAAAGCCCAAGAATTGAAGTCAATTATAATACTCTTGAAATAAAGCCGATTCGATCCAATACAAAGCTACTTGTGAATTCGGCAGAATTGGTAATAGCAAGACACGGTACCATGCGAGCATTACGTAATCACCCTTAAAACAGTTCTAATTGTAAGGGCTACACCAATTACAAGAGGGCATTCAAGGCCAACTCGCAGGCACAGATACCGCAAGAACACTAATTCGAAGTAACAAGACAAGCTGTGTCTAGGCATGCCTGCCAACCGCGGGGCAGACTAAAGACGAAATCAAACCCCAGTAGCCTTTCAGCTTTCCAACGCGAGCGAATGACAATCGAAGGCAAGCTTTTTCCGATCGGGCTATAGATTCAGCACGTTAAAGTCAGGCAAGACACGTCCAATTTTCAAACGACCACCGGTCCAATCTATTGCCAGTCCAGACCTAAATCCAGATTGATAGCAGAATGGGTCAAAGCACCAACACTAATGCGATCAACGCCCGTTTTTCCAATATCACTCAGCGTCTTAAAAGTAATACCACCGGAAGCCTCTAACTGCGTTTCGGGACTCAACTGCTCGCGTAACGCTACAGCCTGCCGCAATTCTTCCAGTGTCATATTATCTAGCAATACGATATCTGGATGGCATGGCAGCGCGGCTGCTAACTGACTCAACGTGTCGACTTCGATTTCAATTGGAGTATTGGCAACCCTGTCGGCTCCCAGACTTTCGAGGAATTGCCGTGCTTTACTTAACACGTCAACTACAGCAGCTTGCGAGTTCTCTATCCCGTTTTGATGGGCATTTGCTGCTAGATGATTGTCTTTAATCAGGATCGCATCAAACAAACCAGTGCGATGATTCTGGCCACCACCACATCTCACGGCGTACTTTTCTAAACGACGCCAGCCTGGTGTCGTTTTTCTCGTGTCATAGACTTTAGCCGAGGTATTTTCGAGAAGCTGGACGTAAGTTGCAGCCTGAGTCGCAACTCCACACATCCTTCCCAGAAAATTCAAAATCGTACGTTCTGCAGTGAGAAGATCCCGAGACAGGGCATTGATCGAGCAAAGCTCCGTACCAGGTACAAGTTCGTCACCGTCAGTCACAAACAAATCAACATCGGCAGAAATATTCATCTCATGGAAAACTGCGGTGACTACCCCAATTCCAGCAACAACCCCCGATTGCCTCGCTACGATCGCTGCCGAGCTCTTCAGCTCTCCCCCAACGGTTGCCAACGTCGTCCAATCCTGCTGATTTGACAAATCTTCTCGAACTGCAAGACGGATAAGTTGCCGAGCATCTTCCAGCGTTTCTTCATCCCATTGCAGTTGTGTGAACGTACTTACCATATGTCAGTCCAGTGTCTAAAAAACAGTTGAGAGAATTGCAAATGAGCTCACAATGATGACAAATCGTATTTTGGCACGAGATCCTTTCAACCTCAATGGCCTATTGCCCGATGAGCATTACTACGTCCAGGTATAAACAACACCTCTTGATCATTAATCTGATAATTTTGGTTTTGCTCCCAATTCACTGGGACAAATTAACGACTCCTCACCTCCGTTGGGACGAATACCACAGAAACCAAAAAGTGAATCTGGATTCTCA
>MDTD01161281.1_pt1 | contig 10908 bp, 11 predicted proteins | sample 811221 | NCBI WGS metagenome assembly MDTD01 (sample SAMN05326646, study PRJNA326480) | marine metagenome | isolation source: seawater | place: Pacific Ocean: South West | collected 2011
GGTGGTTATTATGTTTTCGAAGCTTTGTCCAGGCAGTATGACGATGTGATTTTAGTCACCAATACGCTCGGGGCAAGGGCTCAGACTGCCGGCTCACTAAACTCTCCTTATCACTACATTTATCTTGATGGAAAAATGAAAGGCTACCTGATTCGCTATGAACAGCGGGAGAAATATTTCTCCAATGAGGAAGCGGAAGCGGAAGCAGAAAGTTCAAACAAGGGGAAACTGGCAGAGCTAAAACTAGCCAGTTTCCTGGACAGTTATCTCTACTTCCGTGACCTGTGGAGTCGAGTTAATTATGCCTATTTCTCTCCTGTATATTGCAAAAGTTATGGTCCCATGTCTTTTGGACCGCGAAAGTTGCGACTATCTGAAGAGCATCAATTAGTGAGAGATGCCGGGGCTAAAAGTCTTGGGTTTTTTACCGATTTGCTTCGAGACCGATTCACTGTGCGGGACCCAGGCGTCTGGGCTGGATTGAAGAGGACTATCCTTTCGGTCATACCTGAATCCTTAAGAGATAGAGTCGTGGTGGTGCAGGTAATGCCTAATCCAGAATGTCTGACGGCGCTATCCACAGAAGAAATAACCGGCTTTGAATCCACTGTTCATGCAAGTCGTGACTTGTATAGATCGATTGGCATTGAGTCTGCGGTGGTGAATACAATACCAGTAGATGGATATGTTGATGGATTACATCTCAATGACAGGGGCGGCAAGGTCTTAGCGGCAACGGTTGCCGACCTGGTTATGTTGAAACTGAAAGGGAAAGGGGGCAAAAGTCGTGACAAGTAACTCCGGTGAATCTACTATCAAATCTCGCGTTTACTCTTGTCTTGCAGGAATTATATGCGGTGTCTTTTTCCACTTCCTTCTATATCGCATTTCTCTGCCCACCGAACCCTTTATATATGCCTGGTTCTAGTCATTTTTGCCCTCCTGATCCCCGCGGGATTTAAATAAAATGTGAAGGAAGGCATGGATGTCAAGAAGTACTGCTATGCTTTTATTTACGTTGATTTTTTTTGTGAGGTCCAAGAGGATGAAAGGTAATAGCGTAAGAACCAATCTACTTAGAATTATTAATGCTCCCAGGAATGCGAAGGAGCAAGAGTTGGTCGATTCGCTAAAAGTTGTCGGTCCCTATAATGTAATGCACATTTTGAACAACGTGGATTCGATAACCGAAAAACAGATATCGGACTATGGATGCGCCAATTTCGAGAAACTCGACTTCAGGCCGAATCCCAGCGACAAGCTTGTTTCAACCCATGAAGTCCTGGAATCACTGCAGAATAGTTTAGATAAGCATGAGCAAACTATTCTGGCGGCAATCTGGATGCGCTTTGAGGAGATCAGGGAGGCTCACAAAGACTTTGAAGGAGCTGAAGCTGCTTTCGATACTCAGCTATCTTTCAAGGACTTTCAGCAATTCGGTATTCACAGCTAGTACTTACAGATGTCTCAATCGGCTGAGATGAGCCGTCCGGTATTAAAATTGTAAATTGAGAACTGGCAGGAATTGACCTTTTCAGGTTAAATCCTGCCAGATTTCGTATACTCAGATTTTATGCGGAAACTCTATCCCTTTCCTTATTGAGATGAGGTCCGGCCGGTGAAGAAATCCATTTATCTGAGTAGCTCACTCCTGGCAGCTCTGTCCTTGACTCTGGTTGCCGCTGAGTTGGTTTATCCTCTCGCCGGAGCAGCCCAGGAGAAGAGCCGACCGGTGCACGCTTTTGTTTATAAAGCCACGGAAGATCTTCTGGCGGCTGGTTCAATGCAGGACAAGAGTTCTCAGAGAAGCAAGTTGCCTGTCAGCCAGAAAGTGACAGGTAATTCTGTCTCCGGTGCCGCCAGGGGAGCGAGTACAAAGAGATCGACAGCTAAGAAGTTGAAGTGGCGACAGTTCAGCGATGCCCTTTTCGAAGAGGCGAGAAGAGACAATAAGTTCATTCTCCTTGATCTGGAAGCGGTCTGGTGTCACTGGTGCCACGTGATGGACAAAGAGACCTATTCAAATCCGCTCATTGTTGAACTGATAGAGAAGAAGTTTATTCCGGTAAAGGTGGATCAAGACGCCAGACCGGATCTCAGTCATAAATACGAAGACTACGGCTGGCCGGCCACCATTGTTTTTAATGGTAAGGGAGAAGAGATTGTGAAGCGCTCCGGCTACATAAGACCGGAGAGAATGCTGCGTCTTCTCAAAGCCATAATCAAAGATCCAAGTCCGGAGGAGAAGGCACCGCCAAGGATTGCCTACAGCAGGAAAGGCGCTCTCTCAAAGGAACTGAAGAAAGAGCTTGTCAGCCGCCATGTGGATGGATATGATACTAAAAATGGTGCCTGGGGCAAGTTCCATAAATTCCTTGACTGGGATAGCGTCGAGTATGCCATGGAACTTGGGCTCGACGGCGACAAGGAATCTGAGTCCAGGGCCGTTAAGACCCTGGATAACCAGCTTAATCTACTCGACCCCGTCTGGGGTGGAATATATCAGTATTCTACTGATGGTGATTGGAAACATCCCCATTTTGAGAAGATAATGCAGATGCAGGCTGAGAACATCAGAATCTATTCGCTGGGTTACTGTCTATACGGCAAAGAGAGCTATCTCGATGCGGCAAAGAGTATAGCCGGATATCTAAACAGATTCTTGCGTTCACCGGAAGGTGCCTATTACACAAGTCAGGATGCCGATCTTGAGCCAGGAAAGCACAGCGCCGGATTTTTTGATCTGAGCGACAAAGAACGTCTTGCCAGGGGAGTTCCCAGGGTAGATAAGCACATCTACTCCAGGGAAAACGGATGGGCTATAAACGCCCTGACCAACCTGTATATGGTCACCGGCGATAAAAAGTATCTGGATGATGCGCTAAAAGCGGCTAACTGGATTATTGCCAATCGAAGCATCAAGGATGGTGGCTTTCGCCATGACGCCAATGATAAGTCCGGACCGTACCTGGGAGATACCCTGGCTATGGGGCGGGCTTTCTTGAGTCTTTATACCGCCACCGCCGACAGAGCATGGTTGAAGAGAGCCGAGCAGAGTGTTTCCTTTATTCAAGGGCATTTTGCCGCTGCCAGCATCGGCAGCAGCCAGGATGGCATGAACAATGCCGGCTATGTAACCGCTGATCTTCGCAGCAGCAAAGTGGCGAGACCTGTGCCTCTTCCCGATGAGAACGTGATGTTGGCGCGCTTTGCAAACCTCTTGTATCACTATAGCGGAAGGGCTGATGCTAAAGGTATGGCTCTTAGGGCGATGCGCTACCTTGCCACGCCGGAGGTGGCTAAAAGGCGTAAAATTCTAGTGGCCGGGCCATTGTTGGCTGATTGGGAGTTGGCTCGAGACCCTCTCCATGTGACTGTTGTCGGTTCGAAAACAGACTCTGGAGCTCTTGCTCTCTTTCAAGCGGCCCTTAGTGGGCCGGCAATATACAGAAGAGTGGAGTGGTACGATTCTAAAGAAGGGGTATTGCCTAACACCGAGATAGAATATCCCACGCTGAGTAAACCTGCCGCCTTTTCCTGCGGAAATGGAATTTGTTCAACTCCGGTTTATGAGCCGAAGAAGGTAGAGAAGTTCTTCAGACCGAAGTCCAAGTAGGCAGTTATTTGGGTCTCAGGTAACCTCTTCTTTCGAAAATTCGCAGAAAGGGGCAAGATCTCATTCAGTATTACTACAATTGAGCCTGCCAATAGGTTAATCTGACTACTGAGCAAAATTTAGCAGGTATGAAACTGACCGGCGAGGACCTGGATATGGCAGAAAAGAAAATCGTAGATAGAAAGCCCTGTATTGTCACTCTGGCTCCAGGAAATTATGCCTGGTGCTCTTGTGGGCATTCGGCTAAACAGCCGATGTGCGATGGTTCCCACGCTGGAACCGAATTCCAGCCCCACCGATTTACCCTGGAGACCGAGACGAAAATGGCACTTTGTGCCTGCAAACACACTAATAACGAGCCCAGGTGTGATGGTTCACACTCTTCTCTGCCTGCCAACGAATGAAGCGATTAATATGAAAAGACCGTTTGTTCAAATTCGAGAGAGTGGACTTCTGGAAAGGGTTTCCTTTCTTGCTGTAGTTTGGGCGCTTTCGATTTTGCCTTCATCTGCTTTTGATCATCGTCATACCGCCTTCACTGCCGAGCTGCAGAAATATGTGGGAATGTCGCAAGTTGACTATGGTGAGTGGAAAAAGAGTCCGGCAAACTTGAAGCGATATATCGACGATTTGAAGGCTATTGGCCCGGAAGAGTATTCAAAGTTTTCCGAGGGTGAAAAGAAAGCACTCTGGTTGAACGCTTATAACGCACTCACTATATATCTGGTTCTGGAAAAGTACCCTATACAAGGGAAAAAAGACTATTATCCGAAAGATAGCATTCGGCAAATAGATGGATTCTGGGAAGACAATTTCATTACCATCGGTGGCAAGAAGGCAAGTCTGGCGCAGATCGAGCACAATCTATTGAGAAGAGATTTTCGGGATCCTAGAACCCATTTTGCTGTGGTTCCAGCCGCTCTTGGTGGTGCCACCATAGAGCGGGTTGCCTACTCCGCTCCTGGTTTGGATCGCTGGTTAGACAGAAAAGCTCGTGAGTATCTTGGCTCCGACAAGAATGTGCGGGTTGATACTGCTGAAGGTATCGTTTATGTGCCCCAGCTTTTTCGTTGGTTTCCGCTGGATTTTGCCAAATCCGTCGGCCTTGGAAAAGCATTTCCGCCTCCCACCGACGATCAAATAATCGTCGCCTATCTTAAGAAGAAAGGCACACCAGAGTTAAAAGCTAAGATTGAAGCGATGGGCAAAGATGACGAAGATATTCGCGTTATCTACGAGCCGTTTGATTGGACATTGAACGATCTGGCCTGTCCTAACTGATTACAGGCTCCTTCATTCTATAAGAAGTGCCTCGGAAGAGTGCTATTTTTTCGTTTCTTTCATTTGTTACTGCGACATCGTATATGCCGGTTCTTCCTTTGAGGCTCTGTTCTGTCGCGATGGCTGTTATGTGCTCGCCGATTTTAACCGGGCTTAGAAAGGAGATAGAGCAATTCAGAGCCACTGTTTTATGGTTCCTGGAGTTGCACGCGTAAGCAAAGGCGGTATCGGCAAGGCTGAACATTACGCCACCATGGCAAATACCATGTCCGTTCACAAGTTTGTCGGTAATCTCAAGGGTGACCGTGGCCTCTCCCGGTGCCGTGTCTTTCAGTTGCATACCGAGCATTTTGCTAAAGGCGTCGTCTTTTTCCATGGCTCTGGCCACGGCCATTGCTAACTCGTTTTCTTGTTTCAGGTCTGGCACGCTCTTTCTCCATGATTCCGCTTTATATTCAACTACCTACAAGGGTAACTTATTGGAATCTTGGCAATCTCTTATTTTGTCTTCAGTAATAATGGAATTCATATAGACCTTAGCCCTTGGCAGTGGATCTTTCAAAAACTGCCCTGGTTCTCTTAGCCAGAGTCCTTCGTATTGACGAGACAATGGACCGGATACAAGCACCTCCTGGGGAAGCATGACCAGTTCATAGGTCCAGTTTTCGTAATGGGATTTCATTGATTCTTCCACGGCAGCCAGAAATTCGGGCAATAGTTTGAGCCCATCATAGTCGAAGGCCAGCCGGCCATTGCTTACGAATATATGATTGCCGCTCATTCCGGCTCCAGGTTTTATCCAGTAAGCCTGGAAATTATGCTCGGGATAGGTCATAAGAAAAGTGTAGGCCAGTATATGGCAGGCTCCGGCCGCGAAAAAGATTCGGTTCGGCAGATTCCATCTCTTGACTGGGTCTTGTTTGGTCTCTTTGTCTATGAAAATCAAGGCGTGTGAAATTTCAATCCGTTGAAATTGGATTCTTGATCATAGCTTATTTGCCCAGGAAGTTTCCCCTGGAAAGTCTAACTAGTTCTATATACGGTGCTTAGTGACCCCGAGCGCTTTCGGCTTTGCACTCGCGGGCTTGTTTGTAGAGTTCGCTGGCGTCTTCGGTTTCACCTAGCTCTTTCAGGCAATTTGCGTTTTTGATAAGAGTAAGGATATAGCCCGGGTCAGTCTCGGGAAGCAGATGCTTTTTGAGAGTGAGGGACTGGGCCAGCATGGTCAGGCACTTCTCGTGGTTTCCTACCCGGTTGTAGATATTTGCCAGGATCTCACAGATCTCCCAGGTAAGCTCGTGGCACTGGTTCTCGAAAGAGGTCACCAGTTTGAGCAGTTTTAGCAATGGCAGTTCAACCTTCTTCAGGTCTTCATCTTCCAGGTGCTCTTCTACTTTATCAAAGAGTCTATCCATCTCTTGAACTTCAACATCTGCCCAGTTCTCTCTTCTGGTCGCCTGGTCGGCAAGTTCCCGGAGTCCTTTGAGATTAATGGCGTCGGGGGTTGAGGAGGCAAAAGAATTGTCCTCCAAACCGGTCCTCGTCTCCTGGCTCAATATGGGCAGGGCAGAGGTCTCGGTAACTGCTTTGCTTTTGGCGCTTTTGCTACTTTGACTGGTTTTCTGGAATTTCATACTAAAGCCTTATTCTGGTAGTTCTCAATTTGGATACCATCGGTCTTCGAATTCTATACCCCTTTTGGGGGATATTTATCGGCGAAGACCGACAGGGAGCCGATTTGAGAGAACTGGAAAACCATCCTAAAATCCTTGCCAGGAATAGGATTCGAGGATTTGATATTCTTTGGAATTCAAGGATTAATTCTTCAGGGGCAAGTCAGGCCTGGACTTTGTTCACATTGCCGTTGGAAGCATTTCTTGCTTCCAATTCACAAATCAACTCTTCCACTTCGTGCCAGGAGCGAGCCCTGGGATAGCCTTCTACCAGCCTGTTGTGGGGCGAATCGAAAAGTAATCCCTGACCTTCGAAAGTTTTAAAATGCCTTGGGTTGTCGTCAATCAGGTAATCGGCTCTGACGATGTACTTGTGACCGCAGAAGATGTAATTGAGGTGGTGTATGAATGGGAAGTGCTCCTGGAGCCAATGGAATTTAGGTCTCAGTGACACAGGTACTTCCATTGCCGCGGTGGAAATGAAAATCTCATGATCCTCCGAAAGCCTTTCAATAACCTCCTGGGAACCCTCTATCACCTTCAAATCGAGCCAGAACTCTTCCAGGGCCAGGGCATCTTCAATTATGCGCAGATCTTTCTCGGTCAGGTGCTCGTTTAGCTTTTTGCCGGTCAAGTCATCCGGTGTGACTTCGGTGCCGCATTCTTTGTTATAGTAGTCAAGCAAACCGCCCAGAGCGTCTGCTATGACTTCATCCATATCTATTGCAATCCTGGCCATGGCTACCTCTTAAGAACCCTCTATACTTTGGCGAACCCTGGCAGAAAAGGCAATAGGAATCAGCATTTCTTTTGCAATTAAGGCTGAAAAGTTAATACTTGATATCGCTGGACCATCACCAAGGAATTTAATTTCAGCACCACCGGCGATGCTGCTTTCGGTGTTGGAGCCAGCCTGTTTATTGAGCTGGGTTCTCAGTGCTTTTTAGTTCGAAAGTCTCTCTTACTTTCGTATAGAGTGGATGACATACCGCATTGGTCGTTACCAGGTGGATACTTTGAGTATTGAAAAAGCCTGCTTCGAAGCGGTTTTCCGAATTAATCAGATCTATTAAATTTTGGTCGAGTTCTCGACTGAATCTGGCTATGGTGCAATTGCCAAACACAATTTTGTCGGATATGTATTTCTTATTGTCTTCTACTCCGGCTAAAGACAAATTCTTTCGGAGACGAAGAATGAATTCGGGATAGTGTTCATCCGCGTAAGCTACTATGCTTAAGCTACCTGGCAGAAGGAGCAGACCTTTGAGCTCGAATTGAAGAGATAACTTCTCCTGCTCGAACTCATTGAGGGTTCTGGCGAAAGTTTCCCTGGCTATCTTAATATCATCGGTGGTGAAGTTCGGCTTTTCCGAGACGCTACGAACATTTTGAATGGTGACATGCAATGACTCCGGTGGATAGAGATAGTGATCTTTCATCGGGGCTTTTAGCCTATCGATTAGACTTACAATTTTCTCTTTCTTTCTATCGGGCAAGAAGGTCAAAAAAGTGAGGCAAAGTCTATCGTCTTTGCTGAAATCGCTATTGAAAGCTACGCTGGATGCGGGATTGTCTCCAGCCCAACTTTTTTTCACTAGTTCGTCCAGAATTTGTTTTTGAGCGTCCCGATAGTTCAACGAATTGCCTTCTCTGGTTCAGGTGAATGCATAGGTCGGATGTGCCGGATCTATTATATCTTCTTAGTTAACCGGTTAAATTAGTGCTAGAATTTCCCAAGCTCGTTCCCCTGTTAGTTGTTCGGTTCTCAGTAGTCTGATGCAATATAGAGCTTCCGAAGGTAGTACTTCGCCGCTTGGGGCCACTGTGATAGACGGTGGTGTCAATTTTAGTATTTATTCGCGAAGCGCATCGTCATTTGATCTGCTTTTCTATGATCACGAGGATGACCTTAAGCCGAGCCAGACATTCTGTCTCAATGCTGAGCAAAATCGGACCTATCATTACTGGCATGTTTTTGTTCATGGTGCCAGAGCCGGGCAGTTGTACGGATGGAGAGCCCATGGCGAATTTCGTCCGGAGCAAGGACACTTCTTTGATGAAAGTAAGGTGCTCCTAGATCCATACGCCAAGTTCGTCACCGGCTTCAAGCATTACGACAGAAAAAAAGCCTCCCGGTATGGTCATCCCACCGGTGCATTGAAGGGAATGGTTGTTAAACCCTTCGATTATGATTGGGAAGGAGATGTCCGGCCGAGAATTCCTTTCTCTCACACGGTTATCTATGAAACTCACGTGGGTGGTTTTACCAAACATCCCAGTTCCGGAGTGGATGTTGCTAAGAGAGGGACTTACAGCGGCCTAGTTGAAAAAATTCCATACTTGAAGGAGTTGGGTGTCACCACCCTGGAGTTGATGCCGGTGCAGCAATTCGATTCCCAGGATGCTCCCGACGGGCTTTCGAATTACTGGGGATACAGTCCTATCTCATTTTTCGCTCCTCATCAACAGTATAGTTCGGTTCGGACCAACGCTCTAGATGAGTTTAGAGACATGGTGAAAGCGCTGCATCGAGAAGGGATAGAGGTGATACTGGATGTGGTGTTCAATCATACCGCTGAAAATGATCGAAGTGGACCGATTCTCTCTTTGAGGGGGATAGACAACAATTCATACTATATCCTTGCGCCGGAGACCCACGCCTATCAGGATTTTACCGGATGCGGCAATACTCTTAAGGCTGAGCATCCCGTGGTTGGTCGATTGATCCTCGATGCTTTGCGCTGGTGGGTGCGTTCAATGCATGTGGATGGATTTCGATTCGATCTGGCTTCGGTTCTATCCCGAAATGTATATGGCGCCCCCCTTGATAGACCTCCTATACTCTGGATGATTGAGTCTGATCCGGTGCTTGCCGGTACCAAGCTGATAGCAGAAGCCTGGGATCCTGCCGGTCTCTATCAGATCGGATGGTTCGTGCGGAAAGGCGATTGGTTTGCGGAGTGGAACGGTCCTTTTCGGGATGACGTTCGCCGCTTTGTCCGGGGCGATGATAATACGGTCAAATCTCTGATGGCACGCATTTTGGGTAGCGCGGACATCTATCAAAAAGTCCATCGTGATCCAAATCGCAGTATTCACTATGTTACCTGCCATGATGGTTTTACATTGAATGATCTGGTCAGCTATAACCTCAAACATAACGAGGCGAATCTTCATAACAATCAAGATGGCAACGATGTCAATTTTAGTTGGAACTGCGGAGCGGAGGGAGCTAGCGATGATGAGCCGGTCAAGCGTCTTCGCACCAGGCAGATGAAAAACCTGCTCACGATTTTGTTTATGTCCCAGGGGACACCGATGTTGAACATGGGCGATGAAATAGCAAGAACAGCATCCGGTAATAATAACGCTTACTGCCAGGACAATGAATTAAGCTGGTTCAATTGGGATAGTCTTGAAAGCAATAAAGGCATGTTTCGATTCACTAAAATGTTGGTCGGATTTACCCAGTCTTTGAAAGTTTTCGATCTTACATACGATCTGAAGCAGGAAGAGAGCGAGACAGAACCTTACATTATCTGGCATGGAACAAGGCTTAATAATCCGGACAGAGCTGAGTGGTCCCATAGCGTGGCTTTTGAATTAAAGGAACCGGAGTACGATGAACATCTATATGTTGCCTTCAATTCTTACTGGAAATCATTGAGCTTCGAGTTGCCTGAGCCCACCCGGGGTAAAGTTTGGAGACGGATTGTCGACACCTTCTTACCTTCACCGGAAGACATTCTGGAGCCGAACACAGCACCGTCGGTGGAGGTAAGTAATATCAAGGTTGAGCCGCGCTCTTCGGTGGTTCTATTCTGTGGATGAGGCTTTCTCTATCTCTTCCACTTTTTTGCTGTCCCATATGGTGCCATCCGAATAGCGGACCTGCAGAACACGGAGTTTCAGGGCCGCAGTTCCAGGATTTATTCGGGTTCCTTTCCATCTCCCTTTTGCTTCTTTACCGGGTCCGAGGATAACGGCCTGGGCGGCATGAAACGTGCCGAGATCCGCGCCCTGCTGGTTGACGTAGCGAAGTCGAAACTTAACAGCCGCCACCGGCTTCTCCCCAAGGTTCTTGAAGCTTATGTAGACTCGGGAATTCTTAGGGGCTCCAAGGGGATCCAGGTCGAGTATGGTTTTATTGTTTGTTGTGGTGACGGGGCATCCTGGTTCTGCGACAAACTCCACTGGAATCTCTCTTTCGTTCGAGAGATCGCTGCTTTCATTGCCGAATGCCGGAGCAATGCCATAGCCGGAGCTGCTGACAAACACAGCTAAAATTGCAGCCATGAGCAGTTTCAAGGCTACTGATGTCTTATGATTTTAAAACTA
>MDTD01111590.1_pt1 | contig 10906 bp, 11 predicted proteins | sample 811221 | NCBI WGS metagenome assembly MDTD01 (sample SAMN05326646, study PRJNA326480) | marine metagenome | isolation source: seawater | place: Pacific Ocean: South West | collected 2011
CCGCAAAGATTTCGTAGAGAATGTACAACCAGCCAGCCATGCCGATGATGAACGCAGGCCAGTAAGACATCGTACCAACCTCACCGACGAAGCCGAAGATCAACATGACCAAGGACGCCACAAGCAGCTTCCAGAAAAGGGCTGCTCGCACTGTGGTGATGGCGGCGAGGATTAAGTAGAACTCGACGATTTGGAGTGGCACCGTCAGGAGCCAGTCCACGTAACGCAGGACAACCGGTGATTTGCCGGTTTCAACCCAAACGCCTCGCATGTAGAAATAGTGGATGGCAGCGATGCCTGTCACCATGGCGGCAACGGACAACGAGGTTTTCCACTTCCCGACGGCGCGATCTCGCTCCACGGTAAAGAAGTAAGTCGCCGCAACCATGGCTGCGGAGATGATCCAAAACGATACACCTACAAAATCTGACGGATCGAGCATTGTATGCCTCCTAGTTGATTAGCAATTTTCCATCGATCGCCTTCGGGGCGGTCGCCCAATCGTTCACAAACACTCTCTGAAGCTTCAAAGTGGTTCATGAAAATCGTTAAACCGTCCAAAACGCACAGTCTATTTAAGCGAATTTTCGTTCATGGCAAGTAAAAATGAACGAAAATGGCGTTTTTGCCTCCAAACTATGGGTTCTAAACGATTAAAACGACACTGACGTCGATCGTTTTGTGCGTTTGCTGTGTGCGTTTTTATATTTTCGAGGGGATGGGATGGCCTCACCGAGCCACAGTGAACGTATCGTGTTGAAAAACAAGTTCTCACCTTCTTTCGTCCGGCTCGGCATCCTCACTCCGCCGGACCTCCCACCCGTTGCAATAACGGCGAATCACCATGACCTTTTTGAAGCTGATGCGAAGGAGCGATTGAGCCTTCGCACCCGGGACGTCGCAGCTTAGGGATCAGTCACCACGACCGATCATGATGGTGGCACCAGCACTCGCCCGAGCCAATCGTAAAGACACCGAACTGAAGAGACGTCGGCGCCGGGTAGGACGCTGGAGTCCGAGGATTAATAAATCCGTTTGCTCCGCTCTTTGTTCGATGACTGCGGTTACATCGTCGCTGAGGATCACCTCGCTACGGCCGATGCCTGGCGCTTTATCGTCACACAAATAGTTCAACTCCCGTTCCGCTTGGGCGACGTCGTCGGTATTTGCGTTGGCTGGAAGGACGCGCAGGAAGGTAATCCGAAGTTCGAGCAATCGAGACAAGCTTCCGAGAAGGCGAGCACGGAGGGTGTCGTGTTCCCCTCGACCACCGATGGGAACGAGCACTTCATGCACCTGGTGAAGGCGCCAGCCGGAAGGCGCAGCGAGCACGGAGACGTCGCAGTCAATGTTGCTAAAGAGGCGTTCAAAAGGTTTGAGGTTTTCCGGTGGCGTTTCTGGGTTCAAGCCCAGCAAAAGACTCTCGCAGCCATGGTTCGTCGCCACCCGGCCGATCTCGTCCCAAGGATCCGATGCCATGGTCAGTAAAAACTCAGGCATCATGCCGCTTTCCATGGAACTACTGAGGGCTTGACCGACGACGTTGGAGGCCGCTTGGGCAACGACTCCGTGTTGGTTGGTGGCTTGCTCTTTGGGGGGATCCACCACCGAAAGGATGAGCACTCGACCCACGTTTGGCACGGCCAACGCATTGGCCATGCCGACCAGGCCCGGAGCACTGTCCGGATTGACGACCGGGACCAGCACCAAGGGGTTTCGACCCCGGAGGCGCACTAAATCCGGGTCTTTGGCTTCAATTCGCGCGTCCACGACTTCTGCGCGGGTGGACAGTTGAGTGAAATAGAGGAGGGCACCGACCGCTAAACCGGCCAGGGTCACAATGCCCGCCGCAGGCACAACGATCACTTGGAACAGAGCGAGTGCAGTGCATGCAAGCCCGCCGAGGATCGGTACCAGGGGGAAGAGCGGCGTTCGAAACCCTGGTTGGCTTGAGCCGCCACGACGCCGAGCCAAAATGGCGGTCACGTGGGCAATGGCGAAGGAAATCAGAAAGATGAGACTGGCGGCTGCGCCCGCTGAGGAGACATCGGGAACCGCAAACAGAATCACGAGCGCTGCACCCGTGGTGGCATACAGGGAAGCGGTCGGCGTACCACGCTCGGAGTGCAGCTTGCCCAGTTGGTAGGGAAGGGTGCGGTCTTGCGCCATCGCCAGGGCGATTCGTGAAGCAGCCATCAAGCAGGCGTGCAGTGCGGAGAGGGTGGCAAAGATCGCCGAGATCACCACAAGCCAGTAACCGGTGGGACCCATGTAGTTCTTGGCAGCCAGGGCAATCATCGTCTCGGGATGAGAGCGACTGAGTGACTCGATGGATTCACCGGGGGGGACCCCGACGGTGGCAACGATAAAAAGCAGGGGCAGATACACGGCCATGGCAACCCCGAGGGAGATCATCATGGCTCGAGGGATGGTGCGCTGTGGGTCTTTGATCTCGCCACCCACTGTGGCGATCAGGTCGAAGCCCTGGACAGCGATAAAGGTGAAGCCCATGGCCATCATCAGGCCGGAGAAGCCGCTGGGGAGCAGGGGGGTCAGTTGCGTGGTGATCTCAGGACCCGGCGTCTTCACGAGGGCGATCAGACCGGCGATGACCAGGGCGATGAACACGGCGAGTTTGCCCCAGGTTTCCACTGAGCCGCCACCGGCACTCTTGCGAATGAGCGCAAAGGCATAACCACAGGTCGCCACAGTCGCCAGACCGAGGCTGAAGGCTCGGTGGGACAGCCAGGCGGGCCCCCCTTCAACAGCCCAGACGGGAAGCGTTTTCACCAAGAGCACGGCGTAGGATGCAAAACCGAGGGCATACAGCACGGCCCCGACGATGTAGGCCAACCAAAGAATCCAGCCGATAGCGAAGGCTAAGCGAATGGAGAGGACCCTTTTACCAAAGGTGTAGGCGCCTCCCGATTCTGGGAACGCAGTCGCCATCTCCGCAAAGCTGAGAAGGGTTAATGTGGCAATGATTCCATTGAGGGCAAAGGCAGCGATGGCGCCTGGTCCCGCCGCGGAAAATGCAACCCCTGCGAGCACAAAGATACCACCGCCGACAATGGCGCCGATGCCCACCCGGCTGGCGCCGATCAAACCCAGATTTCGCTGACCAGTCCCCATGATGACCCGTGGTAATCGATACCTTGCAGTGCTTGCCCTTCTGCGCTGTCATTGACCCGAGTCATTGGTCAACTGAAACTCTAGTGTTGCCCGCTTCTTGTCGGGCGATGATCGCCGTAGGATTGCCCGAGGAGCCCCATTCTGGACAATTTTGTCCTGGAAGAAGGACCCGAGGATGACCAATCACCCGGCGATCACTTGATTGCTGGATCGGGCGCGCTGTAGTTTTCTCCAGGGTCGTTGTGGACCTCTTCAGAACATTGAGCAGGAGCTTCACCGATGCGCTTTTCCATCCTGACCCTTGTTGCCATTAGTTTCCTTTTCGCTCCTGAGGTCGCCCAGGCGGAGCGCAAACACGCACCTCACTCTGTCAGTGTCTCCACCGATTCCTTGACTTGGGTGATTGGGGGCTATTCGTTGATTGGGACGTACATCGCAAAGGAGTTGCCAAGTTTCCGGTTTCACGGGGAAGTCTTTGGCATCGAACTGCCCGAGTCAATTCTTGATGCCCATGAGCCCAACCGAGGCGAAGGTTGGCAACGGCGCATCGATGGAGCGCTCATGCTCAGTGTGGATCATCATCCTTTTGCCGGGTTGAGAGGCTTTCATTGGGGCGCAGGCTTCAATGTGCAACGATCCACCCTCGGGCGGCGCAATCATCAAGGGTCGAGTACCTATGAAACCTTCGAACCCATTGTCAGGGTGGGGTACCAATGGTTTCCAGTGACGGACGGAGGGCTCTTCATCACGCCGTATGCTGTTCTCGGCTTCCCCATCCATCTGAATGAGCCCCCAGCCATTGATGGAGAGGTGTACGGTGAGGCAGCGATTTTACCCGTTGCCTCGGTTCAGATTGGCTGGCGATTCCCGTTGACGAGACAAGCCAAATCAAGTCCGGACAGACAGCCGACTCAGGAGTAACCATGACGTATCGCTACACCGTCTCTGCCGCTTTTGAGCATGAAGCGGTTGCTGTTGAATGGCTGGAATGGCTCAGGGCGGGGCACTGCCAGGAGGTTTTGGACGGTGGCGCCCTGCAGGTCGAAGTCCTGCGTTTGGATTCCATGCCCTGTCACTTTGAGGTGCGTTATGTGTTTCAGGACAGAGCAGCGTTCATCGCCTATGAAAACAGCGTCGCTCCCGCTCTGCGCCAAGATGGACTTCAACGATTTCCCGAGTCCCGAGGCATTCGCTACGCACGGAGCACGGGCTCGACCGTGTTCGACCTGGGCTAATCGCTCTCCTCAGCAATCTGCTCATGCAGCCAGGCGGCGTGGTTCGGGGCTCGCTTCGTGAGGCTCCATTCCTCGATCATCGCTGGTGCCACCTCGTGGAGTTGCTGCATCTGCTCGGGCGTGCCGACGTTTGCTGCCAACTCGATTCGATGCCCGTTGGGATCGAAGAAGTAGATGGATTTGAAGATGCCGTGATTCACCGGTCCGAGGACTTCAATGCCTTGATCTTCGATGTGGGATTTTGCCGAGGCTAAGGCCGGCAGATCAGCCACTTCAAAGGCGATGTGCTGAACCCAGAGAGGCGTTTGCTCGTCCCGTCCCATCGCTGGGGAATTCGGCAACTCGAAGAAGGCCAGAACGCTGCCCATGCCCGCATCTAGAAACACGTGCATGTAAGGGTCTGGCTCTTTGGTTGATGGCACCTCGTTCTCGGCGATCGCCAAAACGAAGCCCATGTTCAGGACCTTTTGGTAGAACTCGACCGTCTCTTTGGCATCCCGACAGCGGTAGGCCACATGGTGGATTCGAAGCAGTTCGACGGACATTGTGCCTCCTAGCTTGTGGCGTCGGAGAGAACACCCCGACTCATTTGGTCCCGCTCGATGGATTTGAAGAGCGCTTCAAAGTTGCCTTCACCAAAGCCTTCATCCTCTTTGCGCTGGATGAACTCGAAGAAGATGGGACCGATGGCTTTCCCCGAGAAGATTTGCAGCAGAAGGCGGGGGTGACCGCCCTCTGTGCTGCCGTCGAGGAGAATCCCCCGTTGTCGTAGGTCGTCGGCAGGCTCGCCATGACCCGGAAGACGCTCGTCGAGCATGTCGTAGTAACTTCCCGGGGGAGGGGTCATGAAGGAGACACCGGCCGCTTTGAGGCGATCCCAGCAGCTGATGAGGTCATCGCAGGAGAAGGCAATGTGCTGGATCCCTTCGCCTTTGTACTCCCGGAGGTACTCTTCGATCTGCCCCACCGCTTCGGACTTTTCTTCGTTTAAGGGAATGCGGATCAAGCCATCCGGCGCGGACATGGCTCGGGAGATGAGTCCCGTGTACTCGCCCTTGATGTCGAAGAACCGGATTTCACGGAAGTTGAACAGCCGCTCGTAGTAGGACGCCCAGTAATCCATACGGCCTTTGTAGACGTTGTGGGTCAGGTGATCGATGATATTGAAACCACAGCCTTCGGGATTGCGATCCACACCCTCCAAGTAATTGAAGTCGATGTCGTAGATGGACAAGCCCTCCTCATAACGGTCGATGAGGTAGACGATGGCGCCGCCAATACCCTTGATCGCCGGCAGTCTCAGTTCGCCGAAACCGGAGGGGACCTCGACGGGTTCAGCACCCTTTGAAACAGCGAGCTCGAAGGCAGCCGTTGCGTCTTTGACCCGGAACCCCATGGCACAGGCCGAGGGGCCGTGTTCGGCTCCGTAGTAGGCTGCGTGGCAGTTGGGTTCGTAATTGACGAGCATGTTGATGCCACCCTGACGCCAAAGATCCACATCTTTGGTGCGATGCCGAGCGATTCGGGTCATGCCAATGCTTTCAAAAACCGGCTCCAGAATACCCCTTTCAGGGGCGGTAAACTCGACAAATTCAAAACCAGCTAAGCCCATGGGGTTCTCGAACAAATCAGCCATTCTTCATTCCTTCATTGCGGTGCGGTGAAAGTTGGCTTAGCTATTAGTTGTAATGAGGTCAAGTTGTGATGACAACTAAATTAAAGCCAGAGACTTTCGCTCGAGATGTGGTCCGTCTCGATCAATTCTGGCCCTACCAAGTGACGGTTCTTGCTGATCGAATCGCGCGCCGAACGACTCGAATCGTCAAGCAAAGGGGATTGAATCTTTCCCAGTGGCGGGTGTTGGCAGCCATTGCCGAAGGCCCTGGTCGGACCTCCGCTGAGGTCGTCTCGATGACGCCAATGGACAAAGGGATTGTGAGCAGGGCGACCAAGGCGCTGTTGGCTCTGGGATCGATCCGTCGGGAAGCCTCCCAATTGGATGGGCGTCTCAGTCATCTGCATCTGACCGATGCAGGCATGCAATTGTACCGCGAGTTAATCGTTGAGGTGCAGGCGGTGACTGAGTTGGAGGCTGCAGGATTGTCCCCAGCCCGTCAGCAAGAATTGAACACTGATCTCAAATCACTGATCGCTTTGTTGCCCGATCTACGTTGAGACAGCGTCGGGTTGCTGATCCGGATGGGCTGCGTGAAATGCGGGTAACCGACTCAGTTCATCCTCGATTGCTGTGAGGCGAGGGTAAGCACTCAAATCGACGGCGAATCGACGCGCATTGTAAAGTTGTGGGATCAAGCAGAGATCGGCCAGGGTCACCTGGTCGCCGAAAGCACAGCGTCCACCATGTTGTTCCACCAAGCGATGCAAGGCGTCGAAACCAAATTCAATCCAGCCCTTCGACCATTGCGCCTGTTCGGGCTTGGGGAGGTCATAGTCCCGACCGAGCCGTTGCATGACTCGAAGGTTTTGGATGGGCTGTATCCCGCTGTTGATCAGTTCAGCCATTTGCCGGACACGGGCTCGATCGAGGGGAGTGGACGGCAGTAACGATGGCTCGGGATAACTCTCTTCCAGAAATTCCAAGATCGCCATGCTTTGGGCAATGGGTTGGTCGTTAAGCATGAGAACCGGCAGTTCACGCATGGGATTCATTTGCCGATGGGGTGCCTGATGTTGTTCACCTCCATCTTTCACGAGGTGAACCGGTACGGTGTCGTAACTCAAACCCTTTAGATTGAGGGCGAGTCGGACGCGCCATGAACACGAGGATCGCCAGTAACTGTGAAGTACGAGAGCCATCGGTTGGTCACTCACCGGGTTTTACGACCGTCTGGTCGATTCGGCCGAATAAGCTCTGACCTTGGCCATCGAACATCTCGATCGAGACACGATCCCCATGGCTCATAAAGGGTGTGATAAACTCGCCGGTTTCAATTTTCTCGATCATGCGCTTTTCGGCTAAGCACGAAGAGCCTCGGGCCCGGTCTTCGTTACTGATGGTTCCGCTGCCGACGATGGTCCCCGCGCTCAAAGAACGGGTTTTGCAGAGGTGGGCGATGATGTCGAAGAAACTGAAATGCATCTCTGGGCCTGCGTCGGGGTCGCCGTATTTCTCACCATTTAAATGGGTGATCAGGGGTAAATGAAGTCGCCCTCCCTTCCAGGCTTCGCCCAGTTCGTCGGGCGTGATGGCGAACGGGCTAAATGCTGAAGAGGGTTTGGAGGTAAAGAAACCAAATCCCTTCGCCAGCTCTCCCGGGATCAGGTTGCGTAAGGACACATCGTTGCAGAGCATGACCAAACGAACATAGTTGCCGACTTCTTCCGCCTTCACACCTTGAGGCGTGTCATCGAGAACGACAGCGATTTCGGATTCAAAATCACAGCCCCAACTCAAGTCAGCCAGCGGGATGTTGTCTCTGGGACCCAGGAAGGTGTCGCTGCCGCCTTGGTAGACCAGGGGGTCGGTGCGCAAGGTTGCAGGCGGTTCGGCGCCACGGGCTTTCCGAACCAGGACAATGTGGTTGATGTAGGCGCTACCGTCGATCCAAGAGTATGCCCTTGGAAAGGGGCTATGCAACTCGTTCACGTCAACGGCGAAGGCATCGTCTCGCTGCCCTTGATTCAAGTCCTCATAGGCGGCGAGCAGAGCCGGTGCTTGTCCAGACCAGTTGTCCAAAACGGACTGGAGCGTGGGGGTTGTCGCTCCGGCGATCACCGCTTGAGTGTTGTCTTTTGAGACCACCAGCAGTTCGCCATCGCGGGTGCCATTCTTTCGAGTTGCTAACTTCATTTTCCACTCCACTTCTTTGTGAACCTGTTCCGGTTCCACCCACGGAGTTGATCCGAAACCGAATTAAGACAAGGCCAAAAACAACGCGTGGCGAAACACCTGTTTGACCGGGTGGGAAAGGAGGGCAGGACGCGCGGGGAGCGGCGCTGTAGCGACAGCTCTACAGGATGCTGGAAAGAACCCACGTGCCCGTGAATCCGGCGACGACCAACCAAATAAAGAGGCAGAACGCCAACTGAAACGCCGAGACGCCAATGCCTCTGAACTGGCTCAGCCGGGTTCCCAGTCCAAGTCCAGTCATCGCCATGGTCAGTAGAAAGGTATCCAATTGCACGAGCCGTTGCACCCATGGCTGGGGCAGCAGGTCCAGCGAGTTGAACGCTGCCACCCCGAGGAAGCCCAAGGCGAACCAGGGAATGGTGATCGGCGCCCCCGTACCCGAGGCTTTCGATTGCCTGTGAATCCACCAACCGATCACCAAGAGGGCAGGCGCAAGCATTAAGACTCGAGTCATCTTCACGATGATCGCAACTCGAGCGGCTTCGGGGCCCACGGCATCGCTCGCCGCGACGGCGTGAGCAACACCGTGTAAACTTGCGCCGATATAGATGCCAAAGTCCTGTTCATTCAGCGGGATGATGCCTGTCCTGTAAAGTAGTGGATAGAGCACCATTGCCAGGGTGCCAAAGAAGACGACCGTCGCCACCGCAACGGCTGTTTGGTGACGTTCAGATTTCACCACCGGCTCGGTGGCAACGACCGCTGCCGCACCACAAATCGCCGCGCCGGAAGCTGTGAGAATGGCGGTTGCCTTGTCCATACCGAAGTAGCGGACACCGAGTACCGTCCCCAGGAACAAGGTGGATGCCACCATGAAGAGGTCGAGGGTAATTCCCACGATGCCAACGCTTGCCACTTGGGTGAATGTGATTCGAAAGCCGTAGAGAATAATAGCAAGCCGCAGTATTTTCTTGGCGCTGAAGCGTATCCCCGGCTCAAAACGCTCCGAAAATCCGCCCCGAGCGGCATTGATGATCAACACCCCCATCAGCAAGCCAATGATTAGAGGCCCAATGCGCCACGAGACGAAGAGGGGCCATGTCGCAATCCATGTGGCTGCCAGTGAGATGAAGGTGACCAGACCGAGTCCCAAGAGAAGCCGATGTTCGTTGGATCGATGGGCGGTCATGAGTGGATCCTCAACAGGGAGAGCGAGCGCCTGCAGGCAGCGCTTGACCTAATCATAAACTCCGCTCTTGAGCCAGCGCTCTGGAAACCCAATGGAAACATCTCATCAGTGGCTCAAGGAACCAGGGTTTCAAAGGACGATAAAAGCGGTTGCCTGCAACTGAGGTGGCGTACTGTGAGGACAGTTAAATGCGAACCCACGTAGCGACTTCACCGCCGTGTGTTCCCAATTTCGCCAAATGCTTTTATAGGTCCGAATCATGAACTGCTTTGACCCGAGGTCAGAGCCTAATCTTACCATCGCAATGGAGAATCGTGATGGCCGCAGTTGAACATCGAGTCAAAGTCACCCTGATTGAGCATTACACCGACACGCTCTTCCGTTTTCGGTGCGAGCGCCCCGAGTACCTCAAATTCCGATCCGGTCAGTTTATCATGATCGGCTTGGAAGTGGAGGGGAAACCCATCATGCGGGCGTACTCGATCACCAGCCCTGAATGGGATGAGGAGTTGGAATTTTATTCGATCAAGATTCAGGATGGACCGCTGACCTCCAGACTTCAACACATCAAAGTTGGAGATGAAATCCTTTTAAGTGGGCGCGCCGTGGGCAACCTGTTGCCTTTCTCGATCAAGCCAGGCCCCCGCCTTTGGTTGTTGTCTACGGGCACGGGTGTGGCTCCTTATGGAGCGATTTTAAGAGACGAAGCGACCTACGAGAAGTTTGACCAAATCTATCTGACCCATACCTGTCGACAGATACCGGACTTGCAGTATAGCCAGCAACTCGCGGAGTGGGTGAAGAATGATCCCCTTTGTGGCGATTACGCTGAGAAACAATTTCATTATTACAACAGCATAACGAGGGACCCCTCCCATCCTCGACAGGGTCGAATCACCGACCTGATTCGATCAGGCAAACTCTTTGAGGATCTGGGCGTCGAGCCAGGGTTTCATCCGGATCGAGATCGAGTCATGCTCTGTGGCTCCATGGAGTTTAACCTCGAGTTGAAAGAAATCTTGGAGGCCGCAGGACTCAAGCAAACCAACAGTAAGGATGTGGGTGAGTACGTCCTTGAAAAAGCCTTTGTGGGGTAAAATCACCGGGACTCGGATGAACGACCGACACCCCTGTTTGGATGAGTTTACCGGCGGACTTTCGTCGTAGTGGGGACGCATACTCGTACCTGCTGGATCTTATTCAGCGACGATCCTCGAGTTTCGCCGAGATTGTCCAGCCGACACGGGACAAATCCTGCAACTGGTCTGTGGCGGCGGTGTCTCGGGACCAGAGGGTGCAGCGTTGAGCCGCCAGCCACGGGAAGGAATTCATGTCAGGCTCGCAGACGGTCAGGTGATTCGGCCCCTGGAACTTTCCGATGACGATCCGGACAACTTTGTGCTCGCTTGCATCGGATCAGAAACAACAGCAGTCCGCGTGATGATCGATTCATACTTGTTTTACGACCCGGGTCATGATCCCAATGACACCACCCAGTCGCCTGTCATCTACGGTCGTTGGTGGCGTTTGTTCCGCACG
>MDTD01081213.1_pt1 | contig 10905 bp, 10 predicted proteins | sample 811221 | NCBI WGS metagenome assembly MDTD01 (sample SAMN05326646, study PRJNA326480) | marine metagenome | isolation source: seawater | place: Pacific Ocean: South West | collected 2011
AATTATATAATCTTGCAAAACTTCTCTTGGCGGAAAAGATGGAATAGGTTTTCCAAAATGTTCATCAAAAGAGTAATCAGCAAACTCTAAACATTCTTTTGGTCCATTTGACCACAGATATCTGTACATACTGTTAGGAATAGGATCTCCATATTGATCAGATCCTGTTCTCCAACTATAGTTCCATAAACCTCCCCAGTCCTCTTGTTTTTCAAAACAAACGATCTCAGGGATTTTTTCGCCATTCTTTTCAGCTTGCTCAAATGATCTTAGCATTGATAAGCCACACGGTCCTGCCCCAATAATTGCCACTTTAGTCATTAAGTTATCTCCATACAATTAATTTTAAAATGTATTTTACTAACAAATTAATGAAAATTGCAATAAATTAATTTTATTATGAAAAATATTTTAATTATTGGTGGAGGAGCCATGGGATCAGCATTTACATTTCCATGTCTAGAAAATAATAATAAAGTTATTATAACAGAGCCTCATAGCAAAAGATTTATTAAAGATTTATCATCAGAACAAAAATTTCATTCTGCTTTAAAAGTAAGGCTTCCAAAAAAATTAGAATTTAGAAAATACTCTAAAAAATTATTAGAGGAAAAATTTGATTTAATAGTAATCGCCTTAAGTTTGTCTGGAATTGACTTTATAGGTAAAGAATTTAGAAATCTCAAAATTAGAAGTCAAATACTTATTCTTACTAAGGGATTAAAATATGAAAAAAAAACAAACAAAATTTATACAATTTCTGAGCGACTTAAAAAAAACTTCAATATTAAAAATATTTCTATTTTAAAAGGACCTTGTTTGGCAAAAGAGCTCGCAAGAAAAAAACAAACAAGTGTTATTGTTGCTAATAAAAATATTAATGTTGCTAAAAATATTGGTAAAATGATTTCTACAAAGTATTATTTAATAGAATTTTCAAAGGATATTATTGGAGTAGAAGTTTGTTCTGCAATAAAAAATATATATTCAATGATAATTGGAGCTGGTCAAAGTCTAAACGCATCGTCTAATCTATTCCAAAAATCAGTTATTGAAATGAAATATTTAACTAAATATTTTAAAGGTAAAGAGGAAACTACCCTAGGTCTTGCTGGAGTTGGCGACTTATATGTAAGTGCAGCAGGGGGCAGAAATAGTAAAATGGGCAGTCATTTAGGTAAAGGATATACTTTTAAAATTGCAAAAAAAAGATTTATGCCTAAAGATACAGTTGAAGGTGAACAGCTTGCAAGGGAAATTGCACCTTATATTTTTAAAAAAATTGATAAAAAAAAAATTCCTTTAATGATTAATCTATTAAGAACAATAATTAATAATAAAAAACTTAAAATAAAAGTTTAAAATAAACCTTCTACCTCACCTTTGTCGTTTAGTCTTATGCTGTCTGCTGCTGGGATTTTTGGCAAGCCAGGCATTGTCATTATAGCTCCACATACCACAACAATAAATTCTGCACCAGACGAAAGTCTTATTTCTCTAATAGGTAATGAATGTCCACTTGGAGCACCTTTAAGTTTTGGATCAGTTGAAAAACTATATTGAGTTTTTGCAATACAAATTGGCAATTCTCCATAGCCAGTTTCTTCAAAGTTTTTAAGTTGGTCCCTAATTTTAGTATCTACAATGACTTCATCTGCTCTATAAATTTCTTTTGCTATAGTTTCTATTTTTTTTAAAAGTGGAGTTTTACTTTCATATAAAAATTTAAACTTGGCTTCATTTTTTTCACATAAATCTGATATATGTTTAGCTAAATCTTTTGTTCCTTCACCACCATCTGCCCAATGCTTACAAATACTTGCTTTAACTCCTAGTTTTTTACAGAACTCAACTAAAGCATTTATCTCTTTATCAGTGTCTTTTATGAAGTGATTTATAGCTACTGCCACAGGTAAACCAAATTTTTTAACATTTTCAATATGTCTTTCAAGATTTACTAACCCTTTCTTAAGGGCTTCAAGATTTTCATTTACTAAATCATCTTTTGCAACACCACCATGCATTTTTAATGCTCTTATTGTTGCAACTATGACTACACAACTAGGTTTAAGATTTGATTTTCTACATTTAATATCTAAAAATTTTTCAGCACCTAAGTCAGCTCCAAATCCAGCCTCAGTAATGACGTAGTCAGCAAGTTTTAGCCCAGTCTTTGTTGCAATTACTGAATTGCATCCATGTGCAATATTTGCAAATGGTCCACCATGAATTATTGCTGGATTATTTTCTAATGTTTGAGTAACATTAGGTCTGATTGCATCCTTAAGTAACACAGTCATAGGGCCTTGGGCATTTAAATCTTTTGCGTAAATAGGTTTTTTTTCTCTTGTATAGGCAATTGTAATATTACCAATTCTTTTTTCTAAATCTTCAAGATTATTAGCTAAACAAAAGATAGCCATTATTTCAGAGGCTACAGTTATATCGAAACCATCCTCTCTTGGAAAACCATTTGCTATTCCACCTAAATTTATATTTATTGACCTTAAGGCTCGATCATTCATATCCATAACTCTTTTCCAAACAATTCTTCTTACATCTATACATAATTTATTCCCCCAATAGATATGGTTGTCAATTAATGCAGACAAAAGATTGTGAGCAGAAGTTATTGCGTGAAAATCACCTGTAAAATGTAAATTGATTTGCTCCATAGGTACAACTTGAGCATAACCACCTCCAGCAGCTCCGCCTTTCATCCCAAAAGAGGGACCTAAACTTGGTTCTCGCAAACATACAATAGATTTTTTTCCAATTTTGTTTAGTCCATCGTTTAATCCTACAGATGTAGTTGTTTTTCCCTCTCCAGCCGGAGTAGGCGTAATTGCTGTTACTAAAATTAACTTTCCATTAGGCTTGTCTTTTAATGTGTTTAGATACTCCAAGTTAATTTTAGCAATATGTCTACCCATAGGACTAAATGCAGAACTATCATCAGGTACATCGATCTTTGCTAATATATCTTTGATCGGCAGCATTTTGGCTTCTCTTGCTATTTGGATATCTGATTTTACTTCACTCATTAAAGATCTTTAAAATATATAAAACTTGTTGATTAGTATCTCTTTTTCAAGCCTTTGGAAATATCTAAAAATTATATATAAAAAAAATATGAACTATTTTCACTCATTATTATAAAATTTATGTATGGAAAAATATTCAATATTCAATTTAGTAAAGAATGCATTTACAAATCACCAAAACTGGGAATTAGCCTGGAAGGATCCAACTCCAAAAAAAGAATATGATGTAGTTATAATTGGGGGTGGAGGACATGGTTTAGCTACTGCATATTATTTAGCAAAAGAGCACAAGATTACTAACGTCGCAATAATTGAAAAAGGTTGGATTGGTGGAGGAAACGTTGGACGAAATACTACTATAATAAGATCAAACTATATGTATGATGAAAATGCATTATTTAGCGAATTTGGAATGAATCTTTGGAGAAAGATGAGCCAAGATCTAAATTATAACGTAATGTTTTCACCAAGAGGAATAATTAACCTCGCTCATTCTGATGCTCAAATGAATGTTTATGCTAGAAGAGGAAATTCAATGCGATTGAACGGTATTGATGCTGAACTTTTAAATAGAGAACAAGTAAGAGAATTAATTCCAATGGCTGACTTCTCTGATAATGTAAGATTTCCTATTTATGGTGGATTAATGCAGCCTAGTGCAGGAACAGCTAGACATGATGCTGTAGCGTGGGGTTACGCAAGACAAGCAGATTCAATGGGAGTTGATATTATCCAAAATTGTGAGGTGACTGGCTTCGATGTTTCAAGTGGAAAAATAAAAGGAGTTAGAACTTCTCGTGGAGATATTAAAGTTAAAAAAATTGGTTTATGTGTTGCTGGCAGCACAAATATTCTAGCAGACAAACTTAATATGACAGTGCCTATTGAAACTCACCTTCTTCAAGCATGTGTTTCGGAACCAGTTAAGCCAATTTTAGATAGAGTGGTTACTTTTGGTGCGGGCCATTTTTATATAAGTCAATCAGACAAAGGTGAAATGGTTATGGGTGGAGATCTAGATGGGTACAATAGTTACGCACAAAGAGGAAATTTACCTACACTTCAACATGTTTTAACTGAGGGAATAGCCATGATGCCATTCTTAAGTAAGTTGAAAATGCTAAGAACCTGGGGTGGAATTATGGACATGTCTATGGATGGATCACCTATCATTGATAAAACTCATATAGATGGTTTATATTTAAATTGCGGATGGTGTTATGGTGGTTTTAAAGCAACACCAGCATCAGGGTGGACTTTTGCTCATACTATTGCTCAAGATAGAGTTCATGAATTAAATGCAGGCTACAGTTTAAATAGATTCAAAACAGGGCACTTGTTGGACGAAAAAGGGCTTGGTACAAAAACTTGGATTTCATAAATGCTTTATATTAAATGTCCACATTGTGGAATGAGGTCACAAAATGAATATTCTTATGGTGGAGACGCAAGTGTTAAAAGACCACAATTGAATAAAGAAATTTCAGATAATGATTGGGATAATTTTGTTTACAATAGGAAGAGTTTAAGAGGCAAACACTGGGAGCTATGGCAACATTTATCAGGTTGTCGACAATGGATAAAAGTCGAAAGAGACACTGCAACTCATGAAATTTTTAATACTCTTGGTGCTAATGAGGATATTTCATAATGTCTCAAAGCTTTAGACTAGATAATGTAGGATTAATAAATAGAGATAAAAAAATTTCTTTTAAATTTAATGGAAGTACTTACTATGGCTACGAGGGAGACACTCTTGCTTCGGCGTTAATAGCTAATGGAATTCATTTAATAGGTAGAAGTTTTAAATATCACAGACCAAGAGGTTTTTTTGGAGCGGGGGTTGATGAACCTTATGCAATGGTTCAATTATATAGAAATGGTGAGACGGAGCCAAATGTAAAAGCAACAGAACAAGAACTTTTTGAAGGGTTAGAGGCAACAAGTGTAAATTGTTGGCCTAGCGTTAATTTTGATATTGGAGCAATAAACAATTTCTTAAAAATATTTTTTCCTGCAGGATTTTACTACAAAACTTTTATGTGGCCGAAAAGTTTTTGGTATAAAGTTTATGAACCTTTTATTAGAAAAGCTGCTGGTCTAGGAGTTGCTTCGATTAAACATGATAAGGAAAGATATGAACATAAATATGAATATTGTGATTTGCTAGTAACTGGTTCTGGACCATCTGGCTTAGCAAGTGCATATTCAGCTGCTAAAAATGGAGCGAGGGTTATTCTTGCTGAAGATAAGGCTAGATTTGGAGGAACTTTACTTACAAGTGAGGTTAATATTGGAAATAAATCAGGCAAGGAATGGGCTGATGGAATTATAGCTGAACTAAAAGATATGCCTAATGTGATAGTTAAAAATAGATCACAAGTTTTTGGTTATTACGATCACAACATGCTAGTTATGTCTGAAAGAATTAGTGATCATCTACCGAGGACAAAAAAATTTCACGCTAAGCAAAAACTCTGGTATATTAGAGCCAAAGAAGTTTTAATCTCCTCTGGATCAATCGAAAGACCAATTGTTTTTGGTAACAATGATACACCTGGGGTAATGCTTTCATCTGCAGCAAAAGAATACATGAAAGTTTATGGAGTATTAGTTGGCAAAAACCCACTTATTTTCACTAATAATGATAGTGGCTATGAAACTGCAATCGAATTTAAAAAAAATGGTGTGGATGCAATAGTTTTAGATACAAGAAAAAATCCTCAATCTGAAATTGTTGATGAAGCTAAAAATTTAGGAATAAATATTAAGTTTTCTTATGTCGTTGTAGTAGCTAAAGGTTATAAGAAAGTTAAATCTGCCGATATTGCAAAAATTTCAGACGATAAAGATCAACTTGGTATGATAGAAAATATTAAATGTGATTGTATTTGTGTTTCTGGTTTTTGGACACCTACAATTCATCTAGCGTCTCAATCAGGAAATAAAACAAAATTTAATGAAGATATTGATGCATTTGTGCCAGGAATATCTAAACAAAATGAAACAACATTAGGTGCAGCTAATGGGATTTATACTTTAGAAGAAACTTTAAAAAATTCATTAGAAACCGGTTATAAATTATCAAAACAAATTACCAATAATGATAACAAAATTTCTTTTCCAAATGTTGTTGAAAAAAAATCAACTATTCATGATAAATTTTGGTGTGTGCCATTACCAAAAGGAAAAAACTATAAACGTTTCTTAGATTTCCAGAATGATGTTGCAGTTTCAGATATCGAAATTGCCTTGAAAGAAGGTTATCGATCGATTGAACATGTAAAAAGATATACTACTCTTGGAATGGCAACTGACCAAGGGAAAACTAGTAATCTTAATGGTTTACAATTAGTGTCTAAAATAGAAAACAAAGTTGTACCAGCAGTAGGTCACACAACTTTTAGACCTCCATATACTCCAGTTTCTATTGGTGCTATTGTAGGAAGAGAAGTTGGAAAACATTCAAAGCCAACTAGAAAATCTCCAATGCATAACTGGCATAAAAAAAATAATGCAGTTTTTGTTGATGCTGGTGTTTGGTTGAGACCAAGATATTATAAGCGAGGAGAAGAAAATTTATTTGAAGCATCAAAAAGAGAGGCAAAAAATGTGAGAACAAATGTAGGTGTTTGCGATGTAACTACATTAGGTAAAATAGATATAAAAGGACCAGATGCTGCAGAACTTCTTAATAGAGTTTATACAAACGCTTGGTTAAAATTGCCAGTCGGTAAAGCTAGATATGGTGTAATGTTGAGAGAAGATGGAATTGTGATGGATGATGGAACAACAACGAGAATTTCTGAAAATCATTATCACATGACGACTACTACCGCTCAAGCAGCTAATGTTCTATCTCATTTAGAGTATTATCTTCAACTAGTGTGGCCAGAATTAAATGTAAATGTAGTTTCGTCTACTGAACAATGGGCAGGGGCAGCAATCGCAGGACCAAAATCAAGAGATTTATTAAAAAAATTATTTCCAAATTCTGACGTATCAAATGAGGGTTTACCTTTTATGGGTTATATTGAAGGAGACTTGTTCGGTGTAAAAGCTAGAATATTTAGAATTTCTTTTTCTGGAGAGCTTGCATACGAAGTTAATGTTGAGTCTGATAATGGGAATTTTATGTGGGAAAAAATTATGGAAGTTGGTGAAGAATTGAAAGTTCAACCTTATGGAACAGAGGCGTTGTCAACACTTAGAATTGAAATGGGACATGTTGCAGGATCAGAGTTAGATGGAAGAACAATACCTTATGATAATTCTCTTGAAGGTTTATCTAGTAAAAAGAAAGATTTTATCGGAAAAAGATCTTTAAATAGGGAGGCATTTATAGCCGAAGACAGACAAAAAGTCGTTGGCGTTGTACCTCTAGATAAAAAAACAAGTCTTCCTGAAGGATCACACTTAGTTAAGGATTCAAATGCTGCATTGCCAAATCCAAAATTAGGATACATTTCAGCTTCTTGTTGGAGTGTTGAATATGATAATCCATTTTCTTTGGCAATTTTAAAAAATGGAAAAAATATGATTGGTGAAAAATTATTTGTAATGTCTCCACTTAAAAATAAAGTAATTCCAGTTGAAATAGTTTCATCTCACTATGTAGACCCTAAAGGCGAAAGAGTAAGATCATGAGTTCAATATCTGCATTAGCAAATGTTCACTTAAAAGGTCAATTTGGAGATTATGAGGGCAAAAATGAGAATAAACTTTTAAAAATTTATGAAATTAAAAATTTATTAATAGTTCAAATAGTTCAGTATAAAAATTCTAAAGTTTCACTAGGAGATATTATTATTGATAATCTAAAATTGAAAGATGAACCATTAACTGTATCAAATAATAATGATACAAGAATTTTATGGAATGCTCCAAAAAATTGGCTTTTAGTTTCAAAAAAAAAAAATTTAATCAAAGAAATTTCTCAAAGTTTTAAAGAAACTGATTTTGCTGTTACTGACTTATCTCATTCAAAAGCTATAATTGAAATAGAGGGGGAAGACACAAAAGAAGTTTTAAAAAAAGGGTGTCCATTTAATTTTAATACCTTAAAAAAAAATAATTCAATAAACTCTATTTATAATGGAATAGCGTTTACTGTTGATATGCTTGATAATAATCCTGATAAGGTAAGATTATTCGCACTCAGGAGTTTTGGTGAGTCTCTATATCATTCTATTACTGATGCATCCTTAGAATTTGGTTTTAAGTCTTTATAAATATATCTAATTACGTGTAGCAATATAAACTCCTATTGTTGTTATAAAAAAACCAAAAATATCTAAATTAGTTAAACTTTCATTTAAAAAAAGCCAAGCCATAAAAGCAGATGTTGCTGGAATTAAAAAAAATATAGATACTGTTTTGCTTGCTGAATTATTTTTAATTAAATACATTAATATTGTAAAAGCTCCAAACGATACCAAAAATATTTGGTGGCTCATTGCAATTAAAAATGTTTGAGAAAAGTTGATATACGGTTCTACAAAAAAGATTATGATTATAATATGAAATGTCACTCCCCCTAAAGCTTGATACATATTACTTATTGAAAGAGGTAAATTATTACTAAGTTTTTTTTGCCAAATAGTTGAAGATGTAATTGATACCAAAGCTATTATGGTGGCAAATAAACCGGTGATGGGAATACTTGATCCGATATCTAAGCCAAGAACTATAACTGCACCAGAAAAACCAAGCAGAACCCCAACCCATTGGCTCACAGATACTTTTTCATTTAGTATCGGCCCACTTAAAGCATTTGTTAAAATTGGCTGAAGAGTGACTATAAGTGCAGCAATACCAGTAGGCATTCCTTTTGAAATTGAAAAGAAAACACCACCTAAATAAAGCCCATGAAAAAGTACTCCACTAAAAAAAGATTCAAAAAAATATTTTTTATTTATCAAAATTTTTTGTTTTGAATAAAGTGAGAATAAAAAAAATCCTAATGTTACAATCGCAAATCTGAAGGCAAGCGCTGAAAATGGATCGCTATTATCAATTAATGGCTTAGTTGTTATAAATGCAGACGACCAAAGAATAATAAAAATAAATGGAAATATTCTCACCATGATATTTTATTAACCAAAAAATTAGGTAAAATCACATAAATTTACACTCAATTTGAACTATTTAAATATAGAATCTGGTTGGCAAATCACTTACTGTCCGTGAGGGATGATTAATAAGTTTGTTAAAATTACAGTAGTGTTAACTTCGTTTATATTTTTAACGGGATTTGCACCTTTGGTATCAATACTTGGACCTGGTCTTACAGCTATTACATCTGGCAACATATATAAAGCAAGTGCACAGTTTATAATTGATCATAGTGTTAAGAAAAAAACTGGAAAAAATTCCATAATGTTAGTCAAAGAAGAAATAAATAAAAAACAACAGAAAATCGAATTAGATAAAGAATTAAGACAATTAGTTGAGAAAAGAATAAAATTAACCAGAAAAAAACTTAATTTAGATAATTTTAATCAATAATATTTAAAATAATTAAATTTTCTTGTTTGGTTTCTTTACACCATAGTTCATAACTTTCACATACACGCCACAAATGATCAAAAGCTCTTTGTGAAATTTCTAGTGGGAAATGGCTTTTTGCATAATAAAGATCTGGAAATTGAATTAGTTGTTTAACCATCATATCTTTTTGAACTTTTAATAATCTTAAAGTTTCTTCAGGTATTTTTTTCTTAGAAATTTCATCTATATAATTATTCTTTTTTAATTTTTTAAACCACTCATCATGAAATTCACCGCTACTTATTTTTTTATAAATTTCAGATCCAATAAAATTATCGATTGCATCAATATTTGTAAAATCATTATTTTTTTTAATATTCGAGATTTCAGAATAAATTAGTTCAGCAACATATAAAACATATGGTCTATCTTTAGATGACATTAACTACTTTTTGTATTTTTTCATTGCAGCATTTGCTAAAATCAAATTTGGATCTAAAAAGATTTTTGATGTTTTTATATTTTTAAAGGATTTAAAAGCAAAAATTGCTATTGGCAATTCAGTGCATCCAAGTATGATTTTACTACATTTCTTTTTTATTAAATAATTAATAGCTGGTTTGATAGTTTTATTTGCATCTTTAACTTTACCCATTTTTACAAATTTAATAGCTTTATTTACTGATTTTTTTTGAAGTATAAAACTAGGAAAAACTAAATTATATTTTTTATCAAAAAATTTGTTATAAACACCAGTTTTTAAAGTGCCTTCAGTCGCGAGTAAACCAATTGATGAATTATTTTTACATTTTTTTAATGTATGATTAAATACCTCTTTAGGCATATTAATTATTGGTAATTTAATTTTTTTTTTCAAATCGTCGTACCAATAGTGGGCAGTATTACAGGGCACAACAATAAATTTACATCCACTTTTTTTTAGTAATTGACAACCTTTTAGTAAACTTTTTAAAACCAAATTATATTTTTTTTTACTTTGTTTATTCACTAATTTATTAGATAGACTTCCAGTATGGACCCCAATTGACTCTGGTCTTCCAGGAATATTTGCTTTGTTATAAAGCAAAAAAAGTGGGTATTCTTGATCAATTTTTCCTCTATTCAAAATTGCAAGTTTATTACAGAAGTCCAGGCCAGCTTGTGTTCCCATCCCTCCAAGAATACCAATCATATTTTTAATATATTTAAGAATAGTTTATTGGCTACAAAAAAATAAGCTCTCTTATGAAAACTTAAAATAAATTGTAGCCAGTAAATGATATTGTGAAAATTATGCAGTTTTTAAGTTAACTGCTGAAGGACCTTTAGGACCATCTTCAACATCGAAAGTCAAAGCTTGACCCTCATCTAA
>MDTD01056328.1_pt1 | contig 10904 bp, 16 predicted proteins | sample 811221 | NCBI WGS metagenome assembly MDTD01 (sample SAMN05326646, study PRJNA326480) | marine metagenome | isolation source: seawater | place: Pacific Ocean: South West | collected 2011
ACACAGCGGAGAATTCCTTATCACGAATATAGTATTATACTATAGTTCTTTACTTATGTAAACAATTATTTATATAATTTACACAATTGTTACATAATAGTATAGATAGTAACGGCTTCTGACTTTCCTTTAACTTTAATTCTATCAACTTCAGAGAATGCTCTTGATGGACAGCTTCTATATGTCTCTGGTCCCAGTAACACTCGTACCCCATCATAATTTCTCGTTTGGCCTTCGAGTCTAGCACCGAGATTGACTGCATCTCCAATGACGGAATAATCAAATCGTTCTTCTGAGCCCATGTTTCCAACAATGCATGTACCGGTGTTGATGCCAATACCAATATCAATCCTAGGTAAACCTTTATCTTCCAGTTCTTGTATAAGTTCATCTGCTGCCTCGCATATTTCAATAGATGTTTGTATGGCTTTATCAGCATGGTCCTTACAAGGTAAAGGTGCGTTCCAAAATGCCATAATACAATCACCCATAAATTTATCTATAGTTCCACCATTCTTTAGAACTATTTTTGTCATTGTATCTAAATAATTATTTATAAGGTTAACTAATCCTTCGGGGTCATCGTTATTTTTATAGTGTTCTGATATTGGTGTGAATCCACATATATCCATAAACATGAATGTCATCTCTTTTCTTTCACCACCAAGCTTTAATAACTCTGGATTCTTTTGTAATTGTTTCACTAAATCTGGAGATACATACGTACCAAACTGTTTCTGTATCTGTTGTCTAAGTTTAAATTGTTTATAGAAATTGCTAAATGCGCTTGAGAGAAAGGAAAGTATATATAATATTAGTGAATAACTAAGGTCGAGGAGTATATAAAATTTGGTCCAGGCATAATAAGCAGCTCCGGCTGATACGAAACAAACGGCCAGAAAGCCGATACCAGAAACCCAAACTGGTGAACGAAATACCAGTACAACAAGAAGAAGAGCAAGAGTTCCACTTACAAGAATTTCTATTGGAGAAGTCCAAAGAGGACGAGAGATTTGGTCCGAAGAAATTATGGATTGAAGGGAAGTGGCTTGAAGTTGATTAGGGTAGAGTAAACCACCTGGAGTAACAACTTGTGGTGTTATTCCTTTAGCTGATACACCTATAATAACAGTCTTACCACCTAAATCTGGTATAGGTGAATGGCCATGATATGTCTTATCACCATATTCATACTCATCAAAAATAGTATTATACTTTAACCATATACTTCCATCAGCATCTGTTGGTATTTCAAAAGGCCTAGCAACAATACTTTCTATTCCTGTCTCTGTAGTTTTTATAGTGTAAGATAACCTATCTTGTAATACTCTAACAGTCTCTAAAGCTAATGATGGATATAACTTACCATTGATTTGAGAAACTAAAGGTATTCTTCTTGTAATGTTATCTACTTCAGGAGCACCATTTACTAATCCAACACCCCATGCCTTTTCTTCTAAGATATCAATATTAGACACTAATCCTTTGTACTTATAGATAAAATCCATAGGGTCACCAGGACCAAAGGTAGCATAACCTACATAAGGAGCAATTTTACTTCTACCATATTCATCTGCATCTTGAGCAAGTATAATGCCATTTCCATCCATATATTCAGCTAGTGTATTATCACCATTGAATCTATCTTCCTCTGGAAACATGATAGTAAAAACAATCATACCTGCATTTGCATTTCTTAAGGTATAAATCATTTGAGCATATTCTTGTCTAGGCCAAGGGAATTGTCCGTAAGTCTCTAAAGATTCTTCGCCGATATTAATAAGAACGATATCTTCTGATTTTTGTTCAGGTAATGTTTGAATATATTGGTCAAAAGTATTTAACCTTAGTTGCTCTAATAGCTGTGGGTCAACTATTCTTACACAAATTATTAAAAAGACTATGGCAAAGCTTGCCCAGATAGATGTTAAATATTTCATTTAATCCAGCATACAGGATATACACACCAATAAGGATTAGCAAATCCTAGCATCCATAATATAAAAATAAATAGTGGTATTTGAATCCAGGTCTTACCCTTAGACCATTCTCTAAACTTAATAGCATAAGGCGCTAGTTTTTTAAAAATCCAATTTGACACTATTGTTGAGTTACTGAAACTGAGCAACCACCTACGGTTACACAGTTCTGTGATAAGTTATATGTTTGAGTTATATTACCGGTTTGAGTTAAAAATAAGTCTGTAGGATAGAGACCTCTTAATGTAATTGAGGCACTGTGAGCACCATTCTTTTTCTGTACTATATCTACTTCGTTCCAATCATTATAGATTGTTAAGTTTAAAGTTTTATTTCCATTCTGCATTTGCTTAACATATACATCATTATTATCAGCATATATATTTGCTATTATAGAATGATTTATTGAACTTGAGTCTTGCTTTTGACTGCCTTTAAATTTATTATCATCTCCGTGTATATCTAATCTAACAAAGTTTCCACCAGGTTCATTACCATCATAGTTCCAGTTAGGTGTTAAGCTATTTCCGTTTTCATATCCTTGACCAAACACTACCTCGTTGTCATCTCCCCATATATGAAACTGAAAGTCTGTTTCATTACATGTTGCATAGGAACATTTCTGTCTAACATCAACCTCATTTCCAACACCATCTAAATCACCACCCCAGTTATAACCAGAACCCCATGCATCAGTATAACCAATGTACATATTGTTTCCAACCTGAAGTAAGTTTAATGAATTGTTGTCATGATTAGCTGAGAATCTAACCATATTACCAAATCCAAACTGGTCTATAGTCAGATTAAAATTATCACCACTCTGCACTTGTTCTACATGAATGTGATTATCATCTGTAGGACCTGCAATAGCAGACAATGATACTATACTAATTAGACTGATTAATAATAATTTCAATTCCATCTCCTGAACCAAAGGATATGATACCTTCATATCCATCTACACGAGTATCTATAAATCCACTTCCACCCGCGCCTATAACTATATTTATAACTCCATTAACGTTACGATAGAAAACAATGTCACCATCTTGCTCAAATATATTGAACTGACTATCTTTATTAAATCCAAAGACTGCACCATTTAATTTAATAGGACCACCTGTTGAAGCTTGTTGGTCATCTAGTCTAGCAACAGTTCTTTCTAGTGCTTCAATAACGTCTAATAAATCTTGTAAAAAATCAACATCAAGTAAATCAATATCAAGTTCTGTAAATTCTAAATCACCTTCAGTATCCTTTAAAGCATCTTGCTCTAGTTCATTAAACTCTAAAAAATCTACATCTAGGATTCCTTGGTCTTGGTTAGAATCATCTCGTGCAGCTTCTTCTACAGCTTGCTTTACTTCTTGTGGTGGATTAACAATAAACATATTATCAATCATTGCTGTAGTTAAATTTTGTATAGTTACTGGATTTGTAGGTGATGATGATATGGTTGAAACCATAGTTGCTTGAAATGCTTTATCTAATATTACTTCACCACCTTCATTAAAAACAGTTATTACACCTGATGGTCCACCAAACTCATCGGGTAGTAAGACTACTAATGACCTTCCTAATTCATCTATTGTTGTAGTAAAGTCAGTTCCTCTCACTGCTATTGTTGCTGTAGGTGTTTGAATATCAATATTATTTTTATTGACCATGTTAAGTTTACCAGAAGCAAACCTAGCGGTTCCCATAACCATACGCATAGCCATTTTAGATTTTGATGGGTCCGGGTCATAATAAACTTCATCTATATAAACTTCAGTATGCTCTTTTAAAGATAGTTCAGCTTTATCTAAAAATTCAATAAGCATTCTACCATTAGCAGTTTCTGCTTGGTCATATAATTCTATATTAGGTAAAGATGTATCTGATACGATTAGATTTTCTGAATCACGAGTAATTTGAGCTGCACCCGTATGCTCTACTATATCGCCAATGGGATTGCCTAAAGCAACCCCACTGATGATTAATAGATTAACTATCGTTAGCTGAATCTTTTTGATTAATTTGAATAACTGCATTATCACTTGTTATATCCAAAGTAAGTTTAGCATCTGGAGATGCACAAGAATTACCTGCTCCACTTACACAAGTACCTGATACTTGAGTAATATCAACATCTGCAGAGTCTCCCGTTAAGTCAACTTCCATGTATTGTGAACCATCTTTTTGGTAAGTGTTAATATTGTTTGAACCACCTGTGACTTCCCAGTCCCATGTAATATCATCTGCTTCCCAATCAATATCAAAAATATTTGAGCTACCAATTAGTATTAAGTCGGCATTGAGTCTTTCAGCACTAAAAGCATATCCTTGGTCTAAGTCAAAAGTATTACTACTTCCTGTTACATCAAAGTTTATATCTGAACTGTCAGCACTTCCGATATATCCGATATTCCAATCTATTGAGTTTGAATCTCCTGTGAAGTCCAATTTGTAAACTGAACTGTCTGAAATTACAGGACCAAACAAAACATTTTGATTACCGGTGAAATCAAGGTCAAACTCTAAACTTGAACCTGTGATAGCCATAGAAGAAACTGAACCGCCTGAGCCGTTGTTTCCACCAATCTTATTTCCAAATCCAACCTGGTCAATATATAGTTTTAATGTATCACCAGTTTGAGTTATATTGATTTCATTATCATCAGTGGCTTGTGCGAAAATGAATCCTGTCGACAATAATAAAACTAAGCTTAATAGTTTATTCATTTTCGTTATACCCCTCTATTTCCCAATAGCCACGTTCGTCGCCTTGGTATATTAATTCCAACACGGCTGCCTCAATTGCAGCACGAGTTGCGTAAGTCACTGATTCATTATTTCCCACTCCGTCCTCGATTTCAACTAACCTTGTACCTTGCTCGATGAATCTAAATACATCTCCGCCTGTACCATAACTAAGAATCGTTTTACGAGTCTGGACATTAAGTAAAACTTCTCCAGTAAGAACAGAAACTGCTCTCATTGAAACAGTCACAACATCTTGACGATATTGCTTTGTGAATCCAATCCCTAGGTACCTTGCGCCTCGGCCCCCAGTTTTAATATTGGAGTCATATCCTATAACACCACCCTCTATGATTATTCCAGCAAAGAGTAATGGTTGTATTCCTAAATCTTCTGACTCTGTTTTCTTTGCAAAATCAGACCTTGCGCTTCTAATTATTTGTCTTTCTCTAACTAAATGGTCTATACCATTTCTTTCAACTACACGGAACCAAGTTCCTCCACCTGCAGTTTTTAAAGCATCTATTACCATTTCAGTTGCACCTTGAGTAACTGCTGTAGAGAATGATGCTATATTTTGAACTGATTTTCTTTGTCCTGTTTTATCTAAAAAATCGTATACAGCAACTATTGGCTTTTCTTTAGCAGGTGGTAAATCTAGTAGTTCTACATATGCTGGTAAATTAACAACTTCGGGAAACTCTACACAGATATATTTTCTTGACATCTGCTTTTTAACAGCAGTGTAAACATCTTTGGATAATCCTTCTTCCCACCTTTTACAATCTTGTGGAGTTTCGGACCATTTTGGAAATGATGCGCAACCTGATAATACCAGAAGGCCTATAATTAATAATGCCTTAGCCGTCGCCGTCACCGCCGTCATCTGAATCACCTCCGAAGTAACCTGTTCCAATTGGAATTTCTATAATTGTTTCTGTGCCATCGCTATCTACTATAGTCATTCTAATAAATTCTGTACCATCTTCACTGGTAATCACTTCATAAGTTATTGTTGAACCTTCTAAAACAAAGGAACCAAATCTTACAGGGTTGTCGTTAGAGAACATAGATTCTACTAACTGCTTTGCCATTTGAGCGTATATTCTACTCTCTAGGTTACGTATAAATTTTGCTAACGTGGTATTATCTTCAGCTCTTTCAGCAGCTTTTCGTGCAGCTTCTAAAGCTTCTTCTATTGCTTTCTTTCTCGAATGCTCTTGGTTCTCTATTGTCAGATAGTGAGCTCCAGTACCTATACCACTAAAGGATGGATTTTTAAACTTATGTACTATCTCATCACCATAAACATTTGGTGTTAGTCCAATAAGTGAAAGCATAAAAATAGCTATAAGAACTGATAACTCAGCTCTTTCTTTTAGTATTTCCATTTTTTCCTCTTTTATTTTTTTCATTCTCTTTATATTCTAATACAACATTTACCTTTTCTTGTAATCTAATTAAGTCATTATCTAGCATACGTACCTGGTCTATAACTCTGATTAACTGTATATGCATCTCTTCAATCTTAGGGTCTATCTTTTCTGAAACAAAATTCCATATATAGTATATAAAGTATGCTAAACCAATTACAGCTGTAATAGCAAATCCAAATTCGGCTAATATGGTAACTAAAGTAAATTCTGATTGAGTGACTTCCATTAGTCTCTCCTCGAATCTATCTTACCATCTTCTACATAATTCTCAGCTCTTGCTATTCTTTCAATATCTGGTTTTAAGTCAAGAGCACTAGATACTAGCATATCTATCTTAATAAGCTCATTATTCATAGCTCTTGCTCTATTCTCTAATGATTTTGTAAAGTTGTTTAAGGTATTGATACTATCAACAACACCTTCTAGTATTTGTTTCATGACTAGGAATATAAAGAATCCCGCTGCCAAAGCTCCACCTATAGGTAGCCCGACCTCGCCAATCAACTGCAATACTTCTTCCATAATACATAGTTATTTATAATAGAAATATTGCTAAAAGGCGTGCTATTTAATATCTTTTATTGTATTAATCTCTATGTCTTCCCATTTGTCAGTATCTACATTTTTTACTAGTATTTTACTGCTCAGGGATTGAATTTTTTTAGGAATAATATAGTTACCTACATGTGTCTTATCTGAAGTAAGACTACTGAAAGTTACTATACATTGTTTATCTAAGAGTTTCTTTTGTGCTTCATCAAAACTATACTTCATAAAAATTTACTGATACTCCACAACCACAAGAGGATTGCTCTCTTGGGTTTATTATTTTAAATGATTCGTTTATACCTTCGTAAATATAATCTAGGGTAGCATCGGATAAAAATGGGAGTGACACGTTGTCAATGACGACGGTAAATTTTCCGTAGTCAAACACATTGTCGTCATCGTTAATTCTGGATTCATAATCGAATATATACTCGTACCCAGCACAACCACCACCAGTGAGCCCCACCCTAATAATATTCCTATCTTCTTTAGTTTTTTCAATAAGTTTTTGAATGGCTTCATTCGTTAGTTCCATGTTGATTATGTCTCCTATGAGCTGTTTTATCTTCCCAATCTTTAATTGCTTTTTGTATTGTTTCTTCAGCTAATACAGAACAATGTAATTTTATAGGAGGTAATTCTAAAGCATCAGCTATTTCTTTATCTTTAATTTGTTTAGCTTCCTCTAAAGTTTTACCTTTTAACATTTCAACAAACATAGTAGATGAGGCTATGGCCGAACCGCATCCGTATGTTTTAAATTTAACATCTAGTATCTCATCTGTCATGGGGTCTAGTTTTAAATCTAGCTTCATTACATCACCACATGCAGGAGCTCCTGCTAATCCTGTGACAACATTAGGGTCTTTAGGGTCAAACCTACCAACTCCATGCTTTGATGGATTCTTTAGTACATCTTCGAATCTATCGACTACTTTATTAGAATAAGCCATTACTAATTAGCGAATGCTACACTGACAGCTAATGATGTTGCAACTCCTGTTAAAGTATCTGTTGGTGCTTTTTGAATATAAGCAATTTCTCCAGCAGCTAGTGTCACGGTTGCTAGTGTAGTACCACCAGCATTCTTTTGTGTAATTACTTGTACACTAGTTTTATTATTTAATACTCTAACAAGCTTAGCGAATCCAACATTAGATGCAGAACTTAAGTTACCTTCTGAACCTAATAATTTTACTACTTGTGCCATTATTTCTTACCTCTACTATTTTTTATTTTTTGAACCTTTTGGCCTGCCTCTTTTTTTAGCAGCAGGTTTTCTTCTTGGTTTACGTTTAGGTGTTTTACCATCTACATAAGCTTCGTTTACGTCAGGTGTATTTGGGTCGTCTTTAACATATCGACCTTTAGAGTTTCTAGCTCTCTTACCTGATGCAGGCTTTTCTTCTCCTACGAAAAGTTTCTTTAACCAATTAAACATAATTCCTCCATTATTATATCTATTATTTATACGTTTTCTAACCTAGACATTAATCGTTCAGCTCTGTTAGTAACTTGACGATACCATTTAGAATCACGTCCCTCTTTTGCAGCTTCTGCCCAGTCTCCCGACTCTAATGCAGCATTGTGCTTTTTAAATTTACTCAATCTGGTTCTACCCATATTGAACATCATATTTGCGATGATTTGTTTTACCTCTTCAGGATAACCATCCCAACCATCATGTAATATTTTACAATCCTCGATTACAGACTCTACATCTTTTTCGAAGCACTCATCAACACGGCTCTCTGAGACAGAAGTGCCGACCGGAGCCCCCAGTTCTGGGTCTCCTTCAATGACAAGGTGACCAATACCGAATGTAGGATAACCAAGGTGGTCATTGTATATCTCATAAACCACTCCCTCATCTATTTTTAGTTGTTCTTTTAATTTATTAATATCCATTAGGATCCTCCGCGTGTCCAGTTATTATCTGGCCAACCATAATCTGATAGTCTATACAGCGGTGAAGTATAATCATCCATCCTAGCAGTGTATAACCTATAAGTGTTAGTATTATATAAAAATTCTTTATTGACATTACGACCAACGTATGCTCCACACCATCTCACACAGTCTATCTTACTAAGAACTTCCTCGGTGACGGCTTCCAAATAAACTGATTTACCATTAGAATCATACATCCAACTAAGACTATTATCAATCTTTTTAAACCATCCACTTAGATGTACAGCAGTGTCATTCATATATGTAGGGTCCACATTATACACTGGACAACTACTATCATTGGAATAAGCTCCAAAATTATACTGGTCAACTTTAGGCCAGAAATTTATTGCAAGTAACTCATTGCTAGAACTATATGTTCTCTGACACATACTTCCTGGCATGTATATATCACCATTTACATAATCTAGCATCCATTGTTTTGCTGTTTCTTCATCTTCAACCCAATCAGGAAAAGGCCAAATCTTTTCGTTCCATGCTATAACATTATCGTCCCAGAGTATATTCCACTCTGCTTCTGTAACCGGATTCTCTGCATGTTCACCGTCGTTATAGTTATATGAAAATGTATGATTGAATTCCAATTCTAAGCTCCACTTACTCTAATATCAAAGGTAATTGTTTCTGCTCCACTACCCGTGCATCTTGGTACAGCTAGGTCACCTCCGTAACCAGTTGTACTATCAAATCCTGACTTATCGATACTAATACTTGCCCCACTTTCGTTTGCGCCGATAGCAAAAGCAAACCTTGCACCACCTGTAGTGGTATTTCTGTATCCACTAATCAGTGCACCAGAATTGATACCACTTGCCATCACTGGTGTTTGGCCAAAGTTATGTGCAGTAAAAGGTGTGATATTAAATATCATTCTTCTTTCGTTGAACCCTGCGGTTACACCTATAGGATTTGATCCAAAAGCAATACTTTGTTCTGCTATGAAAGTTCCGTATGCAGTTGAATTAGATGAGTATCTTCCACCTCCTAGTCGGGAAGCATAGGGAATAGTCGATGTAGATTTATTAATATAGTAACCGTATCCTAGGTATGTTGACCCTGACGCGTATATGTTTACTCCTTTGACTACACCGGCAATTACAGTATATGTTGCAGAAGAAGGTGCACCACCAGAGTATAACCTTGTATCTACATACCTTACACCTGTACTACCACATTTCCAGAACTGTGCAAACTGATAAGTGTCGCTACCGGTTTGGTCTTCTGTTGGACCGTATGTACTCATGCTAGCAGCATTACTTACTGTATTACCATTGTTGTCCCTGAGCCTAGAGCCGTAGTTTGTAGTAGTTGCACCTGTGCTACCTACAGCAATAACAAAAATAAAATCACCATTGGAAGCAACAACAGGTAAATCTATTGCATGGTATGCGAATGACTTTAACGTAAAGACTGCTTGAGTAAAGTTAATATCATCGACAGCATCTCCGCTTACACTACCGCTCTTTCCTCGAGTACGATGAAATCTTGCATTTGCCCCTCCAAAAGTTGATATAGATGTCATATTGCTTGCGTTAGAAATCTGATGCGTGTTATTAAGAGTATTTGTTTGTGCACCAATGTTTCCCTGTGTACCTATGTATTCAGATATATTTACGTTTAGGTTTTCATCTGTGCCACCCGCTGCAGCACCATCTGAAAGCGATGTTTTATTTGTAGGCCAAGCTGTAATATCTCCTTGTGAGTGATTGTTTGTATTATATGAAGCTCTATTATGCTGACTTACATACTTCGAGTATGCACGCCAATCTGACCCACCAGACTTAACTAAAGTCGAAGGTGTCCTGGTGCCAAAATTACCAGTTGTTGATGTGAAGCCAATACCTGCATATGTACCAAAAGAGCCACTTAACATATCAGATATCTTAATCTCTCCCGACGTTGTATGCTTTAGCTGCTCTCTGATATCAGAGAAACGTATGTCACTGGGTGAAGTTTTTATACTCATTACTTAATTATTCCTGCTATTAGTTCTTCGAACTGCTCTACTTTTTCTACTCTCTTTGGCCAGTAGATGTAATCCTTTTCTGGATTTTTCTTTAAGTTACTCAGTAAAGGTAATATTGAATTATATAGTTTGTTTAATTTATCTTCAGTTTCTTCTGCTTTTCCAGAAGCTGACTCTAGCTTTTGACTCTGTTTCTGTACTACCTCAAGTTCATCTTCATCTACGGCAGTAAATCCAAAGTCAAATTTTTCTATATCT
>MDTD01070382.1_pt1 | contig 10904 bp, 25 predicted proteins | sample 811221 | NCBI WGS metagenome assembly MDTD01 (sample SAMN05326646, study PRJNA326480) | marine metagenome | isolation source: seawater | place: Pacific Ocean: South West | collected 2011
CCCATGTTGTAATAGCACTATAGTCTGCAGTTTCTTTTTTCATAAAAGCTGTGTCGTAAGATTGTATGACGTGGTCCAGCGGTGGTACATAATCTTTTTCCCAGTCTACCCACCATTCTCTTTTGATGATTGCTCCTTCTTCTGACGTTGGATCTTGCATGTACTGCGCGTTCCATTTGGTTAGAGGAATACTAGCTTTGACAGATTCTAAATCTTCTATCTTCCAATACTCAGGCCAAACAGGTTTACCTGATGGCATGATTGCTGGAAACTCTACGACTTCCCATTTGTCAGCTTTCGGTTCTGATTGTGCAGATAATAATCTACCGGTCAAATCTTTTTGATTCCATCTTGTCATTACCAGAATGATTGTACCACCTGGTTGTAGACGTTGACGTGGACCAGAAGAATACCACTCGAATGTTCTCTCGAGAGCTTGTGAGTTTAGTGCGTCTTGTTCAGTATGTGGGTCATCAATAATTAAAAGGTCAGCACCACGACCTGTGATTGCTGATCCAACACCCGCAGCATAATACTCACCACCTTGTTCTGTTTCCCATTTACCAGCAGCTTGTGAATCTTCTCTTAGTCTAGTATCAAAGACTTCTTTATACAGAGGGTCGTCCATAAGTTGTTTTGCTTTACGACCAAACCTTACAGATAATTCTGTTGTATTAGTTGATTGAATAATTTTTAATTTAGGATTACGACCCACCATCCATGCTGGAAACAAGAATGATGCAAACTCAGACTTAGTATGTCTTGGTGGCATATTTATAATTAGTCGTTTTAGTTTACCTTCTGCAATTCTGTTAAATATATTTGCAATTCGTCTGTGATGTGATCCTTCTATAAAGTCAGGCCAAACATGTTTAACAAAAGACATGAAGTCTTTTTTTATCTTTCCCTTCTTATCCAGTTCTTGAATTTTAAAATATGTTTTAGTAAACTCTTTAGCTACATCGGGTGGTAACTTAGAAGCTATATCTAATATCTTTCCAGGGTCGTTTATATCTATCTTCATTTGAAAAAAATTTTTTATAATTTTTTTGGCATCTTATTTCAGATGTAAAATGAAAATACCATCTATAAATGTCTAAATCAAGCTTTACAACCTAAAGTAGTGGGACCCCTTTTTTTGTAAAAGGGATTGCTTTATTAAAAAATGTTTTAATTATTAAAATGGATTGGGACCCCTCGGCCCGCTGTTATCCTACAGACCGGGCCAAGAGCAGAAAGGTTACGCCCAACGTTTGAGCGCCTTTTGTTTGATCAAGATTGCAGGTCCACTGACCCAATCATCATAACCAAATGCATATTTATCTTTAGTAAATGTTGCACGCCATAAGGCTGTGCCCTCCGGATTTAATGGTAGACCCATTAACTTACCCTCTTCATTTACTATAAGATAATCACCGTTAGGAAATGTAATACCCTCTACATTACCACCAACAAAGTCTTGAGCGGCTTTTAAGTCCGGCTCATCTTTTGAGTCTGTGATTATTTTAAATTGATCTGCTGTTGTATTTATTGTTGTCATATTTTCCTTTCTGTTAATTAGGATTATCCTACACTATTGTCTACAGAATTGTCAACTTCTTTTTTAGTTATTTCTGTATTGTAATATGTTCTACCACCCCACCCCTCGTGTTCTACTTTTTTAGGGTCTTCGATTGGAGTTTCAAGGCACTCGGTTCTAGGGTGTAGTCTTATGAATTGGTCCCAATGTGCATACATAAAATCGTTCCAACAACCTTGACTACAAAAGTGGGACCAACAATTTCCATCGTTCCATTTCGTAGCTTTAATCTTACGAGTTCTTAAAACTTTATTTCCTTTTACGCCTCGCACTCGGTCTGTTGTAACACGTTCATGGCACTTAGGTCCATGGCACCATTGAAAGTCACTCATCTGTCCCCCTTTATAAGCTTACGCATTTGCTCATACATTTTTTGTAAATCATAAGAGTTTGATTTTTCTATAAACTCTATGAGTTCACTTTTCATTTCAGTTCTTTCTTCATGAGCCTTTTGTTTATTTTTATCTATTACTTCAAAATGCAATGTTCCTTGCTCAGCCATTTAATGCCTCACTTTCCATGATGTAGTCGCAGTTCTATATCCATGTGCGTCTAAATCATAATAAACATAATAAGGTGTTCCATTTTTAGCAACGCCATATCTTGACTTCTCGTCATGCTTACCTTGTCTTGTTATGTGTTTTTTGTGCTTTTCAGCCCAATAAGTTATGTAGAATGTTTTTGTCATTTTTTCCTTTCTGTTAATATGGGAGTATCGCATAGGACACTCCCATAGTCAAGTGTTTAATTAACAGATTGTTGAGATTGTCTAAACATAGCGATTTTTTCTTCTCTAGTCATTTCAACCTTATCTTCCAAAAGACTTGCCAAATTACTTGGACTATAAACTGATAATGCTAAACTACTACTTTCATTTAAAACACTTTCGTTTAAAGGTACTCCAAGTTTGTCGGCTAGTTCTTTTGCTTGGTCAAAGTATCTATAAGATTTTAAACCTAATCTTAATTTCTTCATCTTCTCATTTGTGTATTCAAAGATTTTTTCATGTGCCATGATAACATTATCTCTAGCAACATTATAAGTGTTTAAGATTTTATATTCAGTTTCATTAACTATAAATTGTCTTGTATGACAATAAGAAGTTCCAATGACCCAAAGTTTAAAATCATTTTCCCACTCGGCGTTAGGTTTGATTGCTTGACCTTTATCTTCATTTGAAGAATTACGAAAACCTAAAAACTTGTCTATGTTTTCTTCTTGTTCATAGTATCTAGGATTTCTTTTTTCATCACTCCAACGATATTTAAAATCAGCGTCATGTCCTTTTGCTTTTATCTCATCACGATAATAAGCATAACCAAAAGAACGAACATCATCTAAACTGAAATTTACATCAGCATTATCATATTCATCATGGACATTACCCTCATCATCTACTTTTTGATAATTATATCTAAATCTAAAACAATTATCATGGTAGAGTTCGCCACCACTAGAACCATATTTTTTATTCATGGCTCTAATAGTTTCAACATCTTTTGTTGGTTGATATTTTCTTACAATAGTTTCAACAACAGATTTCATCTGTTCTCTTATTTGATTGTAAGTTTCTTTTGCCTCATAATACTTTTGCATTACTGGGCTATCTTCTCTTTCCCAATGTGATTGAAATACATTTGCGATTGTATTTCTTTTTTCTTGGTTAAGAGTTTGTCTTTTTTGTTTTTGCATTTTTACCTTTCTTGTTAATTAAAATTAAAAAAAGTTTTATATCATCTTGACTTTATTGTCAATGAGATTATATAGGATATTATATAAATAGATTTACCACTATTTATATAAACGTTTATTGCGTCTGTTTACTTGTTCCGACGTCGTTAAACTCAAACAAGTGGGTTAAGACCCTGTATCACACCGCAACTTGTTGCTGTCTTTACAGGGTGCTAATCCCTGGTCCTAACCTATGATACTAGTTGTTGAGTTAGGACCTGGGATCAGTGGGCCCTGGATACAGGTTTAAGCCCTGGTGCACCGGTAAACAATTGCCGCTGGGCTTCAATCCCGCTGGTCGAGCTACAAGCTTCAAGCAGCAAGCTTGACAATTAATCATATGAGATTATATAGGAGACAGGATGAAAGAAAGTAAATACAGTTTTTTATACCGGAACAGCGATGGGCATGTGATGCGGCCTGAAAGTTTTCTAAACATTAACAAAGGCCGGACCTTGAGCGGCAAGCAGCTGCGAATGCTGGGGATCGAAAAAATTAAAAACCCGAGCTACAAGCGGCAAGCAGCAAGCGGCAAGCAGGCTTGACAGCCGGCTCTGGATGTGTTAGTATGGGATATTATAGGAGTAAATTATGAAAGTTAAAGAAGCTTTAAAAATTACAGACAGCTTTACCAGAACAAGCAAGATGCCCGGCCTGAGCTACAGTCTTCCAGCGTGGGAGTGTAAAACCGGGTCAAAGCTTAGAAAGATTAAAGGCAGCGTCTGCAGCATGTGCTATGCTCTGAAGGGTAACTATACCAGATATAAAGCAATTAAAGACGCTCAATACAGGAGGCTGGAGGCCATGAAGGACCCGCAATGGGTTGAAGCAATGATCACTGTCATAAAACGTCAAAAATATTTTAGATGGCACGATGCCGGGGACGTCCAGAACCTGGACCATCTCAACAGTATATATAAAATTTGTGAAGCAACACCTGATACGAATCACTGGTTACCGACCAGAGAAGCTTGGATCAAAGACGAGCTGGACAGGAAACCGGCTAACCTGGTGATCAGGTTCAGCCCGCCAATGATGGGGCAGCGGGTGGACAGCTGGCCCAACTCTTCAATGGTTGTAGAGACTGGCGCGAGCTGCCCGGCGCCAAAGCAGGGCGGCAAGTGTGGCAGCTGTAGAATGTGTTGGAATCCAGAAATAAAAGTAGTAAGTTACGGCAAACATTAAAATGGTATTTAGACATCCAAATTATTATAAAGAATTACGTAAGCGTAATAAATCGGACCGGGCAATTAGCAAAGAGCAACCCGACGGGGTTCACACTAGCGTTCGCCCTGGTCCGGGCCCAGAAGCAGCAAGCGACAAGCAGCAAGCTCCTGAATCACCAAGCGACAAGCAGCAAGCATCAAGCACCAAGCCGTTCGAGATGGTTGATACAATCATCAAGCCCTGAGCGACAAGCATCAAGCGACAAGCCGCAAGCAACAAGCTCTTGTATCCTTTTACCTCTGTACAGATATACTTGGTCCTTCTCAAAAAGTTTTGAGCCTCCAGCCGTGAGGCGAGAAACTAAGACAAAAGTATTGTCAGGATGTTTCACGTGAAACGCAATTTGATGGGGTGAGAATTTGATCTTGTTAGCCTTTGTTACCTTCAGCTCTACAGTGAAAAAGTGGCTATTAGTATTATAACCCAATAGATCGGGAGTACCAAAAGCGCTAAGATTTTCAAGTCTAGTCCAGGAAATTTGCTTAGTATTTTTTTTAATTTCATGCCAAAATTTAGTCTCAGGTTTCATTAATATTCACCCTAACAGGTGCTTATGTGAGACGAAATTTTTTCAGGTTTGGTACGTTATCGTTTCGATCAGGTTTGATTACAACTCTAACAGATTGAGAACCAATCAGATTAGATTCCTGAACTTCAATCCTCCCAATCGGGAAAATTTTTCCAGTGCCATCATCCATATAGATAGTGGCATTACTCACAGCATTGCCTTTAGTACCATCTGTAAATTTGTCAAGATATTGTTGTAAGTGTTTAACGTACATACTAGATATTGCCTTTTACAAAATGTTAGGTTAAAAGTCAAATATGGGATTATCAAAAAGATTGACTGAAAAGCAGAAAAAATTCGCTGAGCTTTTGGTGTACAACGATGGAAGCAGAGATGCTTGGGAGTGTGCGAAGGAAGCTGGCTACGGCCCAACGTCAGACCTTGCAGCAAGAGTCGCTTCGTCAAAACTTACTAATCCCCAACTATACCCTCTTGTAGTTAGATACATTGGTGAGCTGCGTGAAGAAGCCAGAAAGAAGTACGCTGTGACTATGGACAGGCATCTTGAGCAGCTTTCCAAAATACGTGACCAAGCGTTAAAGAAAGGTGCGTTCTCTGCTGCTGGCAACATGGAAGTAGCCAGAGGAAAGGTAGCCGGATATTACATTGACAGAAAGATGATTAAGACTGGTAAGATAGATGAACTAGACAGAGATCAACTCATGGCTAAGTTAGAAAAGATTGTAACAGACCATTCAAAAATAATTGATGGTGAATCCACAGATATTAAACCACAATTGCAATTAGAGCAATTGTCAGAGCCGGAAGATGAAACAGAAACCAAAGAAGAAACAGCGCAAGACTTACTCGAAGAACCCAACTTAGAATCATAATAATATCTTCTCCATTTTTACAATACAACCAGTAGGAAAAACGTTACGATCACTGAACAGTCCATCGCTCTCTTCATAGCTTGCAAAAGTCCTGATACACTTAGAGTTTTTCTCATATAGGTAAGCATTGGTTACCATTATTGATGGCATCATTCCACTAAACTCATGTGCTGTAGCGTGCCCGCTGTCGCCTAAAATATCCAACCACGTAATTTTGTAGAAGTAATAACGTTTATTTTTTATTACTACGTTTCTGTATTTTGACTTCTTTCTACTTAGAACCATTCTAAACAACCTCTTTCCACTTTATAAGATAAAAAATATATAATAATATATATACGGAAAATTTCTCCAAATCACTGTGGAAAATGTGGAAAGTGTATTTTTTACTCTTAAAGGGTTGAAATATATAGCTTTTTGCTTCCACAAAATCTTCCACATTTTGCGGTGTTTCCACAGTGGAAAACCCAAAAATAGCCCTCCAGTTTAGAATCATTCTAAGGTAGACCCCTATTTTGGTGTGGTTTCCACATTTTAAATGTGGAAATGTGGAAAGATTGTGGACACTCGCTACTCGTTGCTCCATGCTAGCCTCTCGCCTCGCGTGTCGAGTAGAAAGCGTCTATCCTCTTTAACCATTCCACCTTTAGCTCCCGGAATTCAGAACCATTTACAATAAATCTTTGAAAAAAATTATCAGGAGTACACATCAATATAACTCCTTGCTCAATCTCAGAGCCATGCACAAAGTCATGGGCCATCGCATAGGCAACCATTTGCAGTTTATAATCAGTTATCCACTCCGCACGTTTAGGCTTGTTCGATTGTTTAAAGTCTATTATACTATCACGCCCCATATAAATTCCAACTAAATCAGTTGCCCCAGCGTACAGTCCAGGATACGACACCACCACCTCAGAGCCCCATATTTCCTCTAAATCAGGTAAGCCCTTGTCGATGATCGTTTTAGCCATAGCTTGCGCCTCTACGCCCGTCTCAGTTAGATCTAAGACCTCTTTTCCAAGTATATAACCCTCTAAAATACTATGCATTGCAGTCCCTCTATTAGCTGCCGTATTTTTGACACGATCAGCTTCTTCAACACCTACGCGCGCTTTCCATTTAGCGATAGAATCTAGCTTTTCTTGGGGTTGAGTAGCAGATAGTATAGTTGTAACACTTGGTAACTTTTCGTGAGATACATCATAAATTCTCTCATCATTTACCAAAGCCCTAGTTGATGTAGGGTATTTATATTTTTTATTCCATTTCATCTTTTTTCATTACCTTTTTAATTATAAAATATGCAATGATTGCACCTATAGTTAGCGCGCATATTCCGGTTAATAACATACCTATACCATCTACAATTGTCATTTTTTAGGCTCGTAAAGATATTTCTTTTCAATCAAAGTTTCTAGTTTTTGCTTATTAGAAAAAGCATATAAGGCAGCTTTGTGACTAAGCGGAAAGATTTCCCAACTAATTTCTTTGTGTCCTTCTAAAGCTAAATAAACTTCCAGGATATACCTATGCTTGGCGATCTGTATTCGCCTTGTCACGTGAGCCTTCTTTGCCATTATTTTAGTTTTTCGTTCTCTAAAATATTAACTCTAACCCACTCCTCACCATATCTTTTGAGGAATCGTTTTGCCATAGAACGCTTTGCTTTATCTGACATAATTTTTAAATCAGATATTGGGACTTCTGCTCCACCTTTTTCAAGTATCTCAAAGTCCGGTACAAACCTTGCTTTGTAGTCTGCAATTTGTGCTTCTAAGACATCGATATATTCATTCATTTCTAATATCTCTTCTGCTTGTTCTTTGTTTTGTTTTTTCAACTTAATAATTTTTTTATCAAGTTTTTTTACATCTTCAGTTAATACTATTGGGTCCTTTAACTTCATTTTTTCCTTTCCTGTATTCCTCTAGGTCTACAATATTGTCTTGTGTTTTTATATTTAGTTTTTTAGATGCATAGTGTTCTATGATTTTATTTATTGCCTCTAGCTTTACATGTGCATGGGGCCAAAGCAATTTTGCTACATAGTACGCATCTTGATGACTACATCTCCAACGCCATTGTTTTTTCCAACCAACAGTATATGCAGTCTTATATCTTTTTGGAGTTACGGTTCCTACACCTAAAACTTCACACACCCAAACTAAAATGGACCTATCAGTCATAGCTATCTCCATTCTTATTTGCCATGTTGGATATGGTTTTTTGTTGTGTGGTCTCTGACGCATATATTGTTTGTAAGAGATACTACCCTCACCATCAAAGAGACCTGCAATGTATGCTAGTTCAGCTTCTCCAATCATGATAATGCTTTCTTTTTATATTCTTGAACATTTAAAAAGTTTTCTAGTTCAGCAATCTTTACGGCTTGTTGTTTAACTTTACCTTGCAAGATTCCTCTATGTACTTTTAATTCGTCAATTATTTTCTGTAGCTCCTCGATACTCGCTTCTCGCTTCGGCACCTCGCCTTGAGAATCGCAGTAACTACATTGATAAACGGTTACACCCGATAATACATACCCATTACCATTACATACGGGACATATTTCTTTATCTAAGTTTGCCATTTAACTTTTCTACCTTTTCTTCCACCAATACTTTTACGACTTGTGCCCTGGACAATTTGGCATGCCTGGGGGCGAGATGTTTTGATAGTTTAGTTAATTTGTTATAGCAGTCATGATCAATTGCTATACTTTTGTATTTGCTTATATCTGTCATTTGTTATATCCTTTCAAAGTTATTTCTGACATATAGGATTATATATTAAAATTACAACAGGAGTCAATGACTAAATTTTTACTTGTACTACATATGTGTTCGATGATTACCGGCGAATGTCCATCAAGTCATTACGCAGGTTTTCAATTTAATACTCACTATGATTGTGTAAATAGCGGTTATGGTGTTGCACAACAAACTTTTCAACGTTTACAAGAAATGGAAGATTTTGAAAGAAGTTATATGGAAAGTAATAAAATTGTAATAAAATTTGATTGTAGACCAGTCGATGTAATTATACCAAAACCTAAACCAAAGACACCGGCTTAAGTTCCAACCTTGCCACCAAAGACATTTAATTTAGTACCTTTATCAATAATATTTTTTATACCTGGTGCTTTTATTTGTACCTTAACACCGTAAGGTCTCCAGGCTTTTTTCATTAAGTTAAGTTCTAATAAAAATACACTCCATTGTTTTTGTGATATTCCAGTGGTTTTTATTTCTATTTTTTTCTCACTCATTTCTTTCTCCTTAATTAGCTGTAAGATAGTTTAGAATCATTGTCAAGAGCTAGCCAGTCTATTAACAAATGAATTCTATCTATTTTAGAATTATTTCGTACCCAATGTAAATCATTGTGATTGTTTATTTCAAATATCTCTCCTTCTTTTATATGTCTTTCTTCACCACCTACATAAAATAATACTTCATCATCTGTAACAATTGATAAATGCACCCTGTTTACCATAGCAAAGTAAGGGTCATAGTTATCTACGTGTGGATGAATAACTGATCTTGATGGTAAATTAATCAATAAAGCCGTTGAGATAAAACCTGGTCCATACTTTTTTAATAATATGTCTCGTAAATTTTCTAAATCTTTTTTATATTTATCAGCTTCAGGCCATAACTTTAGTTTATTTATGTCTGTATTTCTTTTATTATCTTTGTCCATTTCATTCCAGATCAAAGGTATTGTTTTTGTAGCTCTATGTACATCAAATGTTTTTTGTCGATAGCTGTATTTATCCCAATCTTTGTGGGTATACTTTAAAACTTTTTCTTTTAGTTCACCTTTGTAATTATCTACAAATTCAAAATGTGTATGTAGTTTCATTATTGTGGACGTCCCTGACGATTGTATTTTTTGTATGAACGTTTCTTATGTTTATTTAATGATTTTGAATGACGTCTTGGTCTTTTACGAGGCTTTGGTCTTGGTGTGAAATTTGTAAATTTACGCTTTGCCATCGTTATGTTGTTTCAACCATTCTTTATCTCTTTCCGATAATTGCAAATATCTTATACTACCATTCACATGCTGTCTAGTATCTTCACCACAATTAGTACATCTGTAAAATTCTGATACAATCGCAACTAAAATAGAAACTTCATTACAATGATGACATTTTCCTGTTACGGTATCTATTTTACTAAAGACTTCAAACAACTTAGACATTATACTAAATCTACTGCTTTACCTATGATAGGTAAATACTTTGTTTTCTTTGTATCTGTATCTCTGTATGCTCTTAAATACTGACCTCTAGGTTGAAATTCTACCCAACTTGCATGAATCCATCCGCTATTAGGCTCTCCGGGCGTGTAGTATTCCAGAATTAGCTGATCTGGCTGACAATTCATGTATACCCAATCAGCAACTTCAGCATTATCTACGCCTAGAACCTCGAAATCTGCCGCCTCGGCCTTCGAGTGCTGTGAATTTATAGAGCTACCGATGGCTACACATAGCTCAGGGCTCCGAAATCCACTCGTTACCTTGACCCTGCCAAAGTGATCACGTACTGGCTGGAGAACGTGTTCACATAGTCTTTTTAATTTTTCTACTTGATCTGCATTAGGATTGTTATCAATCCCTTTACGGATAGCTGTATCTGATTTAATCAGTTCTTGAAGGCTAAAATTACGTGTAAGATTCATTAGTTTAATATTATTTTTTTGATATGCTTTTCACCTAAATACAACTCTGTTTCTGCTTTACCCTTCCAGCATTTATAAGATACTGATTCACTATACTGTCTCTCCGCGTGGCGCTTCCCGCGAAGGCACGCAGCCATGTTATCCTGGATACGGTGTTCCTTTATCTCTCCGTTTATAAACATAAGCAGGGCTACCACAGACTCGATCATAATACCTTACCTTTGTTTTCACCTTCTTTGACAACATATTTTTGTGTGCCGTGTTTACCAATCTCA
>MDTD01081118.1_pt1 | contig 10904 bp, 8 predicted proteins | sample 811221 | NCBI WGS metagenome assembly MDTD01 (sample SAMN05326646, study PRJNA326480) | marine metagenome | isolation source: seawater | place: Pacific Ocean: South West | collected 2011
AAAAGTGATTCCCGCCCTGGCACCTTCGCCAACACCGGCCCCACGTTGTCCTTGCATCCGATTTTCCCTGGGATTTCTGACGGATCGACGGTAACAGCCTTTTCGCTACACATGGCACTAAACCCCTTGTTTTGCAGTGCGAAATGCACCAACTCCATGATACGCGATATTTCCCGATTTGAACCCTCTGCGCCTCAACGCCCTCAACCCAAAACCTCATCGGCCTTCGGCCTCTGATCTCTCTCGCTTTGGAGACAAAACAAAATTTTGAACCTCAAATACTCACTCACTGAGTGAGACTTGAGGTTGAGGTTTGAGCGCAGAGTCTCTTTGAGGCTTCGCTCCTTCAGGAAAAAAGCACTCTGCCAATGAACGCAACTCGTGAGGTCCGTCGCACCTGGTCGCAGCTCGCAGCTGGCTCTCAAACCAAGGCACTCAAGACAAGTTCTCCCCCGCCAATCCCCTGCAATCGACAGCTCAACTCAACCGATCAAGCTCATCGCATCCACCGCCATCTGGACGTCACGCTCCGCGTAGATTTCGGTTGTCGCGATGTCCTTGTGCCCGAGCACAGCTCTTGCAGCCTCAAGCCCAACCATGCTGCGGATCCGCGTTGCTGCACTGTGACGCAACTGCAACGGCGTCCACGGACTCACTCCCGCCCTGCTCGCTGCTCGCTGGATGGCTTGCCTGAAACTGCCCACCGCCCATTGCCTGCCTTTGCCATGTTGGAACACTGGCCTGTCCTGCAGGAGCGACGGGAACAAATACGGCTCACTCAACCTTTCCTCAAGCCAAGGCTTCAGCAGCTCACGTGCACGTGGTCCCAGGGGAATCACGCGCTCATGGCCATGGTGTTCGGTTTTGTGGTGCGTGGGTCGATACGTCCACGTCTGATCGCCCTGCTCGACTTCCCCTGGCGTCATGCTCAAGAGCTCCTGCACACGCATGCCGGTGAGCCACATCAATCGCACCATGTCAGCCAACGGTTGCCTCAGCTCACACGCTGTGGCTTCGACATCGCTTTCACTCACCGGCTTGATGCCGCCGCTCTCACGTGCCTGGCTCCTGCCTGCTTTGAGTGGGCTCAGTGCCTTGAGTCGTTGCCAGGGCTGCTCGGTGCATAGCTCGTTCTCCACCGCCCACCGCCAGACGCGACGGATGCGATTGATCCGAGCGTTAATCGTCTTCCTTGCCAAACCCGCATCGATCATGCACTGTCGCACCTCACGCAACCAGCTCAAACCCACCTGCTCAATCGGCAGATCGGCACTCAGCTCAACGCATGGCCGCAAAGCGTCAGCCATGTTTGCTGCCTCTCGCGTCGCTCGCCCGTCGGGTTTCCGATAGTACTCAGCTGCGAACGCCAGGTACCGCTTTGCCAGCTCACCGACGTTCAGCTCCCCCAGCTGAGATTTGAAATTTGGAGCAATCATGCCCGTTGCCTCCTCCCCAGGGGACCTCTCGGCTCACCCCGTTCAAGTACTGTCACGATCAGAGCTGCTCGGTTTTGCACGCTCTGCGACTGTCGGATTTTTTCAACCCACAGCCGAACCTGTTTGCATCGCTGCGGACCGTGAACCAACACGTAACGCAGCGGATTGACCACGCCCACGATGTCCATCGCCTGCACTTCCCGACGCACGTCTGCGTGCGTGAGAATCGTCATCGGCTCAAGGCCTCGCAGCGTCTCGTGCAACTCGTCCTCGGCCATGAGCTCCTCGAGCAAACGCAGCCAGGCTCCGTCTGCGAAACTCGCTGCACGCTCCGGCCTGACATCGCTCGATGCCGTGGCCATGCGAAGCGACGAGTTCGACATCGATGTCGACGCGTCTCCCCCTGGAGCCCGGGTCGATTGTGCTACCGGCCCGGGCTCCTGCCTCTTGACCTGTGCCGTCGCTGTCGCCGCGATCGCAACCAGGTCAACCTTGCCCTGTCCCTCCTGGACGTCTGCATACTCCGCGACCTCGCGAACCACCTGGTTGTCTTCCAGCAGCTCAACGCGAACGCGAACTCTCAGCCTGCTCATCGGCACTCTCCAAGCGCACGCCACCGCCGGCAACGCCGGTCCCTGGCGATGACGTGATAAAGCGTCCGCACAGCGGGGGCGACGGTCTGAGCATCCTCTCGGATGCGAATGTTTGAATGGGTTTCTGCCAGGAAACCACCGACAAGCTAAACAGGCCATCGGCAATCTGTCAAGGTCGGAAGTCCCAACTCCTGAGACTCCAATAAAAAAACCCTTCCCCCTGGTTTCCTGGCAGAATGAGAGGGGAAAGGGTCAAATTCGGAAAGCGCCGGACGAGACTCGAACTCGCGACATTCAGCTTGGGAAGCTGACGCTCTACCAACTGAGCTACCGGCGCGGTTGGTGATGTGGGATTATACCCATGACAAACACCAATGAGCAAGCTGAGCATGTCCGCTAATTGACATTCAGAATCATCTTGATTTTCCCGCAACCATCCAATGCTGTGATGTGTTCATACTGGCAACACACCTCATTGGAAACTGAAAATGCCCGTAGACACCGTCAAGCCGCAACTGAGCATTGTTGTCCCCACGCTCAATGAAGCGGGGAACATCGACAACCTGATCCGAGAAGTCTTTGCTGCGACACAAAACCGCTTAGCCATTCAAATCATCGTTGTGGATGACGGTTCGACGGATGGGACACGCCAGCGCGTAACCGAATGGTCCAGGACGCATCCGGTGGTTCTGCTGGCTCGAGATGATCAACGCGACCTTGCTACCGCCGTGACTGATGGTGCAGCGATTGCTGGCAGCGATGTGGTCCTGGTGATGGATGCAGACCTCAGTCACCCGCCTGAGAAAATCGCGGACCTCGCCACGCCGGTGATCAATGATGAATACGACATTGCCATCGGCAGCCGGTACATCCGTGGTGGCAAGACGACCGGCTGGCCGTGGTATCGGCAAGTTCTCTCGCGTGGTGCGACCGTACTCGCCTGGCCTTTTGCCGACGCTCGTGATCCCATGTCGGGTTTTTTCTGTGTCCGCAAGGAACGTTTGGCCAAAGTTGCCCAGCAGGCTTCGGGATACAAGATCGGCTTGGAGGTTTTAGCGGGTAGCGACACGGATCTGCGCGTGCTGGAAGTGCCTATCACCTTTGCCCAACGTGTGGCAGGTGAAAGCAAACTCAAAGCGTCCACCATTTACCAATATCTTGATCGCCTGATGGCTTTATCCGGTGGGAGTATCGGCACGAAGATTCTCGGGAAATATGTCGGCATGACGATCATTGCCATGCTCATTGACATGTTGCTGTTCGGCTTTCTCCGATCGCAAAATATCCAACTCGGCCCCAGTCACATCATCAGCTTTTTTGTCAGTGCATTGGTCGCCTATCAACTACATGTCCGATGGACGATCCCCGCTAACGCGACACCAACCAAGCAAAGCTCCACCGGGCGATTGGTCAGCTACATCATTCTGAGTCTGCTGGCATTATTCCTGCGTGGCGGACTACTGGGTAATCTCGTGGAACACGGACACTGGCCGCAGATGTTTGCGATCATCCCCGCGATGCTGGTTTCGAACATGGTGTTACTCGGTGTGTTCTGTTACCTGCTCTTCCCGCAGGCGACGTTGGAACACAATGCATGGCTGCGTTGGCGTGTGGCGACGATCGGATGCGTGTTATACGTGCTGGCATTGAAGCTGGTTTACATGGGTGTGATCGATCTGATTCCTGAGGAGGCGTATTACTGGAACTATGCCAAGCATCTGTCACTGGGTTATCTGGATCACCCCCCGATGGTGGCATGGCTCATTGCTGCAGGCACTGCGATCCTGGGCGATACGGAACTTGGTGTGCGGATTGGATCGGTCTTCTGCTGGCTGGTGACATTGGGTTTTGTGTATCGCCTTGCCAGCGAATTGTATGACAAATCCACGGCAATGCGGTCGGTGATGATGGTGACGGTCCTGCCGTTCTTTTTCATGACCGGCTTTTTAATGACGCCTGATGCACCACTGACAGCCTGCTGGGCAGGGACGTTGTTTTTCCTGCATCGTGCCTTGCTGGGCAATCAACCCAAAGCCTGGTATGCCGCGGGACTGTTCCTTGGGTTGGGCATGCTCTCCAAGTACACGATTGGGTTGATCGTGCCTGCCGCGTTGGTGATCATGCTCATCGACAAACCAATGCGTCGTCACCTGTTTCGCATTGAACCTTACATTGCAGCGTGCCTCGCCTTGCTGGTTTTCACGCCTGTCCTGGTTTGGAATGCCCAACACAACTGGGCTTCATTCGTGTTTCAGGGGCCACGACGCATGGCAAGTGAGTCCGTCTTTTCCGAGCATATCCTGCTGGGTGGGATCGTTATTCTACTCACCCCGATCGGCTTGATGGCATTACTCACGGCATGGAGCAAGCGTCAGGATGCAACGGTTCACCGTGTTCACGTACGTTTACCCAAACGTAAATTCGCTGCCGTCTTCACGCTCGTACCCCTGCTGGTGTTCGTGCTTTTTAGTCTGCAACACGAACCCAAACTCAACTGGACGGGTCCACTGTGGCTTGCGATGATTCCCCTGATGAGTCATGCGATTCGATTGGATCACCTGATCCCAAACACAAAGCAAAAACTTTCGAAGCAAGTTCAGAAACTCTGGCAGCCGACGTTGCTTGTCACGTTACTGATCATGGGCGGTCTGATGCACTACCTGGTGCTTGGTTTACCGGGCATTGGTTACAACAAACACATGCGTCTGCCCGTGGCTTGGGAAGAGATGGGCCGACTGGTTGAAGAAGTTGAAGAGACGGTGGAACACGAATCCAATGCCGAACCTTTGGTGGTGGGTTTGGACAAATATTTCACCGCCAGCCAAGTCGCATTTTACCGTTACAAGATGCGCGAAACCGAGCCTGAAACAGAAAACAACGAAGGCTTCGAACACACCACCGCTGACCATCTGTTCGATGGGACCGGCTTGATGTATCGCTACTGGTTCCCCGCAGAGAATCAGACCGGGCGTGTCCTGCTTTTGGTCAGCCGTTCACTGGATCATCTCAAGGACAAGCGGTTGGAAACCTACTTCGAATCCATGGGGCCAATTCAGGAAGCGACTTTAACCAAGTACGACAAACCCGTCGGCTGTTTCTATTACCGGGTTGGCAATCGATATCACCTACCCGCCGTCGCACAGGCACACTGATCTTCAACCCCAAACTTCATCGCATCACAGCGTAAACAACCCGCTGGGCATCGGCTTGGGCTGATCACATTGGCTTTGAATGTCAACAAACTGGCCACTGTCTGCTGAGTCGTGGAAGGCATGCATCAAGTCAAGGACGTGATACGCCAGCTTGCCATTGGGTCGGAAGCCTTCGCCGGATCGCAGCGCTTCAGCCATATCCGCCACGCCAAGTCCGCGACTGTTTTCAGGATAGCTATGAGACAACGGCAATTCCTTCCAGTCACCACGACCAACGCACAGCTTCACCGGACCACCAAAGCAGTTGGGATCGGGGACGCTGAGACTGCCTTCCGTGCCATGAATTTCAATGCATGGCAAGCTGTGTTTGTACACATCAAAACTGGTGATAATTGTGCCCGTTGCACCGGAAGCAAACTGCATCAAACCGGTCACATGCGTCTGCACATCCACCGGCATGACATCGCCCTTGCGTAACGCACTGGTGCAAACACGCTCGTCTTTGGCGCGCCCGGTAAGTCCTGCAACCTTGGCAACCGGGCCAAGCAGGTTCACCAGCGCGGTGAGATAGTAAGGCCCCATGTCAAACATCGGACCGCCACCGGGCAGGTAGTAAAACTCCGGCGCGGGGTGCCAGCTTTCGTGACCGGGGCAGCACATGAACGCAGTCGCGGAGACGGGCTTACCGATCCAGCCGTCGTTAATGACTTTGACACATGTCTGAATGCCTGCCCCCATAAACGTATCCGGCGCGCCGCCGACAAGGACGTTGTTTTTCTCTGCGAGTTTGAGCAGTTCCTGAGCTTGTTCACGACTTAGACATAAAGGTTTTTCGTTGTAGCAACTCTTGCCAGCCTTGATGGCCTGGGTGGCAACTTCATGATGAGCTGCGGGGATGGTGAGATTGACGACGATTTTGATTTGTTCATCGGCAAGTAATTGCTCGACGGTCATCGCTTTGAGATCAGGATATTTGAGTTTGCCATCGTCATCCTTCTGATCCGCCTTGGCCTGAGCTCGCGCCGGATCAAGGTCCGCACAGGCGACGAGTTTGACGCCTTTGAACATGTTGGAAAGATTTTCAATATAGATGCTGCTGATGTTGCCGCAACCGATGATGCCGACTTTGATAACTTCCATGGTGCTTTTGCCTGCCTGTGTTTGTGGACTGTTGTGCGTAAATGTGACCTGCCAGCCAATGGACAATTTTTCCTGCCCCTCGCCGGATACAAACAGTATAATTAACACATAATACGAGACCATAGACAGAAGTTTCAAAAATATGGATCATTTTTCCATCGCTCCCATCCAGTACAGCCGTCTTCTGCCCGGGCACATGAAGATTGGGTACATCGGCCATGTCCCACAAAAGCGAGATGTGGTTAATCATCCGTTTGCGACATTTAACTTCTCGCTGATCCTTGAAGGTCAGGGCTTTTATACCTGGGAAGGTCAGCCCCCCATCCCAATCAAAGCGCCCTGCGTGATCACACAATGGCCTGACATGCCGATGCACTACGGCCCCGCCGAGGGGACAACCTGGCGCGAGTTGTACCTGATCTATGAAAGCTCGGAGATTCCCGCACTCACCCAGCGCGGTCTGATCAACGCCAACAAACGCTGGTGGCCTGTTGAAAATGCAAGCACTTTTCTGCAAACTGTCGATCAGTTCATCAACCTGGCTCATCGCATTGATGAAGTGGGCATGGCAGACCGACTGGATCGCCTGGCAGAATTGATGATCACTGAAAGCCTGCTGCCCGGCCCGCCCATACTCAGCCCCTCCGATCGCGTGGTGCTCCAGATCAAACAACACCTGGAAACCACCTGGCAACAGTCCCATGACTTTGATGCACTGGCAAGATCCAACGGCTTAAGTCCGTCGGTCTTCCGCCGCATCTGGAACCATCTTGTAGGCATCCCACCGCACCGCTATGTCATTGAACGTCGCATGATCCACGCCCGACGCCTTCTTGCAGAAACCGCGATGACGATCTCAGAAATTGCCTACGAAGTCGGCTATGAAGACCCGCTGTACTTCTCCCGACTCTTCCGGAAGAACACCGGGATCAGTGCGAGTATGTATCGACGGTATCACCGATAAAAACATTTCTACGATCAAGGAGACAGAAGCATGCCTTTAGGATTCGGGGTACGTGATAAAAAAGGTCGTGATGTATTTGATATAGGTGTCAATGTCGATACCGAAGTACTCTATTACCTGGCGCAATTCAAACAATTCCCGTGGGTATGTCAATTAATTGATCTTGATCCATATAACAACAATCAAATCAAGATAAACAAAATCAATGGACTGCTACATGAATTGCCACAGTTACTGAAGCTTATCCGAGAAAAGAAAGTCCCACAGCCACCCCAATATGTTGGATCAGAAAGCTTCACCATGCCACAAACCGGCGAACCTTTTAATATGGACAAGCTAGAAGTCTTGATTTCAAAATTAATCCAAACCCTTGAATGCGGCCAGAAGCATGGCACCGTTTGGGCATATGGTGATTAACATCAATCTACAAACAAAAAAAAACAGAATCACTTGACTTGTTCATAAACTAAACTAATATAAACTCAATGAGCCAATCCGACACACAATCCGTTCTGGCGTTTGAGCCCCAATCCAATCTGCCTTTGAATCAACAGGTGGCATCCTTCATCCGTCAGAAGATTCAGAGTGGCTCGTTACCTCAAGGCGCAACACTCCCAGCTTCCAACAGCTTTGACGGCGTGAGTCATGTCACGGTCCTCAAGGCTTATCAACAGTTGGAAAAGGAGGGACTGATTGAAATCCGCCGATCACGTGGTTCGCGTGTGATTGCGCCGGTGCCCGTGCAGCAGTATGTGTTGATCACGATGAATGCTGACCATCATGCAACGTTATACGAAAACCAGATCATGGCCAGTGCGTATGACGTTGCACGCTTTGAAGGTCAAACCGCCCGGGTGATATATCTGCCCACCGGTCGGATTGAAGATAAGGAGTTGGCTGGTGTTCACCTGGCACATGCCCTTGAACCGCTACTTGCAGCCAACCTTGTGCGTGGCGTGATCGTCAATCATCCCGGCACGATGCCCGGCGTGTTGGATTGGCTATCGCAGTGGAAAATCCCGGTCGTCGGACTGAGTAAACAGGCCCCCAATCATGTCGGTCTGAATCATCGACAGGCAGGGATCAAGGCAGTTGAACACCTTAAAAAAGCAAGCTGTCAAAAGATTCAGGTGCAATATCCGCCGGAGTATGTAACCCATGCTCGATATCTCGCAAAGAAACACACGGACATCAAATCCATCACGTATGCAAAGCATGCCAGAACACTGGGCATGATCCAATACGGCAGGGAACTGGGCAGACAACTCGCGCAGATGCCTGCAAACAAGCGACCTGACGGCATGGTGTTTTTTGATGACATGCTCATGCTTGGACTTCGTATTGAGCTGGCAGAACACAGCATCAAAGTCCCCCAAGCCATCCGCATGGTTCTGTGTTCACATCACAATCAGATTCTTGATGCCTTTGACAACATTGACCTGCTTCTTTTTGAAACTGACAACATCATTCACCAAGCCGTGGATGTTATTGAGTCCATTATCAGCACACGCAAGGAACCGCAAACACGATTGGTTGATTTTCACTTTGCTGACTAAAAGCCGATCGCCAATCTCACCAAGGAGCCAGAACATGCGACCCATCCGTCGACATGATTCACCCCAGAACCATCCGGGTTTCACACTCATCGAACTGCTGGTGGTCATCAGCATTATTGCCATTCTCATCAGCATCCTCCTGCCCGCGTTGGGTAAAGCCCGACAGTCTGCCAAGGCGATGGGATGTCTGAATCAACTGCGGACCATCGGCCAGGCGGTCCACATGTATGCCAATGACAATGATGACTTCGTGCCCGGTTGGCTTAATTCACTTTCCAATACGTCCGCTAATCAGCGTTGGGTGAGTGTGCTCATGCCTTACACGGTTAAAGCCATGCCATGGGTCTGCACCAATGCCCCTGAACGTGCTTTGAGTCAGCACATTGAGACGATTGAAAAACGCAAAGACCCCACCGATCTGAATCTCCAAAGCGCCACCTCGGCAGTTCAGACCATCGGCATTAATGCCTTCAAATACCCATCCAATCCCGAGCGTTCCTTCGGCACAAGTTCCAATCGACTGGGCAACATCCCCTTTGCATCATCACTGATTTATGCAGGCGATTGCACCGGCAGTCAATCGGATTTCTACGCCGTCACCAACCCCAACACCCAGCGTCTGGTGCTTGGTATGATTTACCCCGACAACGGTTCAAGCTTTTACCCGCATCACAGTGGCGGGATTCAAATGCTCTTTGTCGACAGTCATGCTGCAAGAATCCACGAAGACGAAGCGCACATCTGGTCCGACGGCAGAGACACCACGCATCGCAAACGCTGGTTGGTTAACCCTTGATTTTGATGCCTTTTTTTGCCCAAAGGATTCATCCATGCTCCGCTATCTGCTCATGGCCATGTTGCCCGCATTACTGCTGACCGCCAATCAAATCACTGCACAAACAACAACGACGATTGACACCTCAATGGTGATTGATGCCAAGCGTGATTGTGGCGCGGTGGGTGATGGGATTGCTGATGACACTCTGGCCATCCAACGCGCTTTGGATATGGCTGTCGGTGATACAACCCTTCGCTTCCCTGAAACACCACGCACGGCTCCGCGTCGTGTGTTCATCCCCGCAGGCACCTACCGCATCACCAGAACGCTACTGATGACCTCGGCACATACCAATCTCCGGCTGGAAGGTGCAGGCTCGTATGGTGGTCCGATGCGTGCCATGACGCGACTGCTCTGGGATAGCGATGAACATAGCGTACTCATGCAATCCTATGGTCAACTCGGACTGGTCATGTCCGACATTTGTTTTGACGGAAATCACAAAGCTCAGGCAGCTTTCGCGCTGGACTCCATCGACAAGGACACATCCGACCCGCAACTTCTCAAACGATTCGGCGGACGTGCTGGTGCGTTGCATGTTGTCACGCGATGCACCTTTGCCAACGCGACGGTGGGTTATCGCTGTGGCAAGGACTCATGGACATGCGCTTCGGACATGTCGTTTTATGACTGTACTTTCAGCAGCTGTCGCACCGGCTTTCTGACGATGGCGGATCAGAATCTCAACTACCTGTTCATGCGCCCCAATGTCGGCATGTCCAACATCGGCATTCACTTTGCCAAAGGTGGCTCAGCAACCATCAATCAACTCAATGGACATTCCCTGCGAACCGCGCTTAAAATCGACAAAGGCGGCATCAATGCAGGCACCTTCTCCATCAACGGTATGCGGGTCGAATCCCGCCCGTTTGGTGGTTATGACAAATCGCCCAGAAGTTCATTCATGAATCCGGCAGAGCCTGAGAGTTCGGACATTCGCCGTACGTCGTTGCTGGATGTCGCGGGTGAAACCAACGTCTTTGTCAACGGCATGCTCACCACCTGCATGGGTATTGCCGGGAATAACGGTGATGACCAAACGCCGATGATCCATGTGCGTGATGGTGCGCAACTGCGCATCGTCTCTTCGCAGTTCTCGGGCATGATCGCTGACATCTCCACCAGCAGTGACAAACCTGTCTCCTGGCTGAGCATCAAAGACAGTCGCTTCCGATTCCTGGCAGACCCACGGGAGCGCATCACCTGTGATGCCAACAGTGGCTAT
>MDTD01161417.1_pt1 | contig 10903 bp, 7 predicted proteins | sample 811221 | NCBI WGS metagenome assembly MDTD01 (sample SAMN05326646, study PRJNA326480) | marine metagenome | isolation source: seawater | place: Pacific Ocean: South West | collected 2011
GGGGCAGGGTTGGGCAAAGTCCATTCTGTTTGAGCCCCGGATGCGCGAGCAGTTTGAGGTATTTTTCTCCCGAGAGGAAATTTTTGCGCTCGGCGTATGCAATGGCTGCCAGATGATGGCGTCCCTTAAGGAGTTAATTCCTGGTGCCGAGCATTGGCCGGATTTCTCGGCGAATAAATCGGGTCAGTTTGAGTCCCGGGTTGTGATGGTCGAGATCCTGGACAGCGATTCAGTCTTGTTTCGGGACATGGCAGGAACTCGTGTTCCCGTGGTCGTGGCGCATGGCGAAGGTCGCGCCGATCTGGGTCAGGATACCCTGGGCACGCTTCGTGGGCGAAACCAGGTCAGTCTGCAGTTTGTGGACAATTACGGGGAAAGGGTGGCACGCTATCCGTTTAATCCTAACGGCTCCACTGAAGGAGTCACGGGACTTTGCGCAGCAAACGGAAGGGTGACGATCATGATGCCCCATCCCGAGAGGAATTTCCGTACCGTAACAAACTCCTGGCACCCTAAGGATTGGGGTGAGCACAGCCCCTGGTTGAGGATTTTCCAGAACGCGCGGGCATTTGTCGACTGACATGCAGTCCGTGTTTCAGGACGTTCTCTACATCGCGCTATAGGAGGGCCCGCCCCCACCTTCGGGAGTTACCCAGGTGATGTTCTGACTGGGATCCTTGATATCGCACGTCTTGCAGTGAATACAGTTCTGGGCGTTGATTTGAAAGCGCTGCTCTGCTTCTTCTCCCACAATCTCATAGACCCCCGCCGGACAATAACGCTGCGCCGGTTCTGCCCACTTAGGGAGGTTAGTGCGCAGAGGGATGTCGCTGTCCGCCAACTGCAGGTGAACCGGCTGGTCTTCCTCATGATTGGTGTTGGTCAGATAGACGGAACTGTTCTTGTCGAAGGTCAGTACGCCGTCGGGTTTGGGGTAGTCGATTGGCGAGACTTCACTGCTTTCCTTGAGAGAGGCATGATCCCGGGAGTGATCCTTCAAAGTGAAAGGCATTTTGCCGCGCAGCCAGTTCTGATCGATGTAGTTAAAGGCTCCGCCGATATACGGCCCGAACTTGTGGAGCGCTGGCCCAAAGTTGCGTGCCGCTTTGAGTTCCGGATAGAGCCAGGAAGAGCGCAGATGCGAGGCGTAGTGAGTGTGATCCTTGCCGCCTGGGTCTCCGTCCAGCAATACCTCCATGATCGTATCGGCAGCGAGCATTCCTGACTTCATTGCCGTATGCGTCCCTTTGATCTTGGCGAAATTCAGCGTACCGGCATCGCATCCCACGATAAAGGCGCCGGGCAGAGATATTTTTGGCAGCGAATTGAAACCACCTTTGGTGATGGCCCGAGCACCGTAAGAGAGCCGTTCGCCTCCAGCTAGGGTCGGTGCAATCTTCGAGTGGGTCTTGAAGCGCTGCAATTCATCGAACGGGCTCAGATAGGGGTTGTCATAGTTCAGATCGACAATGAGCCCCAGCGCAACCTGGCAGTCTTGCAGGTGATAGAGAAAGGCGCCGCCCGATGCCCCATGTTCTGAAAGCGGCCAGCCCGCACCGTGAACGACAAGGCCCGGCTGGTGCAGTGCCGGATCAATTCGCCAAAGCTCCTTCAGGCCAATGCCGTAGTGTTGGGGTGAGGCATCGTGATCCAGTGCGTATTGTTTGATCAGTTGTTTGCCCAGATGCCCACGACAGCCTTCTGCGAAGACCGTGTATTTGGCGTGAAGTTCCATACCGGGTTCGTAGGCCGCTTTAGGTTCCCCATCCTTGCCCCGGCCCATCTCTCCTGTGGCCACGCCTTTAACTGCCCCTCTATCATTGAAGAGAACTTCACTTGCCGGAAACCCAGGGTAAATCTCCACGCCCAGCGCTTCGGCCTGTTCTCCCAACCAGCGAACCACTTGTCCAAGGCTGACAATGTAATTGCCGTGGTTGTGCATGGTTCGCGGAGCAAGCGCATTCGGGACCTTAAGAGCTTTTTCGGGCCCGGTGAAAAAGTAGATTTCATCACGGGCAACGGGTGTATTGAGCGGAGCACCGCGTTCTGCCCAATCCGGAAAGAGCTCATTGAGTGCAGTGGGCTCGATCACAGCCCCGGAAAGAATATGGTCCCCCACCGCTGCGGCTTTTTCAAGCACGACGACGCTCAGTTCGTGCTCTTTTTCGGCGGACAACTTCATTAGCCGGCAGGCCGTTGCCAGACCGGCAGGGCCACCCCCGACAATCACCACATCGACTTCCATGGATTCGCGTTCGATCATTGCTTGCGCTTCGCTCATAACTTTCTCGTGAAATTGTTCGCCAAGGATAGCCCGGGTAGGAGCGATTGGGCGTCCTTATTGCGACGCCGACCCTGCCAAAGCCTGTGCAAATCGACATGCGAAGGCTAACATTAGCCACGTGAGTCTTTGAGCTTTTAGGAGCTTTGGATGAAGATGACCGACCCCAGCACTTTTGATTTATCTGCGCTGCCTTTTGTTGCACCTGGGAATTTTTATAGAGGAAATCTGCATACCCACTGCACCGAGTCGGACGGCGACTATCCTGCCGAGGAGGTGATCCGGCGATACCAGGAGAAGGGGTACGATTTCCTTGCCTTAAGCAACCACTTTCTCGAGTGTTATGGGTTTCCCGTGACAGACACTCGAGGACTCCGATCAAAGGATTTTACGACCCTGATTTCGGCAGAGCTGCATACCGGCAATCTGCACAACGGGGAAACCTGGCATGTGCTCGCCGTAGGGTTGCCCCTGGACTTTGCGCCCCCAGGAGAGCACGAAGGAATCGAAAGCCTTTCCAGAAGGGCATTTGATGCAGGCGCCTACATCGGGTTGGTCCACCCTGCATGGTATGGACTGACCCCTGAGGATGCCAAGGTGCTGCCCTTTGCTCATGCAGTTGAGGTCTATAACCACGGTTCCCAAATGGAGAACGATCGCGGTGATGGTTGGGCGCTTTGCGACATGCTTCTCAATGAAGGGGTACGGCTGCATGGGTTTGCGACCGACGACGCCCATCATCTGACCCATGACGCCTTTGGCGGGTGGATTCATGTTAAAGCCGATCGCCTTGATGCAGACCTCATTCTCGAGAGTCTGAAGGCAGGCCGATACTACTCATCTCAGGGGCCGATTCTTGAAAATATCGAGCGAGTCGAAGATGAGATTCTGGTGGAGTGCTCTGCGGTGGATGCGATCATGGTGACGGGTCGGGGTTCGCGGGCCGAGAAGGTGCTGGGCACCGGCCTGACGTCGGCACGACTGCCCCTGGAACGCTTTGCGGATGCATTTTTCCGTGTCACGGTAGTGGACGGCGACGGACGTAAGGCGTGGTCTAATCCGGTATGGCTGAACAGTCAGTAATAACAAAAGGGGCAAGCGGATGAATCTTGAAAATCTTCCCGCGCTGGTGACGGGCGGTGGTTCCGGAATGGGCGCGGTGACGGCGCAGATGCTGTCGGGTCGCGGGGCTCGGGTCGCGGTATTGGACCGTGACATCGATGCAGCGCGAAAAACGGCGCAACAGATTGATGGAAAGGCGATTGAGGCAGATGTGTCCAGTGCGCAGTCGGTTGAAGCAGCGCTGCAGCAGATCGTGGATGAGTGGGGCTCACCGAGGGTTGCGGTGAGCTGCGCGGGGATTGCCCCGGCATCGCGGATTGTCGGCCGCGAAGGACCGCATGATCTCGATCTTTTTCAAAAGGTCATAAACATTAACCTTGTCGGCACCTTTAATGTACTGCGTCTGTGTGCCGCGCGGATGGCGGAACTTGAACCGCTGTCCGAGAGCGGCAGCCGCGGTGTGATCATTAACACCGCCTCGGTGGCCGCTTACGAAGGGCAAATTGGTCAGGCCGCTTACAGCTCGTCAAAGGGCGGGGTAGTCGCGCTGACCCTGCCTGCCGCCCGGGAACTTTCACGCTTTGGCGTTCGCGTGATGACCATTGCCCCGGGGCTGATCGGGACACCGATGCTGCTGAATATGCCCGACGAGGTTCAGCAGAGTCTGGCCGGTCAGGTGCCTTTTCCTTCGCGTTTTGGCAAGCCTGAAGAATTTGCTGATCTGATCTCACACATCATCGATAACGAGATGCTGAACGGCGAAGTGATCCGGATCGACGGGGCCATTCGGCTCGCGCCAAAGTAGCCGGGTTCAGCCCAGGCGCATGTCAGCCATGCCGCTTAGCACCGAACATCTCATTCTTTTTGGCCTGCTGCTGGGTGTTTTCGGCTTTTTGCTTTGGGGTCGGGTTCGCTACGACTTGGTGGCGTTCGCGGCTCTGATTCTGGCGCTCATCCTGGGCGCGGTTCCGGTAGATGCGGCGTTTTCCGGATTTGGCCATCCGGCGACGGTGATCATTGCCCTGGTGCTTATTGTCAGTAGAGGTCTCTTCAATTCAGGTGTGGTTGAAGTGATTGCCCGGATGTGTGTAGCGGGGGTGAAAGGGATTGGCGCTCATATTGGACTGATGTCAGGGGTTGGCGGTCTGCTATCCGCAATCATGAACAATGTGGCTGCGCTGTCACTTCTGATGCCCGTTGACCTTGAGGCGGCCCGAAAAGGTGAGCGCAGTCCGAGCCTCACGCTGATGCCGCTTTCCTTCGCGACTATTCTTGGAGGCATGGTGACCCTGATTGGAACGCCGCCCAATATCGTGGTCGCCACGGTCCGGGAGGAGACGCTGGGCGAGCCGTTTCGGATGTTTGATTTTGCCCCGGTCGGCATGGTCGTGGCCGTGGCCGGAGTCCTGTTTGTGGCATCAATCGGGTGGCGACTGCTGCCGTCAGGACGACAAAAGGAGAATCCCGCAGTCGCACTTGCGGATATGACCGGATACGTTTTTGAGACGTCAGTATCTGAAAACAGCAAGCTGGTCGGAGCGCCGCTGCACGAGGCGTTTCCACTTGCGGAGGAACACGACGTCGTGATTACGGGACTTGTCCGTAACCATGTCCGTCTTCCTGGTTCTGCGCGACGAGAGATAGTCAGGGAAGGAGACATCCTGGTCCTGGAAGGCGGCGCCGAGTCGATCGAACAGTTTGTTGGGACAGCGCGCCTGGGCAGCGGTGAGCCGGACAAACAGGTTGAATTGCTTGGGGAATCCATGGCGATTGCGGAGGCAGTGGTGCCGGTCGGGGCGAGGATCGCAGGTCGCTCTGCCACAGATATTCGGCTTGCCTATCGGCATGGAATCATGTTGTTGGGAATTTCGCGCCGCGGTCGTTCTTTTCGAGAACGGGTGCGCAAACTTCAGATCCTCCCTGGAGATATTCTGTTGCTTTATGGCGCACAAGACCGGCTCGAGCACGCGATTCAGTGGTTGGGCTGTCTCGCGCTTGCAAACCGGGGACTTACCGTCCTTCAGCGTCAGAAGGCAGGGCTGGCGATCGGCACATTCGTCCTTGCGATCCTGGCGGCAAGCTTCGGCTGGGTGTATCTGTCCGTGGCACTTAGTGCAGTCGTCGTGATGTATGTCATTTTCGGACTGGTGAAACCGACGGAAGTCTATGAATCGGTCGAGTGGCCCGTGATTGTCCTCTTAGGATCACTCATCCCCATCGGCAGCACACTGGAGAGCAGCGGAGGAACAGCGCTGATTGCACAGTGGATCCTGTCCGCTACGGAGGGTCTCGCACCGGTGATCGTGCTCGCCATCCTGATGATTGTCACAATGTGTCTTTCGGATGTGCTCAACAATGTTGCAACCGCGTTGATCGCCGCACCGATAGGGCTCGAGGTAGCGGAGCGTCTGTTGCTAAACCCAGACCCCTTTCTGATGGCGGTAGCAGTAGCGGCATCGTGCGCCTTTCTCACCCCCATCGGACACAAGAACAACACCATCGTCATGGGGCCCGGGGGATACCGGTTTGGTGATTACTGGCGTATGGGATTGCCCCTTGAGATCTTGGTGGTTGCCGTAAGTCTTCCGGCGATCCTGTATTTCTGGCCGCTCAGCGGCTGAAGGTCTGCTATCGTCCAGTCTAGGGGGGTCGACTGTCGATTGAATCGCCGAGGAGGAGAAAGTTGATGACGGTGGGTATAGGAGGTTCAACCGCGGAGCAGGAACTCGTAAACCTGTCTCGACAAACGGACTACGTTGCAATTTCACCCGATGAGCGCCTGGAACGAATCACCAAGGCACAACGCCTGATGGTCGAACAGGGTATCGACGCGCTGTATCTGGATGCCTCGACAAGTCTGTTTTATTTTACGGGGCTTCGTCTGTGGGCAACCGAGCGGCTGCATGGAGCAGTGATTCCAGCGCGGGGGGATTTGATCTACCTCACGCCGGGTTTTGAAGAAGAAAAGACGCGGGCCATGCTCCTCTTTGGTGATGATGTTCGCACCTGGGAAGAGCACGAAGATCCGACCGCGCTCGTTGCGCAGTGTATTTCTGATAGCACTGACGCTCAGCCTCGTGTGGCAGTGGATCCGGCCACGCCCTTTTTTGTCTTCGATGGGTTGCGCTGTGCAATGCCTCAGGCGGAATTCCTGAACGGCTCTTGCATCACTGCCGGATGCCGTATGCAAAAGTCCGCTAATGAGATTGCGCTAATTCAGTTTGCGATGAATCTGACGCTGAAGGTCCAGCAAAGTGTTGCCCGAATTCTGGAGAAGGGAATGAGCACCGTAGAGGTGCAGGAGTTTTTAACTGCTGCCCATCTGAAACTGGGGACCGACGGCCCACCGCCATTTCGGATCGTTCTGTTTGGAGAACCCACCGCCTACCCGCACGGAGTGCCGTATCCCCAGGAGCTAAAAGAAGGAGATATGGTGCTGATTGATACGGGCGCCACGATCGACGGATATTTTTCCGACATTACGCGCAGCTATGTTTTCGGAGAACCTACGCAACGACAGCGGGATATCTGGAATCTTGAAAAAGCCGCCCAAGCCGCGGCATTTGATGCTGCCATGGTGGGCGCGCCTGCGGAGTCGGTAGACCGAGCGGCGCGCGATGTTATCGTGGATGCCGGGTTTGGCCCGGGGTACAAGGTGCCTGGCCTCGCCCATCGTACGGGGCACGGTATCGGACTTGATATCCACGAGGAAACTTACATCGTGCCTGGCAATACTACTGAGTTGTTACCCGGGATGTGTTTTTCCAATGAACCGATGATCTGTATATACGGAGAGTTTGGTGTACGACTAGAGGATCATGTCTACATCACCGAGAACGGACCGCGCTGGTTTACTCAGCCTTCGCTCTCTATCGATCAGCCGTTTGGCTAGAGGATTACGGGTATTCCTCGAGGGGCGGCAAAGACCGGACCGATACTCAAGCAGGCTTTTCGATCAATTCAAAAGTGATTCCGTCGCTGTCGCGCAGGTAAACGATTCTTGCACCCGTATTGGGACCCTGATCCACGGTAATGATCTCGCCTTCGGCAGTAACGCCGTGAGCGGCCGCGGCCTCTATCAGTTCATCGAGGCCGGTGACGTCATAGGCGAGATGGCAAAAGCCGGTATCGCAGGCGCGGGGCCGCACGCCAGTACGGTCATCCGGTCCGCTGTATTCGATGAGCTCAATACTGTGACCCGGTCCCCGGACATAGGCAATCATCACCCGCGCACCCTTAATCCCGGTGACGCGCTCGATCACTTCGGGCGCGCGGGGCGCTTTTGACGTCACTTCAAAACCGAGCACATCCTGGAAAAACGCGATGCTTCGGTCAAGATCTGAGACCGTGAAACTGGTGTGGTTGGTATTGAGAATCCTTGCCATAGTACTCTGCTCGGTAAGGGGGTTCGCAAAGCCAAACGTGTTCTTGTTGGCTAGGAAGCGTTTGCTTTCTCCCGTAACTTGAACTTCTGGATTTTACCGGTAGAGGTCTTTGGCAGTTCGCCAAAGATGACCGTTTTCGGCGACTTGAAGTTTGCAAGGTGTTCCTTGCAGTAGTCGATGATGTCCTGTGTGGATGCTGTTGAGCCGTCCCTTAAGCATACAAATGCACATGGGGTTTCTCCCCAGTGATCATCCGTTTTGGCGACGACCGCCGCTTCCACGATTTCGGGATGGCGGTAGAGGGTGTCCTCAATCTCGATCGAGGAGATGTTTTCACCGCCTGAGATGATGATGTCTTTGGAGCGATCTTTCAGTTGTATGTATTCATCAGGATGCATGACGCCAAGATCTCCCGAGTGAAACCAGCCCCCGGCAAAGGCTTCTTTGGTGGCTTTCGGGTTCTTGAGATAGCCCTTCATGACGATGTTGCCCCGGAACATGACTTCACCCATCTCTGCTGCATCAGGGGCAACGGGTTCCATGGTCTCAGGATTCATGATCTTCAGGTCTTCGAGCGCGTGATAAGGTACGCCCTGACGTGCTTTGGTGTTGGCTTGATCGTCAGGCGGTAACTCGCTCCACTGAGGCTTCCAGGAGCAGATGACGGCGGGGCCGTAAGTCTCAGTGAGGCCATAGACATGGGTCATGACAAACCCGCTTTGCTCCATGGCAGCAAGCACGCTCGGCGGCGGCGGTGCAGCTGCCGTCATGACTTTGACCGTGTGCGTGAAATCCCGCCGCTCGGTGTCTGATGCGTTGATCAAAAGGTTAAGCACGATCGGGGCGCCGCAAAAGTGTGTCACGTCGTGATCAGCGATCGAGTCAAAAATGGCTTTCGCACTCACGGATCGCAGGCACACGCTGGTTCCACCTACTGCGGCGAGTGACCACGGAAAGCACCAGCCGTTGCAATGAAACATAGGCAGTGTCCACAGATAGACGGGATGATGCGCCATATCCCAACCTACGATATTGCTGAGGGCGTTGAGGTAAGCGCCCCGGTGATGATAGACAACGCCTTTGGGATTTCCTGTGGTGCCGGAGGTGTAATTGAGCGAGAGGGCATCCCATTCATTTTGGGGCAGGGTGATCGGCGCTGCGGGGTCACCGGTCTTAATTAGGTCTTCATAGGTCAGTTCGCCAAGTCGGTCTCCACCCGGGCCCTGGGGGTCCTCTATATCGATGACGAGAATCTTCCGGTCGAGTTGGCGGAGGGCTTCGCGCATCACCGGAGCAAACTCCGTATCCGTGATCAGGGCTTTGGCCTCGCCGTGGTCGAGAATGAACGCGAGGGTGGCGGCATCGAGACGGATATTGAGGGCATTTAAGACGGCGCCGGCCATAGGTATGGCGTAATGTGCTTCGAGGATTTCTGGAATATTTGGCGCCATTACGGCGACGGTGTCGCCTTTGCCGATGCCGTGCGACGCAAGTGCGCTGGCAAGCCGTCGGCATCTGTCTGCGGTTTGCGCCCAACTGCGTCTCAGTGATCCGTGGATTACGGCGGGTTGGTCGGGATAGACCCGATCGACGCGGGTTAACAGACTTAGAGGGCTTAAAGGGGTGTAATTGGCCCGCGTTTGGCCCAGGTCCTGGTCGAAGATGTCGGTCATCAGCGCGGCTTCCGGCGTGAGCAAAGGGGCCGGATCATAACTCAAGCCGGAAAGGCTGAGGCAGAACCTAACCCTTGTCCGAAAGGTTCTTGTCCACTAAAATGTTGCACCGCAACAATTTATTCCCGCTCGTTAAATGCACCAAAAAAGCCTTGAACCGGAAGTCGTCTCTCCCGAGAACATCGCTCAGACCATGGCAGAGGTCATGTCCCGCAGTCAGGACATTGTGTCCAAATTTATGCTGAGGCAGGCCGGTGATTTAGCCGACGGCTTCGACCCTGTTCAATTGGGCGAGCAGTTTCTCAAGAACATGGCGCCGGCCAGTTTCGATCCTCAGGTCCTGATGAAAGCCCAGGCGGAGTTCTGGCAGGATTCGATTGCGTTGTGGCAGCGGGCCGCGCTTGGAGCACTAGGTCAATCGGGTCAGGGCGTTATCGAGCCTGATGCGGATGACAGGCGTTTCAAGAGTGATGCGTGGGGTGATGGAGCTGTGTTTGATTTCATCAAACAGTCATACCTTCTAGCCTCACGTTATGTGATTGCTGCGGCCGAATCCGTTTCAGGGGTGGATGACAAGAAGCGCGACCAGATTAATTTCTATCCCCGCCAGTTTGTTGATGCGATGGCGCCGACCAACTTCGCGCTGACCAATCCCGATGTCCTGAAAAAGACCATGGACTCCAAAGGCGAGAACCTGGTCAGGGGATTTCACAACATCCTGACGGATCTTGAGCGTGGGGAAGGTCAGCTCAAAACACGCATGGTCGACACGGATGCCTTTGAGCTGGGCTGTAACTTGGCCCTGACACCGGGCAAAGTGGTTCTACAGAACGACCTGATTCAGCTCATTCAGTACGAGCCGACGACAAAGGCGGTCAGCCGCACGCCGTTGCTTGTGATTCCGCCCTGGATCAACAAGTACTACATCCTGGATCTGCAGCCTAAAAATTCCTTCATCCGATGGCTGGTCTCGCAGGGCCACACCGTCTTTGTCATTTCCTGGGTAAACCCCGGCAGTGAACTTGCGGACAAAGGCTTTGAGGACTACCTGCTCGAAGGCCCGGTTGCGGCACTTGGCGCTATCAGGGCAATTACCGGTGCTGCACAGAGCAATATCATCGGTTACTGCTTGGGCGGGACGTTGCTTGCCGGCTTACTGGCTTACTTGAAGGGGACGGGCGCCGCTGATCAGGTAGCGAGCGCAACGTTCCTGACGACGATGATCGATTTTGAGGAGCCTGGAGATCTTGGGGTCTTTATTGATGACGATCAGATCCGCAGCCTTGAGCAGAAGATGAGCCGTGACGGGTACCTCGACGGTACAGATATGGCTACGACCTTCAATATGCTGCGCTCCAACGACCTGATTTGGTCGTTTGTCATCAACAATTACCTGATGGGGGATGAGCTCCTGGACCTTGATCTTCTGTACTGGAACTCGGACTCCACCAGAATGCCGGCGAAGATGCACAGTGAGTATCTGCGAACCATGTATCTTGAGA
>MDTD01127711.1_pt1 | contig 10902 bp, 9 predicted proteins | sample 811221 | NCBI WGS metagenome assembly MDTD01 (sample SAMN05326646, study PRJNA326480) | marine metagenome | isolation source: seawater | place: Pacific Ocean: South West | collected 2011
CAATGTTTTGTAAAAGACTATCTATTTCATAGTAACTTACAACATCATCTGAGTGATTATATTTTATCATATAGGTTGTGCCCTGAGTAAAGCCATTCAAACTATGTTTTTGAACATTATCTTGACAAGAAAAAAAAATTAAAAATATAGAGATGTATAATATTTTATTCACCAAAGTCATCAAAGTCTACATTTTCTTCCGGTATCCCCCAATCGTCACACATTTTCAAAACTGCTTGATTCATAAGCGGAGGACCGCAAAAATAAACTTCTATATCTTCGGGTGCCTCATGATTTTTAAAATGGTGTTCAATTACAGTTTCATGAATAAATCCAACAAAACCATCTCCCTTGTCATCAAGATTTTTCTTTTCAACCCAGTTATCTTCAGGCAAGGGTTCAGATAGGGCAACATGAAATTTGAAATTTGAAAATTCTTTTTCAATAGCTCTAAAATCATCTAAATAAAATAACTCTCTTTTTGATCTTCCTCCATAAAAGAAAGTCACCTTCCTTGTAGTTTTTAAAGTATGAAATAAATGAAACAAATGAGACCTCATAGGAGCCATTCCAGCTCCACCACCAATGTATACCATTTCATTTTCTGTTTCCTTAATAAAAAACTCACCATAAGGACCTGATACAGTAACTTTATCTCCAGGTTTTAATGAATAAACATAAGAAGAACAAACTCCAGGATTTACATTCATCCAAGTATTTTTAGTTCTATCCCATGGTGGAGTCGCAATACGAATATTTAACATTACTATATTTCCTTCGGCAGGATGATTAGCCATTGAATAAGCACGGAAAACAGGTTCATCATTTTTCATATTTAAGTCCCATAAACCAAATTTATCCCACTCACCTTTAAACTTATCTTTACCTGCTTCATCATTAGGATGAGGTGATATATCCATTTCCTTGTAGGACACTTCTGTTTCTGGTACATCAATTTGTATATAACCACCCGCCTCAAAATTAAGTTTCTCTCCTTCTGGAAGTTTAACAACAAATTCCTTAATAAAGGATGCAACACTATAATTTGACACCACTTCACATTCCCATTTTTTTATTCCAAAAATTTCTTCAGGAATATTAATATCCATGTCATTTTTGATTTTTACCTGACAACCTAAACGCCAATTTTCTTGAATTTCTTTTCTTGAGAAATATGGTTTTTCTGTTGGAAGAATTTCTCCACCACCTGAATTGACTTGACATTTACACATAGCACAAGTACCACCACCACCACAAGCAGAGGGTAGAAAAATTTTATTATCACCAAGTGTACCCAGTATTGTTCCTCCAGGATTAATAGTGATATTTTCTTTTCCGTTGATTGTTAAAGTAACTTCACCCGAAGGCAACAACTTTGATTTAGCAAAAAGTAATATACTGACTAAAGATAGTATAACAACTAAAAAGAAAACAACTGCAGCAATTATAGTATATATCATAATTAAATTTTTATTCCCATAAAGCACATAAATGCTATACCCATTAAACCAGTAATAATGTATGTAATACCTAGTCCTCTTAAGGGAGCAGGCACATTTGAATATCTTATCTTTTCTCTAATGGCAGCAATAGCAACAATAGCTAAATACCAACCAACACCTGATCCTAAAGCAAAAGAAGTAGCTTCTATTATAGTAGAATACTGTCTTTCTTGCATAAATAAAGCTCCACCTAGTATGGCACAATTAACAGCAATTAAAGGTAAAAAAATACCAAGTGAGCTATATAAAGCTGGAGAAAATTTCTCTATAATCATTTCAACAAGTTGCACCATGGCAGAAACAACTGCTATAAACATTATTAAACTTAATACATTTAAATCAACACTAACAAAATTATCTCCTAACCATTGTAAAGCACCAGCTTTTAAAATTTGATTTTCTAAAATATAATTAACAGGGACAGTAATACCTAGTACAAAAATGACGGCTAATCCTAATCCATTCGCAGTAGGTACTGTTTTAGATACTGCTAAATATGAGCACATACCTAAAAAATAAGCAAAAATCATATTATCTATAAAGACACCTTTAATAAAAATATTGACTAAATCCATATTAATTTTCTTCTATTAAATCGTTATTTCTCGCTCTTTGCATCCATATAATTAAACCAACAACAATTAAAGCCATAGGTGGTAAAATCATAAGATTATTATTCATATACCCTAATTCATATAAATAACTGAATCCCGGCACTTCGTAGCCCATTAATTTGCCAGATCCAAATAATTCTCGGACAAAAGCAACTGCAACTAATATCCAACCATATCCAAAAGCATTACCAAGCGCATCTAAAAAGGATTCCCACAGTTTATTTCCCATTGCAAACGCCTCAAGTCTTCCCATAATAATACAATTAGTAATAATTAAACCAATAAAAACAGATAATTGTTCAGAAGCATCAGGTAGAAATGCCTTCAGTATTTGATCAACTAAAGCAACTAAAGAGGCAACAACTAACAATTGAACAATAATTCTAATTCTATTCGGGATATGATTTCTAAGTATTGAAATTATTGAACTTGCTGATGTCATAACAAAAATAACTGCAAGAGTCATAACAAGAGCATTTTCTAATTGAGTAGTAATAGCAAGTGCAGAGCAAATTCCAAGAACCTGAATAGTAATAGGGTTTTGATCCCCCATGGGATCCGCTATTAACTTTTGATGTTGTTTGTTAAAAAATGATTTCATTGCATATTAATATTATCATTATTAATGAGTTGAGCTGTTGTATCATTTACACTACTAATAGAAGAAAAGTAATTGTCATAAACTTGCAGAGTATTAAAAAGCATATCTGAAACACCATCACTGGTAATAGTCCCGCCTGTTATTCCATCTACCTGGTGCATATTACCTTCTTCGGCTCCACCTTTTTTCACTTCAATTGAAATAAATTCACCCAAATTATTTTTAATTCTTTTCCCCTTAAACGGTAATTCAAAAAAATCTGTATTTATCTCTGCCCCTAAACCTGGAGTTTCTGCTTTATGATCAAATGCGGCACCATAAACTGTGTTATAATCTTGTTCTAAAGCAACAAATCCCCAAACTGGCCCCCACAGACCAGTACCGGCCATTGGTACAATAAAATAAGTTTGATTGTCTTTTTCTGCTGTGTAAAAAGGATATTTAAAGTCATTCGCAGACAATGTTTTATCTCTGTATTGAAATAATACATCAATATTAAATGCAGAACCATTAATTATTTCACCTTTATTATTAATAATTGTTTCATCAACAATATACTTACTGTACAATTCTTTTGCCTGGGCCCTTGTTGCATCAACACCAATAGCGCTTAAAATATCAATCATTTTTTTATCCGCTGCATTTTGTTTTTTTTTGGGCTGTAAAACTTCCGATGTAAAAGCCAATACTGTGCCAATAACAAGTACCATTACAACAGCAAATGTAAACGTATATATATTACTTTCTTTATTCATTAACCTTGATTCTTTTTAACCTTCTATTAATATTCGCCTGAACAACATAGTGGTCAATTAATGGAGCCATAATATTCATAAATAAAATTGCAACCATGACACCCTCAGGATATGCAGGATTAAAAACTCTTATCATAATTGATAACACCCCACACAAAAATCCATAAATAATTTTTCCTCTGTTAGTTTGAGCAGCAGATACTGGATCAGTTGCCATAAAAACCATACCAAATAAAAAGCTACCTATACACAATTGATGTAATGGATCTAATGACATAAATAAATTGGTTTCAGGTGCAATCAAATTAAAAATATATGCCATAGATAAGCCACCAACAAACATAGAAGCCATAATACGGAAAGAACCAATCCCAGTAAATAATAAGATAAATGCACCAATTAAAATTGCTATTACTGATGTTTCACCAACAGATCCTGGAATTATTCCAAAAAAGGAATTAGATAAACTATATAAACCATCTCCAAGGAATTCCTTAGATTTATTTATTACTTCAGTATTTGAAGGATCCACATTTACCAAACTTGCTAATTGACCTAGTGCAGTTTCTCCTGAAATACCATCTATGCTATCTGCAGAGTGCACCCAAACCTTATCTCCAGACATTTTAGTTGGATAAGCAAAAAATATAAAGGCTCTAGCTGTCAAAGCAGGATTAACTATATTCATTCCTGTTCCACCAAAAACCTCTTTACCTATAACCACTGCAAAAATAACTGACAAGGCTAACATCCAAAGTGGAACATCAATAGGCATAGTTAAAGGAATAAGCATACCTGTTACAAGATACCCTTCATTAACTTGGTGTTTCCTTTGTACAGCAAATGCAAATTCAACAGCTAATCCCACAGCATATGATACAATAATTAATGGCAAAACCTTCCATAAACCAAACAAGAAATTATCAAAAATAGAATATACATCCTGATAGCCTTCCATTCCACTTGTTAACTGAGAATGATATTGATAACCTGTGTTCCACATACCGAACAACAAACAAGGTAATAGTGCAATAATTACTAAAACCATTGTTCGTTTTAAATCTACTGAATCTTTTATATGGGTACCACTACTAGATGTATGGTTAGGTACGAATAGAAAAGTTTCAAAAGCATCATATGCAGGATATAAAGTATGTAACTTTCCTCCCTCCTCAAAATGAGGCTTTATTTTACTTAAAATATTATGCATTAACTTCATTAACTACACTCTTTTTTTATTAAATCTAGACCCCTTCTCACAATAGACTGAACAGGTATTTTTGAAGTACAGGCAAACTCACACAAAGCAAAATCTTCTGAGTCAACTTCATATATTCCTAAATGCTCCATGAGTTCTATATCTTCAATTAATATTGCTTTAACTAATTGAACGGGGAATACATCAATAGGCATATAGGATTCATATTGACCTGTCACAACATACGCTCTTTCTTCACCATGAGTATTAGAATCTAACTCATATTCCTTGTTAGAACTTAACCACGAAAAAAATGTTCTTGACAAACTATATTTACCAAATCCAGGCAACAACCAACCAAAAAATTCACTGTAATTGCCTTCAGGAATAATTGATAATTGAAAATCATAAAAACCTATATATCCATCTTTTTGAATTCTAGTACCAGTTAAAACATTTCCACTAATAAAACGCTTATCACCTTCGATCAAATTATCTTTTATTATATTAGAGATCGACATACCTTGTATCACCCTATAGTAACGAGGTTTTTTCACCATTGAACCTGTCAAAGCAATAATTCTTGATCGATCATACTTTGCGTCACGAAAAAATCTGGCAATTGACACAATATCTTGCGGTGCAAGATACCAAACGACATCACCTTTATTTATTGGGTCAATATGGTGAATCTGAACACCAACATTACCAGCAGGATGTGGTCCATATATATGATTAATTTGTACACCTTTGGCATTACTAAAAACTTTTGCTGCATTAGAGTTGCCATCTAAATTTAAATGAGTTGTACCATCTGTAAGTTGAGTAACAATATCTAAACCTAACTGAAATAAATCAGTATCGCCATGAAATACAAAATCATTATCAGGAGCAAGGGGAGAAGAATCAAAACCAGAAATAAAAATAGATTTAGGCCTATCATGAGGATTTGCGATAGTTGCAAAGGGGCGTTGCCTAATTAAAGGCCAAAGTCCTGACACCAATAAATCATCGATAATATCTTGACGATTTAAAGATGGTAAATCTCTTTTTTCAAAGGTTTTATATTTAATTTCCTGATCTGAAGAAATAATAATTTCTAGTATTTTTCTTTTTTCACCTCTCACAATATCATGCACGACTCCACTAACTGGAGAAGTAAATTTAATAGTATCACAATTTTTATCATAAAAAACAACATCTCCAGCATCAACACGATCTCCAACTTTAACTTGCAATTTGGGTGTTAAAAGATGAAAATCTGTTGGTTTTATGGCATAAAAATCTGATTGGGGAATATTAGCATAAACTCTATCAGCAACACCTTTGATTTTAATATCTGCTCCTTTAGACAGTTTGATATTCATTTATACTTACGATTATTTATAGATTACTATTTTTACGCAATTCAAAAATAAAAACTTATTTAAATTGAAACATCTTTTAACTTGAAAATTTTTCACAAAACACCCAATTTAGAAGCATTCTAAATAATAAAAATTTGTGACACTTTGATTATTAAGCAATTATCAATTTTTACAAGTATTATAAATTTTATAATTAAATTGCTTCAATTATGAACAAAAGAATTATTTTATTAACATACTTATCTATCTTTCTAGTAAATAACACTCATTCACAATCTTTTGATATATACAGTGAATCTTTATACCTAAAAGACTTTAACTATAATACAAAAACATCTAATTCTTCTGTGAACTTTGCAAAATCTGTTAAAATAGAGCATGAAACTAACGAATTACTTGACCCCATTATAGGCTTGAACACTTCTGAGAAATTAAAATTATCATTTGATATATTAGCTTCGGAAGCTACAACATATGCCTACACTTTTATTCATTGCGATAGTGATTGGCAACACTCAGATATTACACAATCTGAGTACTTAAATGGCTTTTTTGACAATTATATTAACAACTTTGAATACTCATTTAACACACTTACACCATATGTTAACTATAATATAGCATTTCCTAATGAAGATATTCAATTTACAAAATCTGGCAACTATGTTATTTTAATATATGATACTGAAAACAACATCCCCGTACTAAGTAAAAGATTTATGATATACGAAGATATCTTAAATATTGAAATGTATGTCAAAATACCATCCCTTGCTCAAGACAGAAAGGAAAAACAAGAAATTGACTTTTATATTAAGGAATTTAATAGACTAAACATTATTGACCCAAAACAAGAATTAAAAATAATTATTCAACAAAATGATGATTGGAATAATATCATTGACAATTGTAAACCAAGTTTTATAAACAATAAAGTTTTAGAATTTGATTACCAGGGTGATTTGTCTTTTAATGGGGGAAATGAATTTTTTGATTTTGATATTAAGAGCCTCAGATATATTGGTAAAAACGTTCACTCTATTGAACAAAAAATGATACAAGGATATCAAATTTATTGTGTTGATTTGTTTACTGATGAAATTATAAATGAAGATTATGAATTTAAATATGATTTAAATGGAAAATATGTATTATCTGTTGAAGAACCAAAAAATCGTAATATAGAGGGTGACTATGTATTAGTTAAATTTTCTCTTAGTAATCGGGAATTAAAAAATCAAAATATATACATCTATGGAGAATTGACAAATTGGGACATATTACCAGAAGCTGAAATGAAATATGATACTCAAAGAAAATATTACTACTGTTATTTGTACTTAAAACAAGGTTATTATAATTATCAATATGTAACATCCGATAAAAGTGAAATAACTTATTTAAACAGTAACTATTCTGAAACACGAAACCAATACTCTATATATGCGTACTACACACCTTCCTGGGGCAGCTATGACAGATTGGTTGGTATATCAAAAAGCACATCAAATGCTCTAAAATAATTAATTATTATTATTTTTATAGAAACTCAATTACATCTATTAAAAAATGAATAATAATATTTCGAAACCGCCAGTCCCAAAATGTGAACCTGTTAAATCATATGCACCTAATTCTATTGAAAGAACAGAATTGCAGGCAGAGTATAAAAAAGCTATGAATAAAGTTGTAGAGATACCTATGTGGATTAATGGCAAACATATTAAATCAAAGAAGAAGAAAGCTATACATCCTCCACACAATCATAAACATATTGTTGCGCACTATTATGAGGGTAATTCTACTCACGTTAACAATGCAATAAAAGCAGCAATAAAAGCAAAAAGTAAATGGGAGACAATGTGTTGGCAAGATCGTGCATCAATATTTTTAAAAGCAGCTGACCTTCTCGCAGGTCCTTACAGACAAAAAATAAATGCAGCTACAATGATTGGTCAATCAAAAAATGCATTTCAAGCTGAAATTGATGCAGCATGTGAGTTTATTGACTTTTTAAAATTTAATGTAAAATTCATGTATGATATATATAGAGAGCAACCTGAATCATCTAAGGGTGTTTGGAATAGAATGGAATATAGACCATTAGATGGATTTATATATGCGATTACACCTTTTAACTTTACATCTATTGCTGCAAACTTATGTGTAGCACCAGCATTAATGGGTAACACAATCGTATGGAAACCATCAGACTATCAAATATATTCAACCAAAATAATTATTGATTTATTTAAAGCTGCAGGATTACCAGATGGCGTTATAAATGTAGTTTATACAGATCCTGTACTAACAAGTAATATAATTTTTTCTCATCGTGAGTTTGCAGGACTACACTTTACCGGGTCAACTAAAGTGTTTAAAGACATTTGGCAAACTATTGGTAAAAATATTAAATCATATAAAAATTATCCAAGAATTGTTGGTGAAACTGGCGGAAAAGATTTCATACTAGCACATAAATCCGCAAATCATAAAGAAGTTGTGACAGCTCTAATAAGGGGAGCTTTTGAATACCAAGGTCAAAAATGCTCTGCAGCATCTAGAGCATATATACCAAAAGATAGTTGGAAAAGTATAAAAGCATTATTACTTAAAGAGCTCCAAACTATTCAAATTGGAGAACCTTCTGATTTTTCAAATTTTATGAATGCTGTAATTCACGAACAATCATTTAATAAATTAAAAGGAGTCATTAATAAAGTTAAAAAAGACAAAAATGCCAAAATTATTTTTGGAGGCGGATGCAATAAATCATCAGGTTATTTTATTGAACCCACTGTGATTATTGCTAAAAAACCTGATTTCTTTACAATGAAAGAAGAATTGTTTGGTCCAGTGTTAACAATATATCTATATGATCAAAGCAATGATTTTGAAAAAATAATGAAAATAATTGACGAAACATCTGAGTACAGTTTAACTGGGTCTATATTTGCGAAAGACAGACAGATAATATCACAAGCTTTAAACTCATTGAAAATGTCTGCTGGAAATTTTTACATTAATGACAAACCTACTGGTGCTGTTGTATCTCAGCAACCATTTGGTGGAGGCAGAGCATCAGGAACCAATGATAAAGCAGGTTCATATTTAAACTTGCTAAGATGGGTGTCACCAAGAACAATAAAAGAGAACTTTGTTCCTGACCAAGATTATAGGTATCCTTTTCTAAAAAAATGAAGCTATATATAATTAACTTTTATACAAAAATTCCTAAATGGATGAAAAATAGATATTTTTTATCGGTAATTATATTTTGTATATGGATAATATTTTTTGACACAAATTCAATATTAGTTCAAGCAAATAAAAGAAATGACATAAAAAAAATAGAAGATGACATTAAATACTATGTCAGAGAAATTGAACAAGATCAAAAATTACTTAACACTATAAGAACTGATTCATTAACTCTTGATTTAGAAAAGTACTTTAGAGAAGTACTTTTTTTATCAAAAAAAAATGAAGAAGTATTTATCATTGAATAAAAAATAATGTTGAAAAATAATACAAACCAAACTCAAAAATTTATACAACAAACAAAGAAAAATTGGAAGAACATAAACAATAATAGTTTGTTAAAAAATCAATATGGTAAACATATTTTTGATCCAATATACTTTCTAGATGAAGGAATACTCACCAATTCCTTTAATCAAAATTTTTACTGGAATATGCATGTAGAAATTGAGATTAAAACAGAAAAGCAAGCAAACAAAGATGCTTTGAAAGCCTTACATTTAGGCGCAGAATCTATATGTTTTACAAAATACAAAAAGCATAATTTAAATGTCATCTTAGAAAAGATACAAATTGAAATTATTAGAGTAGAATTCAAAGATTTTGAAAACTTTGAAGATTTAGCAAAGAAATACATTAAGATTGGCATAAGTAAACTTGGGGAAAATGGATTAAAACAATTAAATGGATGTTTCTATATAACAAATATTTCTGAATCTTCTTATAATTATTTTTCTAGCAAACTCCCAAATTATCATTTTAACACAATTAATCTAAATGGAACAAAAACTGTTAATTTTTTAAAACAAATTCAACAACAAAAAAAAACAAAAAACAAGAGAGAACTACTTAATAAAACAACATACACATTTAATGTATCAAGTAACTTTTTATTTGAAATTGCAAGAATAAGATCATTTCAAATTAAATACCAGAAAATCACTGGATTCATACCTTACATACTATGTATATGTGAATCTAAATCTGAAGAAAAAGACGCTTTAATAAAAAATAGTATTAAGGCGATAAGCTCTATAATTGCAGGCTGTAGCGGTTTATTAATTAAATCTGACAAAAAACCTATTTTAAATATACAACAGCAATTAATTTTAAAAAAGGAAGGAATGTTAAATCAAGTCTATGATCCACTACACGGAAGCTATTATATTGAAAAAATAACAAATAAAATAGATGGAGAACTAAAAATTAATACTTCTTTAAAAGATGATTTAAAAAATAAAACTTGGGAGACAATTGAAGGAATTATACTGAAAAATAAGTATTATAAAAATGACACTATAAATACTCCCCATTTAAAATATGGAGCTGGAATTCCACCCTATATTAGAGGACCTTATGCGAGTATGTATTGTGAAAGAAAGTGGACAATACGTCAATATGCAGGATACTCTACAGCTGAAGAATCAAATAAGTTTTACAGAAAAAATCTTAAAGCGGGACAAACTGGTTTATCAATTGCATTTGACCTTCCAACACATAGAGGTTATGACTCTAATCATGAGCGTGTTTTTGGAGATGTAGGAAAAGCAGGGGTAGCAATTGACACTATTGATGACATGGAAGTTTTATTTCATAAAATAGAC
>MDTD01183798.1_pt1 | contig 10900 bp, 8 predicted proteins | sample 811221 | NCBI WGS metagenome assembly MDTD01 (sample SAMN05326646, study PRJNA326480) | marine metagenome | isolation source: seawater | place: Pacific Ocean: South West | collected 2011
GCCCATCAGCAAAAACCGCCCACATTTCGTCATACGCCGTCATCATTTCGGTGGCATGGAGATCATAATTTAGCATTTTTTCCAGCATCAAAGGTCTTAGGGTTGCCCGAAGCTCGGACAGCCTCTCTGGGTTCAGAGACAGGTTTGAAGCCGCGACATGATACGCCCTCCAATCGCTGCAAATCAGCTCGGTGAGTCCGACTTTCGTCAAGTATTCTCCCGCTTGGCAGCGGCAAAATGTTTTGCCAACCCTAGCCACCACGGGGACACCCATCCACAGGGCATCACAGCAGGTTGTACCGCCCGTAAAGGGGTAGGTATCCAGCATGATATCAACATGCCGGTATGCGGCGAAATGCTCATTCCGGGTTTTAACATAAGGCAGAAAAGACACTCTGCGGAGGTCCACCCCACCTTCATCCAACATCCGGCGAAGAAAATTCCAATCATCGTCATCTTCAGAGCGCACAATGTTCTTAACCAGAAGGCGGGAATTTTTCACCGTTTCTAAAAGCTCCGCCCAAGCTGAAATCACATCCGGTCCAATCTTGGCTGTGTTATTAAACGATCCAAATGTAATGTAGCCATTATTTAGTACTGGGGGCGCCCCAGGATCTGGTCCCGCCGCCGGCGCACTGTAACAACACCGGTGCGTGAGTCTGACTAGTTTCTCTGAGTATAGATCATCAGTTTCGCCAGCGGGATCGACGAGTTCTTCTGTAATCAGGTAATCAACCGCGGTCAGACCCGTGGTCGCAACCCGGTTATGATAGCACACCTGTACAGGGGCCGGCCGATAGGCCAGCGGCAGCCGGTGTTTTGCCAGATAGGAGGAGGTAGAAATCAGAATATGAATATTGTCCTCTTTAATCCGGCGCGCGACGGCCTCCGCATCCAGCGAACTTATATCAACCCAATGGTCGACGAACCTCGACAAACGCTCGGTAGTGCCATCTTTTCTCTCGTTGCCGGCATAACAGAAAACCTCAAAGCGTTCTCGGTCATGACGACGGGCCAGAGGTTCAAAATAGAACGAGGTGACATGAGTTGCGTATTCATAGGACAAATACCCGATGCGAAGCCGACGAGGTCGGGTCGGCGCCGTCGCGTCATGGGCAATCTGATCGAGGCCGTCTGCGTAAAATTTACCCCAGGCTCGATTCTCATTACTAAGACGTGCTCCGTCATAATCGGGGTGAAACGCCATATAAAATAGATAGCTCGAGGAAACAGCCGAGTTAAACGGGCTGATGTGATGCGATTTCTCAAACGCCTCAAGGGCACCGTAAACATCACCCTGATTAATCCGGCAGTTGCCAAGAACAGCATAGGCTTCGGCAGAACACGGGTCCAATGTGAGCGCCCTTTCTATCATTAGCTGTGCCTTGTTAAATAGCTTAAGATGAAAGTAGGCGGAGCCTAAGGCGCAAAGAATTTGAGAGTCCCCAGGACGCGTTTTACGCAGATCCATAAGAATTGAAATCGCGTCTCCGTAATTCCCAGCCTGAGTAAGCGCCAGGGCCTCGCTGAAAGCGGCTTCATCCCGGACGCCCGTGGGGCCCGAGATTATTTCCGAGAGCTCGAGCGCGGCTTCGTCTCCGGGATTTTCACGCAGAACCGACTCACACAAAGCCGCCGCCGCCTCTGGCTGGCCCGCCTCAAAATAGGCAAGCGCGGTTTTCAGCTGAATAACGGTATTCGGCACGTCGTTTTCTCATAGGTTTTTGTCGGGGAACTTACCGCCCTCTGCCCGCAATTTAAACTGGGCCCCAATGAACAACGCCTTGAAGGGCCGCAGCAGAGCGAGGGACAATAGCAATATTAAGGGGGGCCAAATGATCAGGTGAAGCCAAATGGACGGATGAAATGTGAGCTCAAGCCACAGCGCGCCAACAGCAGAGAGAAATCCAACAATTAACATGATTGGCACCACGGGCCCATCTGCCGCGTCATGGCCAGTATAATCGAGTCCACAAGCATTACAGGAACGAGCAACCTCCAAGTAGCCAGCAAACAAATGACCGCCCCCGCAACGCGGACAGCGGCCGAATACTGAGCTCAGGATAGGAGAGTCGGTTTTTTGCACCGCTCCGTTACCTCCTTTTCCTGATCGTTAATTCACTTGCAAGTGGCCAAACGAGGCCGCACCCCACCAATAAACATTTATGTAGAGGAATACCCATACCACGTCGACGAAATGCCAATACCAGGCAGCGGCCTCAAAACCGATATGTGCGTCCGTCGTGAAGGATCCCGCGCGGGCCCTAAAATAACACACTATCAAAAAAACCGTCCCGACAAATACGTGGAACCCATGGAAGCCCGTGGCAAGATAGAAGGTAGAGGGATAAATACCGTCGCTCAAACCAAAGGGCAGAATGACATATTCATAAACCTGCACGCCCAAGAAAACGATACCCAGCAGGACCGTAATGCCGGTCCAATTGACCACCCTCTTGTTATCATTTTCCAATATTGCATGGTGGGCAATGGTAACTGTTAGGCTCGACGTAAGCAGTAGAAGCGTGTTGAGCATTGGTATCCCAGCGGCGCCAAGGGCCTTAATATCGCCATTTGGCCACGGGCCAGCGACGTTGCTAAGGATCGGCAGACTGGAATGGAAATATGCCCAGAAAAACGCGAAAAAAAACATCACCTCCGAAGCAATAAATAGCAGCATGCCAAACCGAAGTCCCGTCTTGACGAGAGACGTGTGTGAGTGCCCGTCGGAGGCTTCTTTGATGACCTCTCGCCACCAACCCATCATGGTATAAACCACAATAATGCCACCGATAATAAGAGCCCAAGGCACACCAGTTTGCATAAACCAAATTAAACCTACTGCTGTCACAAAGGCCCCTATTGTTCCAACGATCGGCCAAGGGCTCGGGTCTGGAACGTGCCAAGGTTGGTTAGAAGCTGTGTCTGTAGACATAATATGCCGTCCGTCTGTTTACTTATTACAAAAGCGAGCTGGTGGGCTCACGCTATCCGTTTAAGTCAGTTGTTTGGGTCGAGAGTGGTTCAGCGTTGTCTCCCGTTTCTCCTCCAAGAGAGGTGGTTTGTGCTGCCAATTCTTCAGCAGCACTCTGATCCTGATCCTGAAAAAAAGTGTATGAGAGTGTAATTGTGGCGAGATCATCCGCATCCTTGTCTTTGACAATCTCCGGATCGATAAAAAACGACACCGGCATCTGGACAGTCTGGCCAGGCCGCAGCACCTGCTCCGTAAAACAGAAGCAGTCTATTTTACTAAAATGGGTCGCCGCTTTATACGGCGTCACATTAAATGTTGCCGTGCCAACTAGAGGTTTGTCAGAAATATTAGTCGCTTCATAGAAGGCCAACGTCTGCTCTCCAATTTTTACGCGAATTTCTTTTTGGACAGGTTCGAATCTCCAAGGGAGCTTGTGGTTAACATTGGCATCAAAGCGGACATCGACGACCCTGTCGACGACCGCAGCCGCAGGTATGATTTTGTCTGCTATCTGGGTCGTTCCCCCAAACCCCGTGACTTGGCAGAAGAGCCGATACAGGGGTTCTGATGCGTAAGCAAATGAACCCATACCAGCAACTATCGCGAACAGAGCGATCGCCGTTCTGCTATTCCGAGTTTTTTTTGTCGCCGTACGATTCAACATAATTACCAAAACTCGGATACCTCCCCCAGATACCTATTCCGCAGGTTGATGCACACCGGCATCAGGTAGTTCAGGAATCTGGTCATGGGTGTGGAACGGGGCCGGCGAATCAACCGTCCATTCCAGAGTGTTCGCGCCCTCCTCGCCCCATGGATTAGCTGGAGCCTTCTCACCAGCCACTATTGTTCGCCACAAAATCCATAAAAACAATAACGCTCCCACTAGGGATATAGCCGCGCCCACGCTCGATACCATATTCCAACCTGCATAAGCATCAGGATAGTCAGGAATACGACGAGGCATTCCTGCCATACCAAGAAAATGTTGGGGGAAAAATAAAACGTTCACCCCGACGAACGTGATCCAAAACTGCCATTTACCTGCAGCCTCATTATACATCCTGCCACTCATTTTTGGCATCCAGTAAAACATGCCGCAATAAATAGCGAAAATCGTTGCGATCGAGAGTACATAATGGAAGTGCGCGACTACGAAGTACGTGTCATGAAAAGCTATGTCTACCCCAGCATTTGCCAAAGTAATGCCCGTGACACCCCCTACGACGAAAAGGAAAATAAATCCCATCGCGTAAAGCATGGGGGTTTTAAATTCAATAGAGCCGCCCCACATGGTCGCAAGCCAACTGAAAATCTTTACACCAGTAGGTACGGCAATAACCATGGTAGCTAGCACAAAATATGCTCTGGTTTCCACGTTGAAACCCACCGTAAACATGTGATGCGCCCACACTACAAAACCAACAACGCCTATCGAGGCCATGGCATACGCCATACCAAGATAACCAAAGATTGGCTTTTTTGAGAAATGAGAAACTACCTGGCTTACGACGCCAAAAGCGGGAATAACCATAATGTAAACTTCAGGATGCCCAAAAAACCAGAATAGATGCTGCCAGAAAATGGGGTCTCCACCGCCAGCTGGCTCGAAAAAAGCAGTTCCGAAGTTGCGATCTGTGAGCAGCATAGTGAGTGCACCCGCTAAAACCGGAATAGCCAGTAAAAGGAGAAATGCGGTAATCAAAGCAGCCCAAATAAACAAGGGCATCTTGTGAAAAGTCATGCCCGGGGCACGCATGTTAATGATGGTTGTTATAAAATTGATGGCGCCTAATATTGAAGAAGCGCCCGCTAAATGGAGACTAAGAATTGCTAAATCCACGGCCGGACCACCGTGAAAGTCTGAGTTAGATAAGGGAGGATAAACAGTCCAACCGGTACCTGCGCCCCCGCCAACGAAAGCAGATGCCAGCAAAAGAACCAGAGCCGCAGCTAGTAACCAGAAGCTTATGTTATTCATGCGGGGAAAGGCCATGTCTGGCGCCCCAACTTGTAACGGAATAAACCAGTTCCCAAAGCCACCAATTAACGCCGGCATGACGACAAAAAAGACCATTATAAAGCCATGAGCCGTTACCATGACGTTATAAAATTGGGTATCTGAAATGAATTGAAGACCCGGAGCGGCTAGCTCGGCCCTGATGGCCATTGAGGCAGCACCACCGATAATCGCCGCAAAAACTGCGGCACATAGGTACATGGTACCAATATCTTTGTGGTTGGTTGAGTACGCCCAACGCCGCCAACCTGTGGGCTTATGATCGTGGTGATCATGAGTATTTTGGGCTGCTTGTACCGTGTCCATTGTGCATTACCTCTGTCGAATTCTGACGACCTTTTGTTTAACGAATTGCTGCTTGTTTTTGAGCCACTGTTGTGGGCTCAACTATATTGGCAAATTCGTTTTTTGCCTTAACAAGCCACCGCGCGTAATCTTTTTTGGAGACTACTTCAACCACTATCGGCATGAAGCCATGCCTGACGCCACACAACTCGGAGCATTGACCGCGGTAAACACCAATTTTTTCTTTAGGAACTCGGAACCAAGTCTCATTGATTCTACCTGGAACGGTGTCCATTTTAATTCCAAAAGAGGGCATGGCCCAGTTGTGCAACACATCCTCCGCAGTCATAAGCAACCGAATAGTTGTATCAGCTGGGACCACGACCCGGTTATCAACCTCTAAAAGTCTGACCTGGCCTTTCGAAACATCAATATCCTCATCTGGGATCATGTTACTATCGAAGGAGAGTTCTCCCTCATCAACATATTCGTATGACCAATACCATTGATGACCAGTCACCTTGAGCGTCATCTCAACCTGATCCTCAGGCGCTTTATCCATGAAAAATAGAAGTTTCATCGATGGCACTGCTATAATGATCAGAATGATTACCGGGATCACTGTCCAGGCGACCTCTAAAAAGGAATTGTGAGTTGTTTTTGTAGGCTTAGGATTCGCTTTAGAATTAAATTTGAATACGATGTAAACCATCAAACCCAGGACGAACAATACAATCAAACCTTCAATTACCAGCAGCAGGTTGTGGAACTCCACAATGTCCTCCATTACTGGAGTAGCAGCGGGCCGAAAATTCATTTGCCAGGGTTGAGGGTCATTTTGCGCCAGTGCCGTCCCTAGAGATAGGCCGAACAATCCATAGACTGTCGAAATTAACCCCGAGAAAAGTTTTGTGTAGATCGACATGCGTTTACCCCAAAATTCCTTTTTTATTAAATATCAGACGGCCCTGTTTTTGTTCTTAATCTAGTAATTTGTGACTGTCTACCTTGGCCCGCTAAAGCCAAAGAGGGTTAAAACATGGTCTCCTAAAATTTACGAATCCTATACCTGAACTTTTACAGACCGTAAAGCCACCCGCATAATTTGAGGAAACTCAATTCAAAGTCATTTTTTGGCAGTATCATGGGGTAAATCGCACAGTCTTAACAGGGTCGCCCGCCAGGTAATACACCTTGGATTGCTCTCCTAAATTCGGTTGCCGCGTTGACGGCGTGGTGATACATCCCAGGTAAGGGATGTTGGACAGTTATACTATTTTCTTATTCGCACGTCGCGACCTTAAAGGGTGAGAAAAAATGAATCGAAAGACAAAGAACAGGGTCTTTTTAGCGGTATTGGCGATCGCTTCCATCTTCATGTTTGTCAGCGTGATTATTAAAACAAGCAATATGACTTAGCCACATGTCAACCGTTCAGTTCCTTCCCCATTTGAATGCGGCCCTCAACGCCGTGGCTACACTCTTCCTTTTTGCCGGGTTCTTTTTTATCCGATCGGGCAACATGAGAGCACACCGTGCCTGCATGGTTACCGTTGTTTTTGTATCAGGCATCTTTTTGGTGAGTTATGTCATTCATCGCATGCATGCACCGATATTTGAATTTCAAGGCCAAGGCTTTGTCCGCATCATTTATTATATGATTTTGATAAGTCATGTTGTTCTAGCCATAGCCATTGTCCCCATGGTGAGCTTAACGCTATTCAACGCATTGAAGGGGCGCTTCGACAAGCACAAGAAAATTGCAAGATGGACATGGCCCACATGGATGTATGTCTCGATCACCGGCGTAATCGTGTACGTGATGCTGTATCAAATCTATCCGTCGCCGGAGTTTGTGGGTCTCAGTTAACGTGTTAACCGCCCTTCCAATTGGACCGGGACGCCGGCGCTTATGGCAGTGGTCTGTGCTAGCCATCGTCTCCCTGGCGGTAGCAGGACTTTTTGCCATCCTTCTGGTCTTGTCTCGTGCGCCCATTACCAGCGAGAGCGTCCCATGGCCTGAAGATTTTTTCCAAAAAGGTTTGGTCGCTCATGTAGCGTTATCGTTTGCGGTATGGTTTTTAGCGGTTTTTGGGGCGATCAACACGGCCATGGTACCCAACGACACTCGGTTTTCGACAGCAAGCGTCGGTTTCTTGTTGGACAAAATGGCACTGTTTTTGGCAGTTGCCGGAACCGTGTCTTTGCTTATTCCTACGTTTCAGGATCAGGGGGAGCCGACCCTCAATAACTATATCCCGGTCATAATTAATCCAATTTATTACGCGGGTCTGGCTCTGCTGGCTGCGGGGATCCTTGTTTCCGTGGTGCGCGTGCTGAAAAACTTAAGCATGATTTCCTGCACCACGGTAGATGAGATCCCAGTGGTCATGTCCGTCGGTTTGATTTACGTGTCGGCCATCGTGGCGTTGGTCATTGCTGGTTTACAAATGAGAGACATTCCGCTCAGCTACGATTATAATGAAAACTTGGTCTGGGGAGCCGGGCACATCTTGCAAGTCATGAATATCGGGCTCTTTTTAATCGCGATAAGTCTTCTCTTCCGTCAGGCCTTTGGACACCCTCTTGCGCCACCACGTTTTTTCCGCTGGATCAGCGGCCTCTTGATCCTAATCGCCCTGACGGGACTATCATTATACAGCTTCTTTACGACCGGAAGCGCCGAGAATACGCGAGCCTTTTCCGCCCTAAAATTTGTCTTGGGGGTTCCAGTGTCTATGATCCTGATCGCCTTGGCAGTGGGTATCTGGCACCAGAAACAAAACTTTCGCATTACGGATCCTGGTGGGTTCAGTCTGGCGGCAGCGTTTGGTGTTTTTACCACGGGCGCACTCTTTGGGCTTTTCGTGGACGGTGCTGATACCCGCACACCTGCGCATTACCACGGCGTCATTGGCGGCATCAACTTGGTCTTTGTCGGTCTTTTCTACACCTGGCTGTTACCACTGCTAGGCCGTGCAGTCACGCATGGTAAACTGGTAGCCTGGCAAATCGGACTTTATGCCAGCGGTCAGTGGTTCTTCATCGTTGGGATGTTTGCCGCTGGTGGCATGGGCGCTTCTCGAAAAGTCATGGGTGCGGGTATCGACGTTGACACTCTCTCGGCGTTGGCCGCCACCGGCACTCGAGATCTTGGCGGCACGCTTGCCATTATCGGGGGCGTTATGTTCATCCTTATTGTTTTGAAAGCGCTTTTCAGGCCGGCAGGCACCATGTCATAAGAAGCGGACAATGACAGACAATTCAATCACACACCAAACAACGGGCCAGAACGCGAACCCGACCGCCCAGGAAGACGGGCCTGAGCCCATCAACCAGAACCAGTTTGTGGATTATGCGCTCCTCCTAAAACCCAGGGTCATGTCGCTCGTCCTGTTCACGGGAGTAGCTGGCATGCTGCTGGCACCCGGGAAAATTGATCTCCTTACCGCCTTTATCGCCGTCGTGTGTATCGCCGTGGGTGCAGGCGCATCCGGAGCCATTAACATGTGGTACGACCGAGACATTGATAGTGTAATGGAACGGACGATGAACCGCCCTTTGCCCGCTGGCCGGCTCAAACCCCCGGTCGCATTGTGGCTAGGCACAACACTATCTTTGGTGTCTGTTGGAGTGATGGGCGTATGGGTTAACCTCATGTCAGCCGGCTTACTCGCCGTTACCATCGCTTTCTACGTGTTTGTTTACACCATCTGGCTTAAACGCCGTACGCCGCAAAACATTGTAATCGGGGGCGCATCTGGCGCGTTACCTCCCATGATTGGCTGGGCCGCCGTGACCAACGATATCAGCATTGGCTCTCTCACCCTATTCGCCATCATTTTCATGTGGACCCCACCGCACTTCTGGGCACTTTCTCTATATCGATCCGGGGACTACGAGAAAGCAGGAGTACCCATGATGCCAGTTGTCTCCGGTATCGAGAAAACGAAACGGCAGATCCTAATTTATACCCTGTTTCTATTTCCCTTCACCCTCGTGCCAGCTTTTGTCGGCATGATCAGTTTAACCGGAGGACTTACCATTGGCGGACTAGGTATATGGTTTATCCGCCACGCCCTCCTGGTCCTGAAAAGCGAGAGATCCGAAGAACCGCGGGCTATGTTCCGTTATTCTATCCTCTATCTATTTCTGATCTTCGTCGTGCTTCTTGCCGATCATGCGCTGCTAACGACAGGCGCGTAAACTCCTCTCACAATGAACGCTTATTTACAACTGGAGGAGAGGTTTCGAACGATCGCTACCCTGGAGGACGCAGCCGGCATGCTTCATTGGGATGCCGCAACCATGATGCCGCCGGGCAGCGCGGAGGATAGACATGACCAATTGGCTGTATTAACCACCATCCGCCACGACATGCTATCATCTTCTGAGACCGGGGAGCTTTTGGCCGCCGCTCTGGACACGGATGCTCTAAACGATTGGCAGCAAGCAAACCTGCGCGAGATGGAGCGGCGATATAAACACGCAACCGCCGTGGAAACGTCACTTGTAACAGCGCTCACCAAGGCATCCAATATTTGCGAAACACGCTGGCGGAGGGCGCGAGCAGATAATGACTTCGGCGTGTTGAAACCGCTCTTAGCGGACGTATTATCCCTCTCGAGAGATGCGGCTCAGTCCAAGGCCGAGAGGCTAGGCTGCACCCCCTACGAAGCGTTGATGGATCAATTCACACCAGGTCTACACACAGATATGGTGGACGCGCTGTTTGACCGGTTGGGCCGGGAACTGCCCGATCTGCTGTCCGAGATATTGGAACATCAGGCTTCTCAGCCGGAAGCAGTGGCACCGGCAGGGCCATTTCCCCTTGATCAGCAACGCGCACTTGGCGCCCGGCTGATGACCGTCGTCGGATTCGATTTTGAAACCGGAAGATTGGACGAGAGCCTCCATCCTTTTTCCGGCGGCACGCCGGACGATCTCCGCATCACAACCCGTTATGAAGCAGACGATTTCATGACGGGTCTGATGGGCGTGCTACACGAGACCGGTCACGCCCTTTATGAAAAAAACCTACCATCGGATTGGCGGCGCCAACCAGTGGGTGCGGCGCGCGGCATGGATATTCATGAGAGCCAGTCCTTGCTGATTGAAATGCAGGCTTGCCGATCTCTGGAATTTCTCTCCTTCGCCAGCCCCCTTATGGAAGAAGTATTCGAGCGTGTTGGACCCGAATGGGCACCGGATAATCTCTACCGTGTCTATACCAAAGTCCGGCCTGGATTGATCCGCGTGGATGCAGATGAAGTCACCTACCCGCTGCATGTGATCCTGCGCTACCGCCTCGAAAAAGCCTTGCTTGCGGATGACCTGCCCCTCGACGACCTGCCCTCTGCCTGGAATGACGGAATGGCGGAGTTGTTGAACCAGACGCCGCCGGACGACAGAGACGGCTGCCTGCAAGACATTCACTGGTTCGATGGCGCGTTTGGTTATTTTCCAAGTTACACATTTGGGGCCGTTATCGCTGCTCAGTTGTTTGGCGCAGCGACCACAGCAGATCCTGTGATCCTGCCGGAGATTCAGGCGGGCAATTTCAAACCACTGTTCGCTTGGCTCGGCAAGCAAATTCATGGGAAAGGTTCTTTATTAGA
>MDTD01109097.1_pt1 | contig 10899 bp, 9 predicted proteins | sample 811221 | NCBI WGS metagenome assembly MDTD01 (sample SAMN05326646, study PRJNA326480) | marine metagenome | isolation source: seawater | place: Pacific Ocean: South West | collected 2011
AGCACTGAGTCTTTTAAATTTAAATTATATTTTTCCTTTGCTTCTAAAATCATTCCTGGCTTCGGTTTTCTGCAGTTACAAATTGTGGAGTATTTTTTAATGCTGCCTTGTGGATGATGTGGACAATAAAAAGTCTCTTTTATGAAAATATTGCCTCTTTTTAAGTCTTTTTCAACACTACTTGTAAGTGAAAGGAATTTAGATTCTGTATAAAGACCTCTTGCTATCCCAGACTGGTTAGTAACTATAAAAATTAAATAGCCATTATCTTGAATGATTCTTAAATATTTTTTTATATTTCTTTTATATTCAAAGTCTTTCCAAGAGCTTACAAAACCATGATCCTCGTTAATGACTCCATCTCTGTCAAAAAAAGCAGCTTTATTACTCACTATTTTTAATTTTTTTTAAGAATAGCCTAATGCCCTCTTCAAGAGATAAAAATTCATCTTGATACCCGGATTTTCTTAGCAATTTTAAATCTGCACATGTATAACTTTGATAGCTTCCTTTGAGTGAATCAGGAAATTCAATATATTTTATTTCGCCATTTTTTTTATTAAAATTGACTAAGCTTGTAGCCACATCATAAAAACTTCTTGCTGTCCCAGTTCCAACATTAAATATATCAGAGACATTTTTATTTTCTAAAAGCCATAAATTAACTTTTACACAATCTTCAACCGAAACAAAGTCTCTTTGATGCTCTCCATCATTATATCCGTCGTATCCTTTAAAGATCCTTATAATGCCATCTTTTTTAAGTTGTTCATTGAATTGGTATATTGGGCTAGATTGACCAATCTTATGAGATTCTCGATCTCCATATACATTAAAATATCTCAATCCAGAAACTTGCGTATCAAATTTTTCCATTTTTGCCCTAACATATTGATCAAATTGGAATTTAGAAAAAGCATACATGTTAATAGGATTCTCGCATGATCTCTCCTCCTTGAAACCATTTTTTCCAAGTCCATAAACAGATGCAGAGGAAGCATATAAAAATTGGATCCTCTTTTTCTGACAGTAATTAAGAAGTTTTTTAGAATATTCAAAATTATTTTGCATCAGGTATTTCCCATCCCATTCAGTAGTTGACGAGCAAGCTCCTAAATGAAATAAAGCCTGGACATCTCCAAAGGAAATCTCTTTTTCAACCATGCTAAGAAAATCATCTTTATCTAAATAATCAATAAAATCTAAATCTGAAATATTAGATATCTTTTTTCCGTCAGTTAAGTCATCTACAAGGATAATATTTGTCCTACCAAATTCATTTAATTTTTTGATTAAGTTACTTCCTATGAAGCCAGCACCACCAGTAACTATAAGTGTTTTTTCTCTAGACCCTGTCATTTTCTTTAAGTGATTCGATAATCTTAGTTGTTGAATACCCGTCAACAAACTCAAGACACCTCACATGACCTCCTTTTTTAATAACCTCGCTAGACCCAATAATTTCATCAAGATGATAATCGCCTCCTTTAACTAAAAAATTTGGGTTAATGTCTTTTATGAGTTTAAGAGGAGTTGATTCAGAGAATGGAACAACAAAATCAACAGAGCTCAGAGAGGCTAGCATCTCCACCCTATGTGCCAGTTTGTTAATTGGCCTATTTTTTCCCTTCAATCTTTGAACTGACTTATCATCATTAACTCCAACAATTAATAAATCTCCTAATTCCTTTGCTTGTTCTAAATATCTAATATGACCTGGATGCAATATATCAAAGCATCCGTTAGTGAAAACAACTTTTTTTGAAATATTTGATAGTTTTTTTATGAGCGCCTTCCTTGTAAAAATTTTATTTGATGACTTTACAAACATATTTTGAATCTTATTATTTAGGTCATCAATAGAGATATTGGTTGTCCCAATCTTAGAAACTGCTATTCCAGCAGCAATATTTGATATCTTTATGCATTCCCTGATATGAATATCTTGAGAATATGCTGCTGACAAGGCAGCAATTACTGTATCTCCAGCCCCGGTTACATCAAAAACTTCCTTTGCATTTGTATCGATATGAAAAAAGTCATTATCTTTTGAAGTAAATGCCATTCCATTTTCTCCTAGAGTGATCAAGATAGATTTTATATCTAATTTTTTACATAAATTAATGCCTTTTTTTTCTATTTCTTTAAGGTTTGTTGTATTTCCAACAACATCTTGAAATTCCTTTAAATTAGGCGTTATTAAATCAGCACCATTGTACTTTTGGTAACAATTTCCTTTTGGATCAATAATAACTTTTAAGCCCGCTTTTTTTGATTTATTTATAAGAAATTCAATATCTTCAAGTGTGCCTTTCGCATAATCAGAGAAGATTACTAGATCAATATTAGGTAAGATCTTTAAAAATTGGTTTCTAAATTTAGTTTTATTGAAATCTTTTAGCTTCCTCTCGTGATCTATTCTCAGTAAATGCTGATTTTCAGACATAACTCTATATTTATTAATTGTAGTATTCTTAGCTGATGCTTGAAGAAATGCTTTAATCTTATTTTTTTGAAATATGTTCCTAAGAGTCTTTGCATTTTCATCAGCTCCAACAACTCCCATAATGTAAGTTTGAACACCAAGTGATGACAAGTTCATCGCAACATTACCTGCTCCTCCAGGTGAAAAGATCTCTTTGGATACGTTTACTATAGGAACAGGAGCTTCTGGTGAAATCCTATTTATTTTGCCATAACAATTTGTATCAAGCATTACATCCCCAACAACAAGAATTTTTTGTTTTTTGAAATTTAAGAGTGTTCTCATGTTTTTACACAAGCCCTAACTTTTCTTCAATTGAACCACAAATTGTATGATAAATAAGTATATGAGCTTCTTGGATCCTTGCAGTTGATTTTGATGGAATAATAATTGCCAAGTCTGATAATGCTTTTAATTGACCGCCATCATTACCCAATAATGAAATGGTTTTGATATTTTTTTCTTTTGCAGACTGAAAAGCCTTTAAGACATTTGCTGAATTCCCTGATGTTGATATCCCAATTAAGCAATCTCCTTTGTTCCCAAGTGCCTCAACTTGTCTACTAAAAATATGATCAAAAGAATAATCATTTCCGATACATGTTAAAGCAGAACTATCTGTCGTTAGAGCAAATGCTGGCAGGGGCTTTCTATCTTTTATAAATCTACCTGTTAGCTCTGATGCGAAATGCTGGCTATCAGCAGCCGAACCACCATTTCCACATATCATAACTTTTTTATCACCTTCTATTACTCTACAGATTGCTTCTGATATTTCCTCTACTTCCTCTGAAATGTTCACAAGTGAAGTGAAAAGCTCTAAATGCTCATTTAAATTATCTTTAAAAATCCTCATAAATGAGAATTATCTATCATTATCTTGGAATTATCGAATTTTCTTTAGGAATAATCTTTTAGCTTAAATACTTTTAAGTTTATTAAAAGATAAAAGTTAAGAAGTATAAAAATTAAAGAGGTAATAAAAAATGGGAGTATATAAAAAATTGATATGCCAATCGTATAAAGATAATAAGAAAAATAGAGAAGTATTAAAGTACATATCCAATAGAATAAAGACACCCTAAACTCTTTGAAACTTCTGCTATTTGAATAAATTGAAAATATTGATATTGCTATACCCATGTAATAGAAAACATAAATATGAGACATAGCCATTCTTATCTGACCTAAGCCAATTAAAATTAAAGAACATATAGCTGTTGAAAAAATAAAACCTAAACTTATTCCAATTCCATCATTATTTCTTATCCAAATATAAATGGCATAGGCATAGAGATAAAAAAGTATCTGATTAAAAAGACCTCCGAAGCCAATAAGAATATCTATAAGCGCATTAGGCCCTGGATTCCAGATTGGAGCTTCCCAAGAATAAAATGGCATAGGCATCCAGTAAACATATGGAGAAATAAGTGCAAGTAAGAAGGGAGATGATTCATTAAGTGAATTTGTTATACCCGTTTCATTGACTTGATCCATAAGAATCATGCCATCTGTTGCAAATCCCATGCGAGCGGTGTATTGATAAAGAAATATTTCTTGAATTCTCTCAGGATTTTCCATAAAAAAGTAATACGAGATTAACGATAGAAAAGGGACGCTTATCAAATAGAATGTCATGTTAGAAAAATTCATTTTCCCAATAAATTTCTTTGAAAACATCATGATTGCCACAGCGCAACCTAGAAATGCGAAAAAAGAGACTGACCTTAAATAAAATATAGCTGTAATAGATAAAAAACTTATAAAAATAAGAAGCAACTTCCTAAAACTATTTTTGTGGTTAATTGCTTTAATGAATAAATACAAAAATATAATGCCAAACATCCCAATAAGAGAATCTCGCATGAGGCCTGTTGAGAATGATATATTTATGGGGCTTATAGACATAATAATCGCTGTTGTTAGTGCTATATTTTTGTTTTTATATACCTCATATACAAACAAGTATGAAAAAGCCGCCATTAATGCTCCAGAGAAAACAACAGTTTGAACATTCACAAGATAACTTGCTGAGCCAAAAACTTCAGAGAATTGATAAAGTACAGAATTTATATACGAAAACCCATCATCTTCGAAATTTCCAGTTACTTGATTGATTGACTCTTTTGCACTTTCCCAAAATCTTTCTGAATCTTCATTAGTTCCAGTATGATATTTTCTAGCATCAAATGGCGCTACAAACCATGCGGTAATTGTAAAAATACTTCTTAAAAATAAAGAGACTGAAAAAATATAAAAAGCCGTTTTTTTTATTTTATAAAGTATTGGAATCAAAAAAACCAATAAAATTAAGTGAAAAAATATTATTGAAAAGCTTGATTCATAGATAGCAACGAACATCCATAAAAATATTTCAAATAAAGTAAAAAATATTAGCAGTTGAAGTATAGTATTTTTGCTTGAAATCATCTTTTGATCAATTCATCAATATCAATGTCTTTAAATCCTAAAAAATTTACTGATTTAATTAAGTAAAGAACTAATTTTTTTGAAAAAGAAGGAGTTAAAAAAACTAAAGTGCATAACTGAAAACGTAGTTTTTCAAACAAGTTCAGATAAGGCCACAATCTGTATTTAATTATTTTAAATTCGTGACTAGACGGAACATTTTTTTTTGAGCCAATAAGAAGGTATGCTGAGATATACTCTGGTGTTGTCCATGGTCTCATTTTTTTTAAAAGAATCCTTCTTAAATATTCTTTATTTGGGATTTCAAGTATTAAATTAAAACTTTTAATGAACTTGAGAAACTGCCATTTGCTTTCCTTATCTATAAGAGAAACTTTTTCAATAATCTTTTCATTTGAAAAAAAACACTTACCACTGCTATTTAAACCATTTAGTAAAATCGAAAAGGTTGTACTCATAGAGTACGAATATCTGTATGCAAACCCAATCATTGGGGTAGCATATTTTAAGTTCCACAGCCCTGTCGAATTAAAATTTAGGCCTCCCACATAATCAAGACGCTGAATGAAATCTTCAATTCCTGTGCTAGAAAATGATTGCTCTCTAATTTCATTTTGTGAAAGGAAATTTATAAAAAGATAGTCTTTTTTGTCCTTGATATTTGAATAAATTATATCGACAGATTCTTTGAATGGTAAATCATCATCTCCCAATACCCACAACCAGTCTCCACTGGCTACTTCGAATGCTTTTATGATGTTTGCATCTCCGCCAATATTTGATTTATTTCTCAAGAATTTATATAAGACTTTACTTTTAAAAAGTATTTCCTCAAGTTCTCTCTTTGGATTTTCAGGCGAATTATTGTCAATAATTATTAACTCAAAATTCTTATTTGTTTGCTCAGTAATTCTTCTTACAACTTTCAATAAGACTTCATTTCGATTATATGTTGGTATTACAATACTAAGTTTTTGAGCTGTCATTTGTAAATTTTTTCCAAGTGCTATTAAAAAGTGGATTTGCCCAAAATAATGACACCATGCAAATTATAGAGACATAACCAAATATCATTATATCAATTGATCCTGTGGCGGATAATAAAAAAACAGTTATTAGCTGTGAGAATCCTGTAAATATCGATAAGTTCATAAATGGCTCATCCTTAAATGCCCTTAGAAGAATTGCTTTCGAGCTTATTGATATATTTATAATTGATGAAAGTCCAAGAAGAAGAATTGAAAGAATTGGCATAAACCTATCAGAGATCATAGGAAAATAGATTGTGATAGCAAAAAGAGTACAAATTACAAAAGTGTTTAGTATTATTCCGACATAAAGTGCATAGGTAGAGGCTTTGGAGTGAAATATTTTCAATTCATTATACTTACGCTGAGCTATCATCTTTCCAAATTTAGCAGCTTTTGTAGTAATCCAAACCATAGCTGCGGCTGTGAGTGCATAGAATATACTTATTGTCATACCAAATTTGCCTGCCATTTCTGCTCCTAACGTATTAAAAACGATTGGGACTATAGCTTGAGTTCCAAAATATCCAGCAATCCAACTAACAGCAACCTTTGATTGGAAGGGCAGTATGTCTTTTAGCCAATTAATGTTTGATTTTGAACTAGGTTTTTTAACCAACTGAATTAAAAGTTTTCTATATTTGGAAAAAATAATTGAAGCCCCTACAAGAAAGCTTGTTGCATGAAGAACTGCTAGCGAATATAGCTTTAAATCAAAAGATAAGCATATTAGTAATAACAAGATAGAAAAAAATGATTGAGCTAACCTTATTTTTGCAACTTCTGCTATATGACCTGTGCCTTCAATAAAGCTGCAAACTCCGTTGCACAAAATATTGAGCGAAAAAAAAGTTAGTGCTATTAGCCAAGGGTTTTGCCAAACGACTTCTTGAGATGTGGAAGAATTACTTAAAAATAAGGGTCCTAAAAAATAAAGTGTTAAAAAAAATAAACTGGCAACCAAAAAATACCATTTCATAATACCTTTCAAGAAATTTGAGATTTCTTTAATGTTTTCTTCATCACCGGATAAGACTCTCGATTTATAATAAACACCCGGCATAAGATGGCTAACGATTTGAAGAGTGACAAGACCAATACCTAGTTCAAATAATACTTGTATGCCGAAAATGCTGCCAATGGTGTAAAAATATCCTTGCTCAGCAGGTGTCAAATAATTTATGATCCAGAATATTGATATTGGTCCCGACAATGCAACCCATCCTCTATTTATAAGTGAAATTAATATTGGTTTGTCTATTCCTAACATACCTTAACTTTGAGAAAGTTTATTTAATTATTCCGCCCTCTTTATTTAGATAATCTTGAGACCCAACTAGTCCACAAACTTTTGGATTAAGAGAAATTATTTCAATCTTACTTAAAAGATCTTTTCTGTCTTTAGTAGCTTCAAGCATCCATGAACCAAAACCTCCATCTTCCAAATGATCCTCTATAGTTATGAGCTTTGGTATTTTAGAAAGTTGCTCAATCTGCTTTTCTTTTGATGACATGCCCCAAAGAGGTAAAGAATATACTGAAAAATTTCTATACTTTTGCTTCTTTTGCATTTGGATAGCATTTTGTAATGCTGCACCTGTAGATAAAATGATGCCTTCATGATCATTCACTTCTGAAACAGGAAACCATATGCCAGGTTTTAGATCTGGAATATCTTTATGAAGAATCTCCTCGCCTGCTTTACCCAATCTTAAATAAGACGGCTGAGGATTGTTATTTAAATATCTCATACAAGATATTACTTCATACGGATCACCGGGTGATAAAATTAAAGTATTTGGCATTGTTCTCATCAATGCATAGTCTTGAATAGCATGATGAGAATATCCAAGAGCTCCATATGCAAGTCCTCCTCCTACAGTCACAACGGTTACTCCAATATTTTGATAATCTACATCATTTCTGAATTGTTCTGCACATCTGAAAGTTGGGAAGTTTGCTATTGAGTATGTAAAAACTTGGTAACCCTCTGATGCCATCCCTGCTGCAAGTCCAGTCATGTTCTGCTCAGCAACACCTGCATTGATAAAATTATTTGGAAATTCATCCAAAAAAGGTTCTACTACTGAAAAACCAAGGTCACCTACAACCAATATGATATTTTCATTAACTCTATTGAGCTTGCATAGCTCCTTAATAAAACTATTTCTCATTTGTAAGCTCTTTCATAGCTAAATTAAATTGATCGTCATTTGGACTTTTGTAATGCCATTCAACTTTATTCTCCATGAATGATACACCTTTACCTTTTATAGTATGCGTAATCAAAAAATTTGGCTTATCTTTGTTCCATGGTAAATCTAATAATAGATTGTTCATTTCATTAATATCGTGACCATCAACTTCTTTTACTTCCCACCCAAAAGAAACTAATTTATCAAAAAGTGGCTCAAGACCTAGGGTATTCTCAATAGAAGTCAAGCTCTGCAGTTTGTTGTAGTCAAGTATTGCTATTAAATTATCAAGTTTGTGATGTGAAGCAAACATTAATGCTTCCCAATTTGATCCCTCATCCATCTCTCCATCACTTAAAATAACAAATGTTCTCCAATCTTTTTTGAGTTTTTTTGCCGCTAATGCTTTTCCAACTCCAAAAGGGAGTCCGTGGCCAAGTGCGCCACTTGAGAACTCCACCCCATTAATCTTATGGCTTATATGAGTCATTAACAATGAGCCATCTGAACCATATTCACTTAAATAATCTCTATCAAGAATTCCTACATTTGCCAAAGCTCCATAAATAGCCGCAGCTGCATGCCCTTTACTCAAGATAATTCTATCCCTATCTGGATCGTTTATATTGTTTGGACCAATTTTCATAATTGACCCATATAAAACTGCAATAATATCAACAATTGAATAACAGCTTCCGATATGTGATGCTTTTGCTTTATGAACCATCTTTAAGACGTCTTTCCTGATATTCCTTGCAAGCTCATCTAAATTAGTATTTTCTTTATTCATAATTTAATTAAGTTCTCTGATCCATGAAATAGTTTTTTCTAAGCCGCTATCAAGTGAAGTTTTAGGAACCCATTCTATAACATTCTTTAACTTAGATATATCTGCCTCTAGATGCATCACTTGATCATCTCTATATGGTATATCACCAAATTTAAGCTCTAAATTAATATCAATCTTTTCTTTAATAATGATAATTAAATCTTTTAACTTAATTGGATTACCGGAACCTAAATTGTATAAGCCTTGTTTCTTTTCTATTGCTATCTGAACAATGGCATTTGCAGCATCTTCAACATAAAGATAATCCCAAATTTGTTCACCCTTTGTAAGTTTAGGTAAATCTTTTTGAAGAAATTTCTTAATAGTATATGGAATTAGCCAATCGTTATTATCTAAAGGGCCGTATGTAGAAAATAATCTTAACCAAGTAAAATTAATATTATTAAGCTCGGATATTTCTTTTAGCTTTCTAAAAGTTTTTAGTTTTGTTTTTCCATACAGGGTTGTAGGATTTACTTTATCTTTCTCTGAGATAACGCCACTCATTTGTCCATATTCAGCCTGTGAGCCAAGACCAATAAAATTCTTACAACCAACATCAATACACAACTGAAGAAGCTGAATAGAGGAAAAGAAATTTTGATTTTGGATTTCATCATTCCTCTCTGAACCAAAAACACCAGACCACGCAAGATGGATACAACAATCAGGAGAAAAGTCTTTAATTTTACTATTTAATGAACAAATATTTTTAAGATCTGATTCAAGAACTAAACAGTTTGAGAGAAATCTATTAATTCTCCAAGTATTACTGTTGCTTCTTATTATGATTGCAACATTCAACCCCTTCTCAATGAGGATTTTTAGTACGTACGCTCCAACAAATCCTGTTGAACCAGTAACTAAGACATTTTGCACGATATTTTTTTCTCAAAAAGATTTATTTGAGACATTGTATAGCTTTTCATATCAACTCCCCTGAGGAATGCATTATGCCAGTCACTTATCATTTCCAATCCCTCATGGACATCAAGAATGGGATGCCAGTTCAGCATTTCTATTGCTTTTGAGGCATCAAGTTTAAGAATACTTGCCTCATGAGGCTTTTTTTCAGTTTCATGCTTAATTAATGACTTTGAGTTACAAATTGAAATCAGTTTTTTTGTAATCCATTCAACTGTTTTTATATTTCTTTCATGCGGACCAAAATTCCATGCTGAAGCATAATTGCTTCCATCAGATGAGCACAAGTATTCTATTAATTTTAAATATCCATAGATTGGTTCTAAGACATGTTGCCAAGGTCTAACAGCATTTGGATACCTTAAAGTTATATCATCATTATTTTGAATAGCTTTAAGGATATCTGGAATCAGACGATCTTTTGACCAATCGCCTCCTCCAATCACATTACCAGCTCTTGCGCTTGAAATTTTGATAGCTTTTTCTTTAAAAAAAGAATCTCTAAATGAAGAGGTTACAAGTTCTGCACATGCCTTGCTTGAACTATATGGATCATGTCCGCCCAGTCTATCACTTTCGAGATATGAGACATCTTTTTCAGTGTTTTCGTAACATTTATCACTTGTAATAACTAATACAGCCTTAAGACTTTTAATTTCTCTTGATATTTCTAGAATATTTGCAGTGCCAATTACATTAGTTTTAAATGTTTCTATTGGGTCGATATAAGAGTCTCTTACTAGTGGCTGAGCTGCCATATGAATAATTATCTCTGGATTTGCATCGAGAAGATTTCTTCTTAAATTATTAAAGTCTAGAATGTCACCAAACATTGAATTCATTTCTTGTGAAACGTTTGCAGATTCATATAAATTTGGTGAAGTCTTTGGTTTAAGAGAGAAGCCTGTAACATCAGAATTTAAGGACTGAAGAAGAAGGGATGTCCAACCACCTTTGAAACCAGTATGCCCTGTAATAAAAACCTTTTTTTTACTCCAAAATTTTTTG
>MDTD01088720.1_pt1 | contig 10898 bp, 9 predicted proteins | sample 811221 | NCBI WGS metagenome assembly MDTD01 (sample SAMN05326646, study PRJNA326480) | marine metagenome | isolation source: seawater | place: Pacific Ocean: South West | collected 2011
CCAATTTGTTCTTTCGTCCATAACAAAACCGAACCATCATCTCCCGCTGTTGCGAGGAGTGATCCATCAGCCGAAAAAGCAGCTGTATTCACCGCTGCTTCATGCCCGAGCAGAGTTGCCTGTTCTTCAAAGGCTTGAGTGCCCCATACGACAGCGGAATAATCAAAGCTAGCTGTAACCAATGTAGAGCCATCTGGTGACAGCGCCAGACCTCTTACAGGACCACCATGCGCGGTATATCGATCAAATCCAAAAGCCGGCGAAATCAGTACTGCAAACAATCCAAAAAAAACAAAAAACCATCGGGCGCTGATGCGCCCAATGGTCAAATGTGTCGGTAGAAAACTAACCATGTGAATATGGGTCATTAACCCAACGGTTACTCAGCCGGTTTAGGCTTGGCGTTTTTATCTTCTTCCTCAACCCACAAATTATGATGCTCTTTTGCCCAATTACGATCAACGTGACCAGTATTCATGGCATCAATCGCACCTTCCATACCAACCGATCCAATGTATATGTGCGCGATTATCATAGTTATAAGTGCCATAGAGACTATACCGTGCCATAGTTGGTTTAGCTGCTGCTCACGCAATGGTGTTAAGTCTGTTGGCAGGTTGAACCCAATAACGTTTAGAACAGAGAACGTGTCGGCAAACATGGTGGTTGTGAATGGGAACATCAACGCAATTCCCGACATGCTAACTGATATACCACCGATTGTTACGGCCCAAAAAATGACTTTCTGCCCGGCGTTGAACTTACGTGCTGGGGGATGCACACCTTTTTTGAAAATACCACCACCGGCCTTCAACCATTCAAGGTCAACACGGTTCGGAATATTATGTCGAACCCATAATACAAAGGACAACGCTAGCCCCGCCATGAAGGCAAAGGCGAGATAGTTATGAGCGTATTTTCCGGCTGTTGTGAAAGTTGCAAACGCTTCCTTGCCGATTATCGGTATCAGAACATACTGACCGTACAACAGATTTAGACCAGTTATAGCCAAAATTACAAAAGACCCAGCCATTAACCAGTGTGCGAATCGGTCAATGGTTCCAAACCTCAGGATAGTGTCACCAGAGGGGCCGGCGTCAATTCGAATCTTTCCTCTGACAAAGTAAAAAATCACCAGCAACCCGATAATACCGAAAAGGCCATATGCACCAACATTGGACAACGGGCCGTTCCTAAAAGCGCGCCAGTTATCACCTTCGGATTGGATCATAACAGCGGCTAATTCATCTTTCATTTGCGTTGAACCAGCATTTCCGGTTCTTACGAAGCGCCAAAGGTCACTGTCAGAGCTAATACCAAGTGATTGACCTGGCACCTCACCTTGCTGTTGCGCATAAGTAGTCGATGTGAAACTAACCGACCCGCAAAGCAAAGCCACTAAGACAAGCACTACGCCAAAAAGTTTATTCAACATCCGTTTTACCCTCCTCAACCCAACATGCCGACATCATCTTAATAAACGCGCTGAATGTCTGCACGAGTCATCAGTTTACGCACCTGTTCATCTGATAAAGATTGGTCGGCTGGACCAAGGTAAGTACCTTTTTCATAGCTAAGAAGCCTATTTTGCTCTTCTTCAGCACATGACGACAGAGCTGCCACGAAAGTTGCCAATACAAGAACTTTTAGAAAATCGCGAGTAATCACTGGCCCTGCCCTTTCAACAACTTATTGAACCGCAGTTTGTTAGAACGCTTAAGGCGTAAAATTAGTAGACGAACCCCCACGTAGCAGGGGTTCGTCAATTTAGGCTGAGGTGCTAGCTCTTGATAGAGTATGCTGTACCCCATCCCCAAGCACCTGATCCAAATCCACGGGCAACAACACGCTCGCGGAAGATGTTTGAGACTGTGTCTCCATCCCCTGCGAGGAGCGCCTTGGTTGCGCACATTTCAGCGCAAACTGGCAATTTACCCTCTGCAAGACGGTTGCGTCCGTATTTCTGGAATTCGGACTGAGACATATCCTCTTCAGGACCACCTGCACAGAACGTGCATTTGTCCATTTTGCCCCGAGATCCGTAATTGCCTGCCTGGGGATATTGCGGCGCACCGAATGGGCACGCATAGAAACAATATCCACAGCCAATGCACAAGTCTTTCGAGTGCAACACAACCCCTTGCTCTGTCTGGTAGAAACAATCCACCGGACAAACTGCTGTGCAAGGCGCGTCTGAGCAATGCATACATGCAACAGAGATTGAGCGCTCTCCGGGCTTTCCGTCTTGGATGGTAACCACCCGCCGACGATTTACACCCCATGGCACTTCATGCTCATTTTTACATGCAGTTACACAGGCATTACACTCGATACAACGTTCTGCATCACATAGAAATTTCATTCTAGCCATGTGTACCTCCCTTATACGCGTTCAATTGAGCACAGGGAACACTTGGATTCCTGCATCAATGTCACTGAGTCATAACCATATGTCATGGCTGTATTTGCGGCTTCACCGAGCACATAGGGGTCTGCACCCTCAGGGTATTTTGATCGCTGATCAACCCCCTCTAAATGCCCGCCGAAATGGAATGGTAAGAACGCAACCCCTTTAGCCACACGTTCGGTGACCATAGCCATCACCTTAATACGCGCACCCTCTGGAGTGTTAACCCACACCATGTCGCCGTTACGAATGCCCTTGCCATTTGCGTCGAACGCATTCAACTCGACAAACATGTCTTGCTGAAGTTCCGCCAACCATGGATTAGAGCGCGTTTCGTCACCGCCACCTTCATATTCAACAAGACGGCCCGATGTTAAAATAATCGGGTAATCTTTACTGTAATCCTTATCCTGGATTGACTTATACAAAGTCGGCAGACGGTACAGCTTTCTATCTGAATATGTTGGATAATCTGCTACCAAATCACGACGTGAAGTGTAAAGTGGCTCACGGTGCAATGGAATCGGATCCGGGAATGTCCAGACCTTCACCCTTGCCTTAGCGTTTCCGAATGGAGCACATCCATGCTTAATGGCAACACGCTGGATACCACCAGACAAATCAACCTTCCAGTTGGTTTTGTCACCGGCCACAGCGTCAATCGCTTTCCGCTCGTCTGCCGTCAGATCACCATCCCAGCCAAGCTTCTTCAGCATGCCCATGGTGAACTCTGGGTATCCATCCTTGATTTCCGAGCCAACTGGATATGAACCCTCAGCCAACAAATTAGTGCCTTCGTGTTCAACTCCAAAACGCGCCCGGAAGCACAAACCACCTTCAGCCACCGGCTTCGAGGTGTCATAGAGGTTTGGCGTGCCTGGATGCTTCATTTCAGCTGTGCCCCAGCAAGGCCACGGCAAGCCGTAATACTCACCATCCAACTCACCACCTACAGCCTGCAACGTAGTGCGATCAAACACATGTTGGTTAGCCATATGAGCCTTGATACGCTCTGGCGATTGACCGGTGTAACCAATCGTCCACATTCCACTGTTGAATTCACGCGTAACGTCTTCAACATAAGGCTCTTCACCGTTCACCTTGATATTACGGAACATGCGGTCTGCAAATCCGAACTTTTTGGCGAATTTATAGATGATGGTGTGATCAGGTAATGAGTCAAATGATGGCTCAATGATCTTTTCACGCCACTGCAAAGAACGGTTTGACGCAGTAACAGATCCATAAGTCTCAAACTGCGTGGTCGCTGGTAGCAAATACACGCCATCAGTACGATCAGAAAGAACAGCTGACACTGTCGGATATGGATCAATCACGACCATTAGGTCGAGCTTTTCCATAGCTGTCTTCATCTCTTTCATACGCGTTTGCGAGTTTGGAGCGTGACCCCAAAACACCATGGCTCTCAGATTGTCGGGTTGATCTATGTTGTCCTTATCTTCAAGAACACCGTCAATCCAACGTGACACTGGAATGCCTTTCAGGTTCATCAGGCTTTTTGACTTACCGTCTTTACCTTTGATTGAGTCAAAGCGGCCCTTCAGCCACTCAACATCTTCACCCCAGACACGTGACCAGTGCTTCCAAGCACCAGCAGACAGTCCATAGTAACCAGGCAAAGAGTGCGAGAGAACACAGAAATCTGTTGCACCCTGCACGTTACAGTGACCGCGGAAAATATTTGCACCGCCACCTGAGACACCCATGTTACCTAGAGCAAGTTGAAGCGCACAGTAGGCACGGGTATTGTTGTTACCATTTGTGTGCTGCGTACCACCCATACACCAAATGAAGGTGCCTGGACGATTGTTGGCCATAATTTTAGCCACCCGCTTTAGCTGTGAGCCTGGGACGCCAGTAACTCTCTCAGTCTCTTCGGGTGTCCATTTTTTAACCTCAGCCATGACATCTTCCATGCCATAGACACGCTGGCGGATAAATTCCTTATCTTCCCAGCCGTTTTCGAAGATGTGCCACATGATGCCCCAGATTAGACCAACGTCTGAGCCTGGGCGGAACCGAACATACTCGTCGGCGTGCGCGGCTGTGCGCGTGAAGCGAGGGTCACAAACGATTACAGGAGCGTTGTTCTGCTCTTTCGCTTTCAACACATGCATCAGCGAAACAGGATGCGCTTCGGCTGGGTTACCACCAATAATGAAAATCGCACGCGAATTGTGGATATCATTATAAGAGTTAGTCATTGCACCATAGCCCCAGGTGTTTGCAACACCAGCAACTGTAGTAGAGTGACAGATCCTCGCCTGATGGTCACCATTGTTGGTGCCCCAATACGCATAGAACTTACGGAAAAGATATGCTTGCTCATTGCTATGCTTTGCAGAGCCCAACCAGTAAACAGAATCAGGACCAGATTGTTTGCGAATATCAAGCATCTGATCACCAATTTCGTTAATGGCATCGTCCCAGCTCATCCGCACCCATTTGCCACCTGATAGCTTCATCGGATACTTTAAGCGCCGCTCACCGCTAGCAGTCTCACGAACAGATGCACCCTTAGCGCAGTGTGCGCCGAGGTTGATCGGGCTATCCCAACCCGGTTCCTGCCCTGTCCAAACGCCATTTTGCACCTCTGCAACTACCGTACAACCGACAGAGCAATGTGTACAAACCGACTTTTTGATTTCTGCGGCCATTCCGGCTCCTGCAGCTTGCGCTGGCTTAACATTCGAACCAACGACTGCAGCGGCGGTCGCTAACCCTCCAATAGCAAGACCTGACCCGCGTAAAAATGCGCGGCGATCCACAACCATTTCGGCTGCCTTGCCAATGAAAGATGATGACTGGGGGCCGTTCGCAACCCCGGACGTCTTCTTTCTAAGCATAGTCTCCTCCTAGATTATTAAAAATGGTTCAAATTAGAACCTTGCACTGTTGTAAAAAGCCTTGACGTGCTCAGTTTCACGATACCCAGCACCACTGGTCACATCAATTTCGCTTGCTGTGGCGGCTTTACCTGCCACCGCAGCTGCACCCGCAGCGGCGGCTGTCACAGCTGACCGCTTAAGGAAGTCACGACGGTCTTCAACAGCATCCTCTCTCTTTTTACTTTCCATTCTTCCCTCCAAGTTTGCCTCTAACTAATGCGAGGCGTTACAGTCCCGAAGCTTACAGCTAACCGGTCCCATCCATGCTGAAAGCAGCGCTTTCAATTTCTAAAAACGTTTTGCCAATGGTTCCAACCGGCGCGTAAAATACAACAGTTTTTGCTGCCTCGATGTCACGCATTAATAGCCCGGCCCACGGCTCTATGTGCTTATTGAAGAATTTTGCTTGTTCTGCGATTGTAAAAGTCTTACCAAACTGACCGTGAATCAGCCCCGACATCATGTCAAACAAACTCGCAATGTGATCCTCGGGCTCTTTTACGCCTTCAACACGCACGATACCAATCTCCATCATTTCGGCACGCAGGTTGGCCAAAGGCTTGTCATTCAAAAATCCGGTCAAATAATATGAGGCAAACGGTAATATCTCGCCTCGACCAACGCCGATGAACATCTCTACATATTCATTACGGATAAGGCCATTATCCATGGTATTCGCCAGATGGGCCAAAACTGCGGAAGCGCGACCAATTGGGGTGTCATCTCCACTTAACTGTGCGACTTTTGCAATGAGATCGTCAGAGGGCTCTTTGCGTAACAATGACGCCAAAAAATCATACATATCTGCCCGAAGTGCATCTTCTTCACTGACACTTGCGCTGTCGATTGCGGGCTCAAGAATTGACAATTAGCTCTCCCTATCAGCTTATAGACTATTGGGTAAAACGCACTTAAGCAAGCAGTTCTTTCACAAAAATGTAATAAAAACAATGCAATTAAGAATGGTTCTTAACAAGCGTGGCCCTGTTAAGAACCATTCTTAAATTACATAAGAGGCGACCATCTCACCGCTAGAACCGAATGAGCGTATTATCTTCATGAATTTAAACGAAATTGCATACGTTTTGGCTTCATTGGTGTTGCACTTTTTTCGGTTGGTTTTGAGGCATTCTTCTTTTCTTCATCAACCATTGAACTTTCTGCATGCGACACTTCGTCCCGATTTTCATCGACTAACGGACTTTGTTCTGAAGCGCTCCTCTCAAGAGGAGGATTATCTTCGGAAGACGTGATCGCAGCCTCTCGCTCAGTTTCCTCACCAGACCCCTCACGATTTTCAACACCAGTGTCAATCTGGTTTTCGATCTCGGTTTTTTGGCCTTCATCGTCGGCGTGCAGTTCTTGATCATTTTGAGAACCTTGGTCTATCCGAGGGGTGTGGTTTTCATCGCGCTCGTCTTCCTCACCACTTTCGATTGCTTTTTTTAGATAGCCCTTACCAGCCTGATAGGCTGTTTGCATACCGTCAATCACTGTTGCTGCATCGGTGTAATCCTCACCATATTCAACCATGTCATCAACAATGCCAAAAAATGGATTGATTCGCCACAAACGCCGCAACGCCATCTGTCTAAGTCTCTCTGGAGTCTTACCATCAAAAAAACGATCAAGCCCGGCTTCTTCATTTATGTCATTTGGGTCTGGCAACTCATATTTTTCGAGCAACTCATTGTCACTGAGGGTTGCTTCTTCATCTATGTCTTGTTCGGATCGGGTACCATCAGCCCCATTCTGTTCCTCAAGACTGTCCTCGGAAACCGATGCACCCCTCGCAATTTGCGTTTTGCGCGCTGACCAGCGAGATAAAAATCCGTGTTCATCATTCTCAGCATCACCCGATTTCACGCCGCTTCGTTTACTCATTAAAACTCTCTATTCCAAATAATTTGACAATTTTTTCCAAAAACAGTGCTTCTATTGATCTCAGCGTCGCAAAGGGCCTGCATCTAATCATGGAAACGGTATGCGCCAGCCCGCATAAGAGTTCGGTTTGCTTAATGATAATCAACCTTTCCTGTGGGTGACCGAAACACGTCACCGTTACGCTGCAAACGTGGATCGCCGCGACTCATCTCATTTCCATCAACACGGGCCTTGTCCCGTTTGCGCTTTTTAAACGGCTCAGGCTTGAAGTGTATTTTTACAAATTCACTCACAAAATCAGCAATTGGGCCCTGTAAAGGTAACTTCTCGACCTGATCCTCTCCGCAATCCTCAATGTCCTGAATATTGTATGGCGAGAGGCTCAACTCAGCCAAGTGCACATCAACATCACTACCACGATCATTATCAACCTCATTGTTTCTCAGGACGATGTAAATAGCTGGCTCAGATGAAGCAAGGTTTTCGGCGTATGCCTCAGCCTCAGCACGGTGTAAATCGAGAGATGCTTCTGCGCTAAACAGCGCCCTGGTCTCCACATCAGTTGTTTCAACCCGTAACGGTTCCAAATTGACATCATTAATCGGGGGCATACCATCACCGGCTTCTAGTTCCAATGGAACAAGATCATGCACAACCCAGCGATGCGATTGCCAGACATTTTGGATGTCTTGTCGTTCAAAAATCACCCGAACAGCATAAAGAACGTGCTTATTTGATGCCGTAATTGAATCAGTCACTCGACCTTCCTTTCTTTTGTACACTATCGAGCTATTCGTCAGCTTTGGCAAGAACCATGCTGCATCGTGCCATGAGGTATTAGCCGACCAATCGTAAAAACTCTCTTGTCTTTGACGCGATCTTCACTACGTTAAAGGCAACTGTCAAAGTGGCGCACTAAAATCAGGATCCCAAAAAATGTCCAACCTCTTCAATAACAATGTCATTGTTTGTAATTGCGGTGGCTCCATGGACATCGACGGTAAAAAGCTCGCTAAAGCCTGCGGCATGGGGACCCCATGCGATATATCAACGTCACTTTGTCGTGACGAAACTGACCGACTAGCCAAAGTAATGACAGAAGCTCGCAGTAACGGCACGGAATTAATCGTTGCCTGCACGCAAGAGAGCGCCGTGTTTGATAGTATCGCTGAAGAAAATGAGTGTTCCGCGCCAGCGACTGTGAATATTCGTGAAATGGCTGGTTGGGCAGATGAATCTGCCAAAAGCCTACCAAAAATGGCAGCCTTGATGCGGCAGGCTGGTGACAGCAAACGGCCAGGACGCAGCCTAAGTTTGATATCGCACGGGAGATGTTTGATCTATGCCGACGCTGGTAAGCCAAATGGTGGTGCCAACGCAGCTCTGGAGCTTGCCTCCCACCTCAACGGCACTCTGGGTGTCACTATAATGATTGCAAATGCAAATGAAGACCTGGATGCCACCACCAATGTTGGGCTTGTCACAACTGGAAAGATCCGTTCCGTGTCAGGCCATTTTACCAGTTTTGATTTGATTATTGATAAATTTGCACAAGCCGCGCCGCAAAGCCGCAATAGCTTTTTGTTTGGTAAGTTACAAGATGGCGTGGAAACAAGCTGCGACATAATAATTGATTTGACTGGTGATACACCGTTGTTCACTGGTTGGGAAAAACGGGATGGATATTTGCGGGCACAGGCTGATGACAGCCATGCCATAGCTAAACTTGAACGCGAAGCCATGCAACTTATTGGTGAGTTTGAAAAACCGATATACGTAAACTTCGATGAAACAATATGCGCGCATTCGCGGAACAAAATTAACGGCTGTTCACGTTGCTTGGATGTGTGCCCAGCCGGCGCGATCAAAACCATGGGCGACCATGTTGATGTTGATCCAGGAATATGTGGAGGTTGTGGGCTGTGCGGCTCCGTGTGCCCATCGGGTGCGATTCAAACAGCCTACCCTCCATCTGACCAGCTTCTGTCCGAGATAGCGCGACTACTGGAATACTACACAGAAGCTGGCGGAAAAAATGCAAGCTTACTATTACACGATGCAAGCTATGGCCTTGAGTTGATTGAAGTAATGGCCCGCTATGGGCGAGGCTTGCCAGCACATGTCTTACCTGTCTCAATGCATGCCATAGGGCGGGCCGGTCATGATCTGATTGTGGGCGCGATAGCTCTTGGCTATGAGCAAGTATTTATCCTTCTAAACCCAAACAAACCTGCAGAAAATGAGCCGTTGATATTACAACGGGAGTTAGCTGAAACAATGCTAGCGGGTGTTGGGGTAAGCGGAGATGGACATGTTGTACTTTTAGATGACGTGGATCCAGATGTCATCTCAGACAAGTTGCACCAAAAATCATCCAAGAGAGTGGGTAAACCCGCACCATTCAGCCCTGTTGGAACACCACGCGGCTACACGCGCCTCGCAATGCGGGGCCTTGCTACGTCAAACAAAATCAAGCATGCCGTTATCGCGCTGCCTGACGGTGCACCTTATGGCCGCGTCAATATCGACACAGAAAATTGCACAATTTGCCTGTCCTGCGTTAGCGCCTGCCCGGCCGGCGCGTTGCAAGATAATCCAGATGCACCCCAGCTTCTATTTAGAGAGGATGCCTGCCTACAATGTGGTATTTGCGCAGCTACTTGCCCAGAAAAGGTCATCAAACTGGAGCCACAATTTAACCTAGCCGACAGCGCCATGGCTGCTGAATTGGTGGTCGAGGACATACCATTCTCGTGCACTGAGTGCGGCAAGCCATTTGGCAGCACCAAATCCATTGAAAAAGTTATATCAAAGTTAAGCGATCACAGCATGTTTCAGCAAAGTGCGCGGACTGATATGTTGAAAATGTGCGAAGATTGCCGGGTAGAAGCCATGTTTGCACAAAACGACAAAACCATGGATGTTGGTGAGCGACGTAAACCTCGCACAACCGATGACTATTTGAACTGAGCACGTTGTAAACTAGTTCGTTAAATTCATCTTTAAGATGGCGTCGCTAAAGGCAGGTTCACTAATAGATTTTGTGGCTTGAAACGCACCACCCCTGCTTCGTCCATCGCCAAACCCATGTAGACGGGCTTGCCTTGCATTTCAGCTACAAACCCGCTGTCCGCCTCAAGTTTGAACAGACACAGAATCTGCTTTAACCGAGACTCACTGACCTCTTTATCGTGGTAAAGATCATTCAAGATGGATGTTGCCTGCGCGTCAAGACCAAGATGCCATGCCCATTTATCATCCTCGATTTGCATCATCGGCGTGATACGCACGGTCAAGAGCAAAAAATGTTTGACCCATTTTTCCATCACACGTGCTAAACCATCAAGCGCTGGTTGCGTAAAGGCAATATCAACAGATGTATTAAACTGATCTGACCTCTGCCAATATTCGTCAGCAGTCTCACTTGCCATGATATCGATCACCGTCTCATTACTAGCAGCGTCTTCGCCTTGCATCCGTTGTATACTAACCTGTAATTTCACCGTCTCTTGATCGGCAACCATGATCCGGCCGTCATCAAGCGTTACCACCTGATCACGGAACAGTAATTCAGCCGCACGAATTTGCATTGGATCAGTCACCCCATCCAGTATATTTCGCAGAATGATTTGCGTCATCTGCTCGACAAATAGCGGTGGAAATTGCATTTTTGAGCCACGGGTAATCGCCATGTAGGC
>MDTD01198851.1_pt1 | contig 10898 bp, 8 predicted proteins | sample 811221 | NCBI WGS metagenome assembly MDTD01 (sample SAMN05326646, study PRJNA326480) | marine metagenome | isolation source: seawater | place: Pacific Ocean: South West | collected 2011
CTGCTTCTACATGATCGTGGGCCTGGTGCCTGCGGATCACGGCCGGATCACCATCGACACCCAGGACATCACCCCGCTGCCGATGCATGGCCGCGCCCGCAAGGGCATCGGCTACCTGCCCCAGGAAGCCTCCGTGTTCCGCAAACTGACCGTACGGGACAACATCATGGCCATCCTCGAAACCCGCAAAGGCATGAGCCGGGCGGAACGGGACGCCAAGCTGGAAGAGTTGCTGGAAGAGTTCCACATTACTCACATCCGGGACAGCGTGGGTATGGCACTATCCGGCGGCGAACGCCGCAGGGTTGAAATCGCCCGGGCGCTGGCCATGGAGCCTGCCTTTATTCTGCTGGACGAGCCCTTCGCGGGCGTAGACCCCATCTCAGTGAGTGACATCAAGCACATCATCCGGCACCTTCGGGACAAGGGCATCGGGGTCTTGATCACCGACCACAACGTTCGGGAAACCCTCGACATCTGCGAGAATGCCTACATCGTTTCCGGAGGCCACATCATTGCCTCCGGCAATGCCGAAGCCATTCTGGCAAACCAGCAGGTGAAAGAAGTATATCTGGGCGACGAGTTCCGGCTCTGACCTGATAAAACAGGGTTTATCCGAGGCCTGATTGTTTTGATGATCTGTAGCAAGTAAACTCGGCAAAAAACTTGCTTATACTGTCTACAGACAATGGCAAGTAACCAGCGTACAACATTTTTTTCGGCCTGTGCGCCGGCAAAGCAACAACCGGGATGCCCACGAGTTATGGATCTTGAGCCATGGTTATGAAAGCCTCATTACAGCTTAAGCTGGGCCAGAGTCTGACCATGACGCCCCAGCTGCAGCAGGCTATACGCCTGCTGCAGCTTTCTACCCTCGATCTCCAGCAGGAAATCCAGCAGGCGCTGGAATCAAACCCCATGCTGGAAACCTCCGAGGACGATGAGCACGCTGAAGGCGACGAACGCGAAGAGCACGAGCACAGCGAAGCTTCCGGCTCTGAGACCACCCAGGACGACAGCCACCAGGACGCGAGCCCGGACTGGGACGAAACCGAGAACGGCCCAGACTGGTCGTCCGAGAACGATATTCCGGACAACATTCCTGATGATCTGCCGGTTGATACCGCCTGGGATGACATCTACCAGTCTGCCCCGGCTCCGGCCAGCAAGGGCGAAGACGAGCACGAATCGGATTTCGAGACTCGTAATTCGCCCACCGAAACCCTGCAGGATCACCTCGAGTGGCAGCTGAACCTGACGCCCCTGAGCGAGCGGGATCAGGCCATTGCCCACGCGCTGCTGGATGCCGTGGATGAGCGCGGCTACCTGACGTCTGACATCGAGGACATTCACGCAGGGCTGCTGGACGAATCCGAAGAAGATCCGCTGGAACTGGACGAAGTGGAAGCGGTACTCCACCGCCTGCAACACTTCGACCCGCCCGGCGTGTTCGCTCGGGATCTCCAGGAATGCCTGCTGATTCAGCTCAACCAGCTGCCACCGGATACCCCCTGGCTGCGCCAGGCGAGACTGGTGGTTACCCAGTTCCTGCATCTGCTTGGCAACCGGGACTACGCACAGCTGTTGCGCCGCAGCCGGCTCAAGGAAGACCAGCTGAAACAGGTACTGGCCCTGATCACCAGCCTGAACCCTCGCCCTGGCGATGTCGTGGACCGGGCCGAACCGGATTACGTTATCCCGGACGTCATCGTACGCAAACACGAAGGCCGCTGGCGGGTTGAACTCAACCCGGAAATCGCTCCGCGTATCCGGGTGAATGCCAGCTACGCGTCACTGATCCGCCGGGCTGACAGCAGTGCCGATAACACCTACCTGCGCGACCAGCTGCAAGAAGCGAAATGGTTTATCAAGAGCCTGCAAAGCCGGAATGAAACCCTGCTGAAAGTGGCCACCCGCATCGTTGAACACCAGCAAGGGTTCCTCGATCAGGGCGAAGAAGCCATGAAGCCTCTGATCCTGTCTGACATTGCCCAGGCGGTGGAAATGCACGAGTCCACGATTTCCCGGGTTACCACCCAGAAGTACATGCACACGCCCCGCGGTATTTTTGAGCTGAAGTACTTTTTCTCCAGCCACGTCAGCACCGCCGAGGGCGGCGAATGCTCGTCTACAGCCATCCGGGCGATGATCAAGAAGCTGATTGCCGAGGAAACCCCGAAAAAGCCATTGAGCGATAGCAAAATTGCAGCCATGCTAGGGGAACAGGGAATCAACGTGGCGCGGCGTACCGTCGCCAAATACCGGGAGGCCATGCATATTCCTCCCTCGAACGAACGAAAACGCCTGGTTTAAACTTTCGCCGGTGCAAGATGCACTGGCACGCAAGCCGGCAAGCACGCCGGCAGTATGACAACAGGAGACGCCTATGCAACTCAACATTTCAGGCCATCACGTAGAACTGACTCCCGCTCTGAAGGATTACGTCAACACCAAGTTCGAGAAGCTGGAGCGTCACTTCGACCATATCAGTAACTGCCAGGTCACCCTGGAGGTCGAGAAGGTGCGCCAGATGGCGGAAGCCACGCTGCACGTGATTGGTGGTGAGATTCACGCAAAGGCAGAAAATGAGGACATGTACGCCGCAATCGACGCTCTGGTCGACAAGCTGGACCGTCAGATCCTCAAGCACAAGGAAAAGAACGTAGACCGGATGCACGGTAACGGCGGTCGCTGAAGCGCGAACCTTACCGGGTGTTTCATGAAACGAGCTGCGGCGGGGCTAACCGGCCGCAGCCTTTTTTTTACGGACATGCAGTCGATCCATGAGCGAGCCATCCCTGACCATCGACAATATTCTTGCCCCTGAACTGACCCTGTGTAAGGTGCCGGCCTCAAGCAAGAAACGTGTGCTGGAGTTCATCGCTGAACGGATTCACTTTCAGGATGAAATCCTCAGCGACACCCAGATCTTCAACAATCTGGTCTCCCGCGAACGGCTGGGTAGCACCGGTATCGGCGAGGGTATTGCCATCCCCCACTGCCGACTGGAAGGCCTGGACCGGGTCATCGGCGTGCTGATGACTCTGGAGGAGCCGGTAGACTTTGATGCTATCGATAACCAGCCGGTAGATCTGGTGTTTGCACTGATCGTCCCCAAAGAAGCCACCAGTGAACACCTGGAGTTACTGAGCCAGCTGGCGGAGCGCTTCAATGACAGCACCTTCTGCGCCCGGCTGCGCCAGTGTGAAGATGCCGCGAACCTTTACCAGCGTATGGCGGAGAGTAATCACTGAGATCAGCCTGATATCTGGACAGGCTGCCAGGCAGATTGAAGGAGAAACAGTCCCATGAAGCTGATTATCGTCAGTGGCCGATCCGGTTCCGGCAAGAGTACGGCTCTGCATGTGCTGGAAGACCTGGGATTCTACTGCATCGACAACCTGCCCATTGGCTTGCTGTTCCCGCTGACCCGAGAGGCGGCCACTCAGGAAGCGCCCGGCCGGCTGAAAAAAATGGCCGTCAGTATTGATGCCCGTAACCTGTCCGCCGAGCTGGCCAATTTTGAAACCATCTACCAGCAACTGAAGCAGACCGGTGTCGAGGTTGAAATCATATTCCTGGATGCCGACGAACAGTCACTGCTGCAGCGCTTTCACGCAACCCGCCGCAAGCATCCGCTGAGCGATGACAAGACGTCTCTGCGGGAGGCAATCACCAACGAAAAGCAATTACTGGAACCCCTGTCAAAGCTGGCCGATCTTTACGTCAACACGACCGGGCTCTCCATGTATGAGCTACGCGACATGATCAAGCAGCGCGTGGCCGGCCGCAAGGATCAGGAACTGGCACTGCTGTTCCAGTCCTTTGGCTTCAAACATGGCGTGCCGGTGGATTCAGACTACGTCTTCGACGTCCGCTGCCTGCCCAATCCATACTGGGACACCAGCCTGCGCAAGCACACCGGCGTTGATCAGCCGGTCATCGAATTTCTTGAACGGGAACCGCTGACACGTCAGATGGTGGATGACGTCACGGGCTTCCTGAATACCTGGCTGCCCTCGTTTGCCGACAGCAATCGTAGCTACATGACCATTTCCATCGGTTGCACCGGTGGCCAGCACCGCTCCGTTTATGTGTGTGAGCAGCTCGGACGCTATTTCCGCGACAATTACCGCAATGTGCAGGTGCGCCACACCGAACTGCCACACCTTCAAGCCCGGGGAGAAATCTGAGCGCCTATGATTTGCCGCCCCATCACCATCATCAACAAACTCGGCCTGCATGCGCGGGCCACGGCAAAGCTTGTGGCCACCGCATCAGACTTTGACAGCAAGGTGCGAATCCGTGGCAAAGGCCGGGACGTAGACGCCAAGAACATCATGCAGGTGATGATGCTGGCCGCCAGCCAGGGCACCGAAGTGGAACTGGTTGCCGATGGCCCGGACGAACAGGATGCCATCGACGCGCTGGCTGCCCTGATCAACGATTATTTTGGTGAAGGAGAATAACCTCCGGTTTCGTCATTCACCTACAATCCTTTCTCACGTGTGCCACCTAACTCCGCTATAATGCAAAGGTTTTCTGATCGCAGGTGGTTCAATGACCGACATTCTGGAAAAAAGCCAGGCCCGCCAACGCCTTCGCTCACTCAGTGAAGCGCTGGACAGTGGTGCCCTCAAGCAGGTGGCCCGCATTCTGAATGGCGGTCTGAGCCCCAGCGATATTGCTCACCTTCTGGAATCTTCGCCACCACGCCAACGGGCCCTGCTCTGGAACCTGGTCGACAAGCAGCTGGAAGGGGAAGTCCTCCAGTACCTTGGCGACGATATTCGTAGCTACTTCCTGAGCCAGCTGAACGCGCAGGAGCTGGCGGACATTCTGGAAGATTTCGAGTCGGATGACCTGGCCGACTTGCTTCAGCAATTGCCGGACACGGTGATCCAGGAAGTCCTGGACACCATGGACGAGCAAGACCGTCAGCGGGTAGAGGAAGTCCTCGCTTACCCGGAGGACACTGCTGGCGGCCTGATGAACACCGACACCATCACGGTGCGGCCGGACATCAGCATCGACGTTGTGTTGCGCTACCTGCGCCGTCACCGCAGCCTGCCCCCGATGACCGACAGCCTGATTGTGGTCAGCCGTCGGGACGAGTTTATCGGCATGCTGCCCATTACCCGGATGCTGGTATCCAATCCCGCGGCTACCGTTCGGGAAGTGATGGACACAGACATTGAACCCATTCCCGTGTCGCTGTCCGATACCAAGGTCGCCACTCTGTTCGAACGCTACGACCTGATTTCTGCCCCTGTGGTGGATGAGACCAACAAGCTGCTGGGCCGGATCACCATCGATGACGTGGTCGACGTTATCCGTGAGGACGCAGACCATTCCCTGATGAGTATGGCTGGTCTGGATGAAGACGAGGACACCTTTGCCCCGGTGATGAAGACCACCCGCCGGCGCGCGGTCTGGCTGGGCATTAATCTGATCACGGCCTTTACCGCATCGGCCGTGATTGGACTGTTTGAAGACACTATTGCCAAAGTCGTTGCACTGGCCGTACTGATGCCAATTGTGGCCAGCATGGGCGGCATTGCCGGTAGCCAGACTCTGACCCTGGTAATCCGGGGCATGGCCGTTGGCCAGATCAGCGGCGCCAACGTGGGCTGGCTGCTGAACCGTGAGTTTCTGTCCGGAGTGCTGAACGGCCTGCTGTGGGCGGTGGTGGTTGCCACCGCCGCGGTGGTCTGGTTCCAGGACTGGCTGATTGGCGCCATCATCGCAGCGGCACTGGTGATTAACCTGGTGGCGGCGGCGCTGGTGGGCACCGTCTTACCACTGTTCCTGAAATCCCGGAACATTGACCCGGCCCTGGCCGGCAGTGTGATACTCACCACCGTAACCGACGTTGTCGGCTTCATGGCCTTCCTGGGACTGGCCACCATTTTCTATGCCTGAGCAACCTGTGACCTACCATGACTGACCAATTTGACGACGAATTCCAGGACGACCTTGGCCCCAGCAAATCGCAGCTGAAGCGCGAAATGCACGCGCTTCAGGATCTGGGCAAACGCATGCTGGACCTGAACGACGAACAGCTGGCCACCCTGAGCATCAGCGAGACCCTGAAAGCGGCGATCATTGAATCACGCCGGATTCCCCAGCGTGAGGCCCGCCGGCGACACTTGCAGTACATTGGTAAGGTGTTGCGCCAGGAGGACGACCCCGAAGCTATTGGCCGTGCCATCGACGCCTTCCACGCTGGCAGCGAAGAGCATACCCGCCGACACCATCTGGCCGAGCGCTGGCGCGACCGGATGATTTCCGAAGGTGACAAGGTGGTAGGAGAGTTTATTGATTACTGCCCTTCGGCCGATGTACAGCACCTGCGCAATCTGGTGCGCAATGCCCGCAAGGAAGTCGAAAAAGGCAAGAATACCGGCCAGGCCCGAAAGCTGTTCCGGGCTCTGCGGGAATGGATCGACGACGCCGAGCAGTAATCAGAGCCGCCGGTGCTCCCACACGGGCATACGGCTTCGCAACTGATGCAGTTGCTCCAGGTCCAGATTGGCGCAAGCCATGCCCGGACCTTCGTCGAACTCACTGACGATCTTACCCCAGGGATCGCAGATCAGGCTGTGGCCATAGGTTCTTCGCCGGCTACTGTTCTGCCCCCCTTGCCCCGGCGCCACCACCCAGACCTGGTTTTCAATGGCGCGGGCGCGTATCAGGGCGTGCCAATGGGCATTGCCCGTCTGCCAGGTAAAGGCGCTGGGCAGGCAGACCCATTCGGCGCCCTGCTCTCTCAAGGCCCGGAACAGTTCTGGAAAGCGAAGGTCGTAACAGATCGCCAACCCCAGTCGTCCGGCCGGCGTATCCACCGTAATCGCCTGATCACCGGGCTCAAAGGTATCCGATTCCCGATACTGGCCGTGGGCGTCTTCAACCATGGCGTCAAACAGGTGAATCTTGTCGTAGCGGGCCACTTCTTCGCCATGATCGTTGTACACCAGACAGGTGGCGCGTACCCGGTCTGTTATCACTGAACCATCTCGCCGACTGGCCAACGGCAGGGAACCGCCGACAATCCAGAGCCCCAATGACCGGGCCTGCTCGGCCAGAAAGCGACGGATAACAGGCTCACTACCCGCCTCCCGGCGGCCGCACTCCAGCATCTGCGCGGTGGCCAGAACGGCGAAGTTCTCGGGCAACACCGCCACCTTCGCCCCTGCGCCTGCCGCTTCAGCCAGCAGTCTGCGGGCCTCTTCAAGGTTGGCATCGATGTCATGGGTACTGACCATTTGTATTGCCGCGACCTGAACCATCATGGCCTCCTTACTCACCGGTATCGAACACGCCCCGCAGATCCACTTCCGGATTGCTCCAGGTTCCTGTGACACTGTACGTCGCACTGGTCAGTTTGCTCAACGGGTCGCCCAGAATTTTATCGAGCACGAACAAGGCGCCGCCGATGGGGGCGCTCGCCCCCATCAGTATGGCAGCCAGGGGCAGATTCTGTGTCACGGGTAGTACCAGGACCAGGCGCATATCCAACGTTTCTTCGGCCATGTTGGTATTGCCACTGAGTTTGAACGCGCCGGACGGACCCACCAGTTGCAGTTCCGGATCCATGGTCACCAGGCCATTTATGATGTTGGCTTTACCGGAAATGGCGTCAAAGGCGACGCCCCGTTCGTACAGATCCGAGAAATCCAGCCGCAACCTGCGCCAGAGCGTATCGGTGTTCAGCAGGTTGAAAATCCGGAACAATTGCGCCGAATTGCTCTGCTCCATGATCATGCCGTCGTCCAGGCGGGCACTGACCGTGCCGCTTATCTTGCTGAGAGAAATGTTATTCGGGCTTCCAGGCCAATCCAGATCCAGTTCAACCGCCGTTTCTTCGTTGGTCATCGGAATGGTGCTGCCAGTCAGCGCTTCCAGATCCTTAAGGGCCCCGCCCTCCAGCTTACCAGTAAACCGGGTGGTTTCCCGATCGTCTACAATGCTCCAGGTCATATCGCCGGACAACACCAGGGATCCAAGCCGGCCTTCCACCTCCTGCACACGCAACCGATAGGGTTCAGGGCGCAGCTTGAAACGCCAGCTTCCCGCAGACTCGCCATCCAGCCGGAGATCCGAGATTCTGGCATCAATGTCGGGCCAATTTCCCATATCCAGCTCCCTGAACGCCTGCAACTGCTCCTCAAGAGTCAGAAATTCGTTGTCCTGCTCTGCGGCACTGGTCTCCCGTACCAGGCGCAGGGTTGCAAAGTCGGCCTCTACCGTGCCCCCTTCCCTGGGTAACACCACCCTGCCCTGGGCCCGATCCGAGTCGGTGTGAACGACCCACCGGTCTTCCAGCTCAAGCGCATCAATGGCGATATTGGTCAGATGGTGAGCGCCCAGATTCAAATGTTCGAAGACCAGCTCGAAGCCCGTCTCCTTAAAACGGAGTTCAGCGTCCAGACGATCCTGCCATTGCGCAGCGATCGCCACGCCTTCGCTCTGGAACGGATCAACCCGGACCGACAGGGGGGTTCGCTCGCGCGCGGTCTTTGCCAGTGGTTTGGGCCAATCCACCTGCAGACCTTCAAGGTCTGAAAACAGGGAAATCACCGGCTCGCTGGCACCGCCTAATTCCAGCTCTGCGGTGTAGACAAGCTCTCCGGAAAGCCCGCGCGCCGCATCGTTAGCCAGGCCAAAGGCCGCCAGGGAGCCTGGCAGCTTCAGACCACCTTGCTGGCGTATCAGCATGGCATCGCCGGCCTCCGCGGTGGAAAAAACGACACTGACCGGTTGATCGAAAAAACGGGCAGTGACCGGTGGCCCGGAAAATCCATCAACACTGTCGTAAGTCAGGTCAGCCCGAATATTCTGCCAGCGAAGTCCCGCATCCGGTAATTGGAATCCGGCATTGTCGGTTTTTACCTGCGCCGTAACCCGGGTGTCCTGCCCTTGCGATAGCGGTAGCTCCAGCCCAAGACTCAGCTCAAACTCCCCGTCATAACGGGCACGGGTGTTACCGTATCCCAACAATTCCCCCAACGGAGTATTGGCCAGCCACCAGGGTATTCTCTCTGCCGGAACCGTCGACACTGCATCTACGCGCACCAGCGTGCCAGCTTCCCCATCTCCGGGAAGGACGTGAACACTGGCGTTTTCCAGCTCCAACCCACCGATCTCGCCCCGAGCGAGCATTACCCGCGTGTCGGCATTCTGGATCTCGACCCGCCCGCTGGCCTGCTCCACAGCGGGCCAGCGCTGGTCGTATCGAATCGTGGCGTTATCGAATTCATACCACATGGAGGAAACAAACGATCCAGACGGCGCGGAGGAATCAATACGGCCGTGGCCATAGTACTGCCCCCGGATACCGGCCTCCGGAATACTGTTGGTGAGCCATTCATAAAGCCCGTCGCCCACAGCATTCGCCGGCACGAAATCCGCCAGCATATCGGCATTGCCGCCTTCTACGCCGACGCTCAAACCAAGATTGTCCTCCCCGAATCGATCCAGCCGCAGGTCAAACGCGCCGCTTAACCGGGTATCTGAGCGATAGATAAACTCCAGATCATCGGAGAATACCCTGGTGATCCCTCCTTCCAGGGTCCAGGCGACGGTTCCGGATAGGGAGTCCAGCGTCCAGTCAGTGTTGAACAACTGCGGAAAGCCCAGCATGACGGGTTCTGGTGTATCCAGGGTCACCCTGCCACTGTCTGAATTCATCTGGATAAAGCCATATAGCCCCTCGGCGCGGGGGGCGCCAGACCAGGCCCGCACCCCGAACTCCCGCAATCTGGCACTTAACGAGAAATGGGAGCCCTGCTCTGGCAGAGTAAACAACATATCGTCCAGAAAACCCGCAGGCTGGTAATGCTCCAGCGCCTCGCTGGCGGCATCCGGCAGCAGCTCCAGGGCCTGAACCAATCGCCGCAAAGGCTTGAGCGGCAGTGAGTCTGCCACCAGCTTGAGCTCATTCTGACCGTCCTCGATGCGAACACTGAACGGCAGAACCTGATCGCCAATCCAGTCCCAGCGAAGCTTCTGCAAACGTAGGGCCTCCCCCCGCCGCCAACCGAAGTGAGCCTGGATATCTTCAAGAGGCGCCAGCGATTCACGGTTAACACCTAACTGAAGATAGGGAGTGCGAACCTGACCCTGAACCTGCTGCAGCTCGCCATCCTCAAAGCTTAACCAGGCACTGCCCCCCAGATCGAAGCCTTCAACGCGTATGCCCCGCCAGTTCAGATCATCAATCAGGCCGTCGAACAGTCGACCGGAATCCACATCCAGGTAGAGTTGACCGGTAAACTCACCCCTGAAAAACCGCTGCCCTACCAGAGCAAAACTGGCCAGCTGTGTGGTTGTACCACTCTGCATGGCCCGGCCTGCGGCCTGGAACAAGCCGCCCTGGTAGGACAGATCAAGCTGAGGAATATCCAGAAAACGAAGGTTCTGTCGGCTTGGGCCCAGCGCCAGGCTGACCCGTGTCACCCGGACTTCCGGATCCGACAACCAGCGGCCTGCCAGGCGAATCCATTCCTGAAGTTCCGGCGCACCCGGCTCGGCCAGCTCCACAATCTCTTCCACCGGATTGATAAATGGATCCTCGGTAGGGCGAACCACCGTTAACGCCAGACCGTCAGCGTCAAAATTGCGGAACACCAGGCGGAAGCGGAACAGGGAGGCAAAAAAATCGAGCCGCAATTCCAGGTGCTCAAGTTCTGCGGCTATGCGGTCTGAATCCGGGGAATTGATGGTGATATCTTTGGCGGTAATGGAGGGATCCAGCCAATACCATTGGGAGGATAAACGGCCAACAGACACATCCAGGCCTGTGGCTTCGGAGAGCGAAGCCGCCAGTTCATCAGAAAAGCTGTTGATATCGGAGCTGAGCTGGCGACCGACACCAACATAGAGTGCGAATAACACCA
>MDTD01062848.1_pt1 | contig 10897 bp, 16 predicted proteins | sample 811221 | NCBI WGS metagenome assembly MDTD01 (sample SAMN05326646, study PRJNA326480) | marine metagenome | isolation source: seawater | place: Pacific Ocean: South West | collected 2011
GTGCTTGCAGAGTGCAATATTGATATTGTACAAATGCAGGACACAGTTGACTTTCCAAACTATCAAAGTGAGCTTACATATTTGGTAACTGATCAAAAGAGGCTAAATTATATTAGTGGCCTTATAGATGCAATGAGCCAAAATGGCAATACATTGGTGCTAGTTGACAGAATCAAGTGTGGTGAAAAACTACAGGAACTGCTACCAAACGCAACCTTTGTGAAAGGAGCAATGAAAAGTGCAGACAGAAAAGACACTTATACAGAAATTAACGAATCTACAAACATGGTTGTTATTGCGACTTATGGAGTTGCCGCGGTGGGAATCAATATTCCTCGCATCTTCAATCTTGTTCTTATTGAGCCTGGTAAATCTTTTGTAAGAGTTATACAAAGCATAGGGCGTGGTATTCGTAAAGCAAAAGACAAAGATCATATTCAGATCTGGGATATTACATCAAGTTGTAAATTTAGTAAAAGGCATCTTACTCAACGTAAGAAGTTTTATAGAGAAGCACACTACCCTTTTTCAGTGCAGAAAGTTGATTATTAATGAAGATATTAACCATAGAAAATGAAGGCTATGAACTAGATCATATACCTGAGCAAATAGATGACTTTCGTTATTGTGTGATTGATTATACAAATCCTGCACAAGCAGATTATATTTTTGTTCCATTGGTATTTTTAGAAAGTTTCAATGCACCAGCAATAACAATCAAGATTGGTAGCAATAGTCTTATGATGCCAATTGATTGGAGTATTGTAATAGCAGATCCAGACATGGGTGATCCTGAAGTAATGCCATTGACAAGCATCAATGACAGAGGATTTACTGCATTTGCAATGAATCCTATCAGTGGATACATGGCAGAATATTTACCCATTGAGTTTACCGGAGTGTTTCAAGATATGAAATGGTATTTTCCAAAACTTAAATATGGACATATTCTAGCAGTGCCTATGGAAGATAAAAAACAACCTCGTTGCATATTTTTTGTAAAAGATGCTAACAAAGTTCCTGAAGTACTTGACATAAACAAATTGGTGTAATAAAATGAATATTGAAGATGAAAATGAAACAGATTTAGAACTATTAAAGATATCAACTGAACTAATGGATCTAACATTGAAATGGGTAGAAAAAGGTGCAACTCCTATGATGATAGCTGGCTGTTTGATGGCGACTGCATCTCGCATGTATCAAGAACAGCTTTCTGAAGAAGAGTGGATTGCACTACTAGACACAGTGGCACAGACAACTACAAGCTCACAAAATAAGGAAACGTTACACTAATGGCTGATATGAGTATTCAAAATGAGATGCGAGTACTTGATACTAGAGATACAAAATGGTTTCCTAGTTTAAATGAAGATGAGTTGAAAAAACTTAGCATATTTGTACTGCAACGTTGGATGAGTGCATTACAGAGTAGTGATGTTAGTTTGCAAGAACACTATCTGGAATACGTAAATGAATTCAGCAATAGACACTACAACACAATAAGACACTATCCAGAACTACAAATACGACTGCTACAAATTGTTGGACACACTGCTGGAAAAATGCGTAGGCAACATGCATGGATCAAACCACACAGTGCTGGTAAAAGCAGTAAAATTGGCAAGTGGATCGTAGAACACTATCCACACTACAATGATGATGAAATTGATTTGCTGTTGAAAACAAACAGCAAAGATGATTGGAAAGCATTGTTTGAAGAATATGGCATGGAGCCAAAAGAGATCAAAGCACTATTGAAATAATGTTCACATGTGAATACTGTAAAAGAAGTTTTAGAAGAGAAGCAACATTGGCGGCACATGCCTGTGAGAAAAAACGGAGATGGCTTAGTCGTGACGAAAGAAAAGTACAACTAGGATTTCGTGCTTTTCAAACTTTTTACAAATTGGCCACAGGTGCAACAAAAGAAAAAAGCATACGTGATTTTTGTGAATCACAGTATTATGGTGATTTTGTCAAGTTTGGCAAATATGTAGAAGATAATAAAATTGATCCAGCAGACAAATATGTAGAGTTTTTGATAAGAGAAAGTGTAAAGCTCAGTGACTGGTACAGTGATCGTGTGCTTGAAATGTGGATAAAACGTTATCTTAAATCAGAAACAGTTGAACGTGGTGTAGAAAGAAGTATTCTTCACATGCAGGACTGGGCAGACACAAACAGTGCAATGTGGAGTGATTATTTTAATGCAGTATCTGGCAATAGATTTGTACATATGGTGCAAACAGGAAAAATATCACCGTGGGTAATTTACACATGTGACTCAGCACAAGCAATCATAGACAGATTAACTGATGAACAGATTAGCAGAATAGCAGAGTTTATAGACCCAGAATATTGGACACATAAAACAAGACATGATAGAGCTAGTGTTGGCTGGGCTGAAGATATATGGAAGGAAGCAGGATTATGATTGAAGAAGAAACTAAACAATGGATAAAAGATAGACTAGTAGACAGTGAGTTCTTGGTAGAGTTTACCAAAAAAGATGGCAGTAAAAGAAAAATGAGATGCACACTTGCTGAAGGATATGTGCCACCTCCATCCAAAGATCCGCTCACACAAAAGAAAGTACGAGCAGTAAATGAAGAAGTACAGGTGGTGTGGGATATGGACAAAGAAGCCTGGCGTAGTTTTCGCTGGGACAGTGTGACATCAGAACCTTTACGTTTTCCACTAGGCAATGGTGAAGATGCACAAGTATGAGTAATGTAATTCAATTTCCAAAAGCCAAACCCAAGGTACATATTTTAAAATTTAAATGTCCTGCTGTGCTTAAAATGACCAAAGAGGCTGATAATGATATCACTATGGAGATTGAAAGAGTGAGCCCTTCTGAAGGTATTGGTACTGCATGGGTACCAGCAGTTAACGAAACTGAAGCAAAACAAAAATTACACAAATTGATTCAGGTCAAAGAATGGATCACATAGTTCATGTTTATGGACACTATGGAGCAGAAGCAGGTGTGCTAGGCTGGCTCATAGAAAATTCAACTTCTTTTAAAACAAATAATTTTTGTAGAAAACTTGAAAAATTAAACAATCCGCATAATGATCCATGGGATAATCATGCTACAGATTTTGACAACAATCATTGGCAATATCACTGGATAGAAGCTCAAGAAAAAGGCAATTTTGAAACGCTAAACAAAATTATGACACCAGGAGTTTGGGGCATTAGTTATGGTACATTTCCAGAATCTATTTGGCATACACAAGCAACTAAAATTTTAGTTGAACCAACAGATAAAGTTTTTGAATATTATTGGAAATGCTACATGGAAAGAACTATCACTGATGTCAAACATGCCTTTGACATGCACATAAATGATCATCATCAAAATGACCCTACCTATAAAAATTATATGTATAACACATTTGGAGAATATCTATCACAAAGTAGTGTGCCATTTTGGAAATTGCAATCTGCATTTCATTGGGGTTGGAAAACTTTGGCAACTGATGAAGATCTAAAAAATGCAAAAAATATTGCAAAAGATATGATTCATAATACAGGATATGATCCTGATATCACAGTGGATATTTTTGAACTTGACTTATCTGCATTATGTAGTAAACTAAAAATTGAACACACTAAAATTATGGAAAGAGAATATGCAATGTTCTTGGATTATTGCAACAGGATATTAAAAATATGATAGCAAATACAGATATTGATATTGACTTTGCAGATAGGAAAAAAGTCTTAGACTTATTCCAGCATGTTCCAGCTTGCATTGAAAAAGGTAAACGACATAACACTGGCGTGTATTTTCATGAAATGCCTCAAGATCCAATCACAGGATTGAGTACAATAGATTACAAGACAGCCGAAGATATGGGATACTTTAAAATTGATTGTTTGAATGTCAGCATATACAAACATATCAAAGATGAAGATCATTTACAAAGTTTAATGGACAAGGAACCATTGTGGGAGTTGCTAGAACACAAAGATTTTGTAGACAAAGTGTTTCATGTAAGCGGACATCATAAACTTTTACAGCAACTGAAACCTAAATCAATTGATCAATTGGCGGCTGTGCTTGCTATTATTAGGCCTGCAAAAAGGTTTCTTGCTAGTGAGTCATGGGAAACTATCATGCAAAATGTCTGGATTAAACCAGCTGATGGTGAATATTATTTTAAGAAAGCACATGCGATTGCATATGCTGTTAGTGTTGTGGTGCATATGAATTTTTTGTGCGAAAATTAAGTTTTTCTAATTAATTGGATATTTCTGCGTTTGCTACGTTTTTTAATTAAATTGCCAAAGCTGGTAACGGGTCCATACATTACTTCAACATTCTTGTTGTTTAAACTTCGTAGGATTGGTTGAAATTTCCATTTTGTAGCAAGCAGTATATTGATTGGAATGCTGTGGTTTGATTCAAACCACCATTGTTCACCTAGTTTTAAAAAACTAATTTTGTCTCTGTCACTTTTTATAAGGTCCCAGCAGTAAATGTTAAACACAGTTCCGTCTGCATTTCCTACAATGCCAATGAATTCATCATTACCATATTTTACCATGGTCAAGAATGGAAACTTTTCTAGTAACATTTTATAGCGTGATGAGATAACTGTCATAATAATAAAGGTAAATAATAGTATGGCTACAGCATTTACTTATACCAATACCGGAGAAGCTACTCTCAATAAAGATACTAGTAATTCCCAATATGGAAAATACTATAAACGTAGCACTACGGTAAATTCTCCTACTACCTATCAGCCTTTCGTTTTTCATAAAGGAGTTGATAACCATGTAACAATAGTTATCAACGACAAAAGTCGGCGAACAGCAAACATAGATAATGTGACAATCAAAGCAAAACTTATTAAACGTTCTGACCGCTCAGTGGTTGTAACAAAAAATGCTATAGTAGAAAGTTTTGCTGATGCCAAAGTGACCTTCAAAGTTCAGCCTGGTGATATTGCAAATTTAGATCCAACTCTATATGAATTTGCTTTGACTAGTGTAAACAATGAAGGCGAAGAGTTTTTATTAAGTCCCCAGTTGAATCACAAAGGGCAATTTACAGTTGAAGTAAGAGATGGTCCTTTTCCAAAAATGCCACCAGTAGTAACACTATCAACTTTTACAGGCGGAGCCGGAGCAACTGATCCGCAATTTTCATCTGCAACAGACGGCAGTACAGCAAAAGGCTCACCAGATGGTTTACACACTGTAGCAATTTATACCACAAACTTTAAGGGTAAAATTTATGTACAAGGATCAGTTGAATCAGAACCAGGTGATGCTGATTATTTTTTAATTGATACAAACGGGCTTACTGGACACGAAGATTATAGCTCAGCTACATCTGGTGTTAGAGCAGTAAATTTTGTGCATAATTTAATGAAGGTGCGTTTTTACTTTGAAGCTACAGCAGATAATACCGGCACCGTTGACAAAATCACAATTAGAGTATAATATACATATATGAGTGTTGTTTTAGAGTTTGTTAGACGAACTGTTCCTATGGGTTGGGAAACCACTCCGAGTGGATGGACAAAGGGTAATTGTCCTATGTGCATACAAAACGGAGAAAATGCAGATACTCGTAGTAGGGGCGGTTTTCTATTTGAAGAAGGCGGATTCCGTTACAACTGCTTTAACTGTGGTTTTGGCACAGGTTGGAGTGGAGGTAGACAGATTACTGGTAGATTACGGCAACTGTTGAAAACATTTGGTGCTGATGAATCAGATATACAACGTGTTAATTTAGAATTGATGCGTGAAGAAGAATTACAAAACTTACACAAAAGAACAACAGAAAAAGTTGAAACTGTAAAAATAGATTGGAAAGAAGTACAACTGCCGCCCAACGCAAAAAGTCTACTAGACTTAGTATCAATTGACAGTAAAATAGAGAAAGCATTACAATATCTTGCGTCCAGAAAGCTGGATACACTGGCAAACTGGTATTACAGCGATTTTAAACACTTTGCTGATAGAATTATTTTGCCATTCTATTATAAGGATAAAGTAGTAGGCTACACTTCACGTTGGATAGGTGATGTGCCAAACAAAAGCACGCCAAAATATGTTATGCAACAGCAGGCAGATTATGTGTTCAACTTAGATGCACAACGTCAAAGACATTACACAATAATCACAGAAGGACAGTTTGATGCACTGGTTACTGGTGGTGTTGCTATTGCGAGTAATAATTGCAGTAGACGTCAAGCTGACATCATAGATAGTCTAAATAAAGAAGTGATACTCTGTCCAGACAGAGATGAAGCAGGACAAAAATTAGTAGAAAGTGCAATAGAGAGAGGTTGGGGAGTAAGTTTTCCGCCATGGGAAGATTGTAAAGACTGTGTAGATGCAATGCAGAAGTATGGTAGAATGTATACAGTGCGTAGTATATTAGACAATGTACACACAAGTCCTATAAAAATACGTGTACTAACAAAACAATATTGTAGGTGAATATGGAAGTAAAAGAATATAGTCAAGAATTACAGAAGTTGTATTTGGAGTTTATGATGCATGATCACGAACTGTTTGTGCGTGTGAACAACATTGTGAAGCCAGAATACTTTGATAGGCCATTGCGTAGCACAGTAGAATTTATGCAGGAACATGCGTCTGAGTATGGAGCGATGCCAACACACGAACAAGTAAAAGCAGTAACCAATATGGATTTACAAGATATAGGTGAAACTGGATCAGCTCACAAGGATTGGTTCTTAGATGATTTTGAAACATTCTGCAGGCACAAAGGTTTAGAAGGTGCAATACTAAAAAGCACAGATATGTTGGACAAATCTGAATATGGTGCAGTAGAACTTTTGGTAAAAGATGCAGTAGCAATAAGTTTAAACAAAAACTTAGGCACTGATTATTGGGCAGATCCAAAAGCAAGATTACAATCGATCAAAGATGCAAAAGGCGGTACTAGCACAGGTTGGAAAAGTATAGATGAAAAACTCTATGGTGGATTCAATAGAGGAGAACTTAACATATTTGCAGGAGGTTCTGGTGCAGGTAAAAGTATCTTCTTACAAAATCTTGCATTGAACTGGACAGCAATGGGCTATAACACTCTGTATGTGAGTTTGGAACTTAGTGAAGAACTGTGCAGTATGCGACTTGATGCAATGCTGACAGGATTAACAACAAGGCAAGTGTTGAAAGACACTGACAATGTAGAATTAAAAGTAAAAATGGCCGCAAAACACAATGCTGGATTACAAATTGTGCAACTGCCCAACGGTATTACAGTAACTGATTTACGCAGTTACATCAAAGAACTTGAAGTACACAGTGGCAAAAAAATAGATGCAGTGCTTGTTGATTATCTGGATCTAATGATGCCAGCACAAAAGAAAGTGCCAGCAAGTGATTTGTTTATCAAAGATAAATTTGTGTCAGAAGAATTGCGTAACTTTGCAGTAGAAGGCCAATATCTGTTTGCTACAGCTTCACAGTTGAATAGATCAGCAGTTGAAGAAATAGAATTTGATCACTCGCATATTGCAGGTGGTATATCTAAAATCCAAACAGCAGATAATTTGATTGGTATTTTCAGCAGTAAAGCCATGCGTGAACGTGGTAGAATACAGATACAGTTTATGAAAACAAGAAGCAGTAATGGTGTTGGCCAAAAAATTGATCTTGATTTCAATATTGACAGCATGCGAATCACAGATTTAGATGAACAAGAAGCAGAAGATACCAGTTTCAACAACATCTATGATGCACTTAAAAAGAAAAGCACACTAGGACAAAATTCACCACAGCCAGAAACACAAGATAATGCAGTGAATAGCAGTGATAGGCTACGAAGTATTCTTAAAAAGGCAGAGTAGCTAAATACTGTATATCGGAGACTGCGTTATGAAAAAGAAAACCAGGAGCATACTAGAAGAAATTAATTCTCTTGCTCCAAAAAACAGCAAAGATCAAATTTTAAGTTATCGTAGTGAAAATGTACTAGGTGGTGCAATTCAGCTCCTTGAATATATTGAATCTAACTTTGACGACAAAACACAAGCTGATCTACGTAAACGCTTCATGCTCAGCATTAAAAATCGTGACATTGGAATCTTTGAAAGAGGCATAAGGAAGATAAGAAAAAATGCGAGTTAAAGAAATAGTATCAGGTTGGAAACGTAGGAAAAAACGTGGTCCCAGACAAGATAGGCTTGTACAAAAAGCTCTTCATAATTTAAAAGAAGCAACAGGTGGTAAAAACACACACTTGATGCATGCTGAAGAACTTGTATTTTCACAGCAAAAACAAGGAGCCCTCACAGCCATTAGCCTTATTAATGGACTTACAAATGCAATGAGTGGCGGAACAAGTGGCAGTAATCCTGCTGTAGTCAGTATAAAATGGGACGGTGCTCCTGCAATTATAGCCGGCACTGATCCTGAAGATGGAAAATTTTTTGTTGGCACAAAAGGTGTGTTTGGCAAACGTGAACCTAAATTAAACAAGAAAGCATCTGATATAGATCGTTTTCATGCTGACAAGGACGATAAAGACGCAAGCAGTCTACGTGCAAAACTTAAAACAGCCCTTGAACATTTTCCTAAACTGGGTATACAAGGAGTGCTACAAGGTGATTTGATGTTTACACCTGACACACTTAAAGCTCAAAAAATTGAAGGCGAAGAATATCTTACATTCAAACCAAACACCATTACATATGCAGTACCAGCCGACTCTGAACTTGCAGATAAAATTAGAAATGCCAAAATTGGCATAGTATGGCACACAGCATACGAAGGTGACACAGTTGGAGATATGTCTGCACAATTTGGTGCCAGCATAGACGGACTGAATGAAACTCCGGATGTATGGTTTGATGATGCTGTGGTTACAGATGTTTCAGGTGCAGGACTTAGCAAAGGCGAAGCAAAACCAATTTTGCAAATGCTTTCAGCATCAAGCAGAACAGTTAAAAGTATGAGCAATGAAGACTGGGCATTGCTTACAGATTCACCAATTAAAAAGTTTGGTGATCAATTATTGACTCATGTAAATAGATCTGTTAGAGCTGGCAAGTTTACAGATGCAAGTAGATTCTTTAACAGTTTCATTGAGCAGATTGTTGCTGACACAGACAAAGCAATCAGCACCTTGAAAACAGGTGCAGAAGGTCCAGCCGCAATGCGTAGAATGGATGACCTTCAAAGAGCAAAAACTTTTTTAGCAGACAACAAACAAAAACTCTACAATCTGTATAATTTGTACATGGGTATTATGGAAGCCAAAGATGAACTCACAAAACATCTAAATAAATTGATGCAGATGAAAGCGTTTATTCAACAAGAAGATGGCAGTTACAAAGTTACACCAGGCGAAGGCGTAGTAGTTGCAGATCATATGGGCAATGCTGTTAAAATTGTTGACAGGTTAGATTTTAGCAAGGCAAATTTTGCTCCAAAGGATTTTCAATAATGGCGTATGAATTTTTAAAAGAAATAGGTTTGACAGAAGCAGGACAGTTTAGAACCAAAAACAGAACTGATTCAATGACTACACAACAGATACAAGACTTTGCATTTATGGACATGAACAGTCTTTATATGATGTACAATGAGCCACAGTACAGAGCTCAAGCACAAGCATATGCCGCCGACACAATGAAAAGTCGCACATTTGATAGAGCAAGAATTAGCAGTACTGATTTATACAATGCAATATATCAAAGTAAATTGGGCGGAGCAAAAGTAAACGAACCAGAAGTAAAAAGATATCTCAGTGCCATGGCAAGTGGTAATTTAAAATCTGGCGAAGCACGTGGTATACTTCAACGTTTGGAATCTAGTTTTGGAATCAAAGATACCAGACTTAAAAGTATCAGAAGAAAAGTGCAGGACTATGCAAAACTACCAGGCTCAAGTAAAAAAGTTCTAATGCCACAAATTAATAAATGGTATCATGACAATGGTAGATACGGTCAGCTATACAGTTCGTTGCAGTTAATGGGTGCCGCCGATGGCAACCTTTCTGGTGCTCAAATCAGACAACCTAGATCAGCAGTAGCAACAGCGGCCAAGTTGGCTGGTTTAGCCGCAGTAGGATATTATCTAGGTAAAAAAGGTACATAAGGAAATAGATGCCACCAACTTCAAAGGCAGTCATCAATGATGAGAACCTTGTAGATGTTGTGTACAAATATAAAATAATCACACTCATTGACATAACCAACGATACTGCAAAATATAAAAAACACACAAAAAAGTTTTACCAAAATCAAAACTACAATACTTTTTTACAAGCATGTAGTCTACGCACTCAAATATTTGAACCAGTGGTAACAAAACAAACAATTGGTGTGGACAACTTGTTTGGTAAATCCTACGTAGGACAGATGCCAATTTGGACTTTAAATTTTTATACTGAGTTTGCTGTGCCTGAACTGTCCAAAGACATTACTGGCATTCCTGTGCATGATATAGATGCACACTGGGAAGTGATAGACACCGAATGTGTAGACAAAAAGAACACTGTGATTAAAATAGATGAGTGATTATGTTATAGTTCAGGCAAATGCTGGTTTGAGCGGAAATTTTTTAATGCGTTTGTTAAATTTTAGCAGAGCAATAGAATGGACCGAAGGCTCAATAAGACATGAAGATATTGTATCCAAAACTGCCGATAATCAATTTATAAATTATTGTTGGACTAGTCAGTGTCACAAATCTGTATCATCTACAACACATAGACTGGGACATCATTGGTACAGAGAAGTGCGTGGTAATGTTCTGGATGCAAGCACTTGGTTAGCAATAAAACAAGCATCTGTGAGACCAAGTGCATGGTTTTTCCATAGTGTTTCGCCAGAAGTACTAGCTGATATTGATACAATTATTGTTCAAATAGACCCAGGCAAAGATTTTGACA
>MDTD01108243.1_pt1 | contig 10897 bp, 10 predicted proteins | sample 811221 | NCBI WGS metagenome assembly MDTD01 (sample SAMN05326646, study PRJNA326480) | marine metagenome | isolation source: seawater | place: Pacific Ocean: South West | collected 2011
ATCCGATCCAGAAGCGAAATACAGCGGAAAAGTAACCTCTGAACCCGATGCTTGATTCGGATGACGCAGCAATCGCGCTTGAATCTGGCAGCCAATGATATGTTGATGCTGGTACAGCCAGTTGGCACAGCTCACACCAAGCTGAAGCTGCGCCGCTTCAGCAGGTCGCTGGCTGATGAGCAACAGCGTCGTGCGAAAGGCCGCGATGCTCTGGCGTAAACGTCTCAAGGAGCGTATATCGGCAAGGCCATCCAAGATGATGAGGCTGACGATATTAGTCGCGGCCAGGTCACGGACGAGTTCCAGCGCTTGGGTATCGGTTTCCGGCGTCACGATGAACAAGCGCTTCAGATCGACGCCGCATTGCCCCGCATACGGCGCATCCAGCGCGGCTTGCATATCGATGAAGACGACAACTTCATCGCGCTTCTGGGCATTGGCGATCAAGTTAAAGACCAGCGACATCGCGCCGGAGGTCGGCTGACTGACGAGCATATTCAGCTTGCGTCTCAGAAATCCCCCACCCAGCAGATCATCCAATGTGGCAACGCCAGACGGTAGCAATGCACCATCTGTCGCCAGTGCATTCGCCAGATGAATAGTCCGGTGGCCATGCTTGCGCTGAATATCCAGCAGGATGTCGTTGAGCGCAGCTCGTGATGCCGCAGCCTGTGCTGCTGCTTGCGATGTCGCTTTTGAATCTACCATGTTGTCTATCTGTTTTCGTTGAGGAGGCGGCACAGTCAATTCGTTTTATTTTTGTTACAACATAGTTCCTGAGTATAGATCACTTGTTCTGATTTGTCACAGAATAAATGGTCGGAATTGGGTTATAAAATCTGGGGGTAAAGTTTGGATTCTATGTCGGTAGAGTCCGTCCAGTAGGACTGCACCAACTGCGAAAGCAGAACTAACATGCTGTCCAAGGAGATTGATCAGATTTAACGTATGATGTGGAGATGTCCATCTTGCAAGACGCGATATCGATGGAGCAATTCACTGCTACACTTAGGTATCGACAGCGTCAACTGTAATCCATTCGTGATACAATGAGCATAATCACCAACGGAACCAAGTGCGATATGGCCCTACCCCATTCGACGACCTACAGCGAACAAGACTATCTGGCACTCGACCAGGCGAGCGACATCAAATACGAGTACGCTGCTGGTGAAGTATTTGCCATGTCCGGGGCCACGCGCATCCATAATCTCATTGTCAGCAATGTGCATCTGAGTCTTGGGAATCAGCTTCTGGAACGCCCCTGCGAGATCTATATGGCAGATATGCGCGTGCAGGTCCGTGCTACCGGCTCCTATCGCTATCCCGACATCTGCATCGTGTGTGACCCACCTGAATTTGCCGATACGCAACCCGAAAGTCTGCTGAACCCGACTGTGCTCATCGAGGTCATTTCGGATTCATCGGCTGTAACAGACCGAATTCAAAAGCTCGACGAATACCGGCGCATCCCCTCGCTGCAAGAGTACCTGTTGATCTCACAGGACCGCCCCCGCATTGAGCGCTACCAGCGCCAGGATGACCTCAATTGGCTTTATACCGATCTACAGGGCCTGGACCAGCAGCTTGACCTGCCCTCCTTGAGCGGCGTACTGCGGTTGAGTGATGTCTATCGTCGTATTGAGTTTGAGAGTTAGCATATCGTTCTAGACGTGCAGCCTCAGCGTGAGTCGCCTACTTAAGCTTTTCGTCTTGCAAGACGGGCCTACCTGCGTATCCACGACAGCAAAGTTCATTCTGTGATCTACTGGCAGAGTCACTCCGCAAGCTGGCTAACATGCTGCTTTTCAACAATGATTTGATACACCCTTTCTAGAAACAACCTACCCTATCCAAAGAAAATAGCCAGAAAATAGCAGATTACCCTAAGAATTTGTTGCTAATCTGCTTTTCTTTGCATATAATGCAACTTGCATTAGATAATTATCACAGATTTGCCCTAATTAGATACCTAGTCTTCAATCTGTGCCTAAAATCAAAGATCGGCACAAGTATAGCTAGCAGACACCTGGAGTCGGAGTGCACCATGCGCAAAACAAATGATGTAGCGACCATGCTTGACATCACGACTGAGACCGTGAGGGATTGGTGCAAGCGATATGCCGACTTTCTCAGCGACAATGCCACACCAAACATGGGTGGAACACGTAGCTTTACCGACGACGATATTTTGATCTTTACAACCATCAACACGCTACGCAATCAAGGCATGAATCATGACCAGGTCCTGGAGCAGCTGAACGAAGGGACACGCATTGAGGATGTTGGCGTCGATTACGATCAATTGCTAGCGACGCCGCAGGGTCGAGCCATGACCATCCAGCAGCTCAAGAACCTCAACGAGCGCATCAGCCAACTTGAGACAGACAACGAAGTTATGCTCAGTGAGTTGCGACAGAAAGAGCGCGAGCTAGGTAAGTTGGAAGGGGAGTTAGAAATCGAGCGTGGTGCGCGCGAGACGCTGGATGAACTTCGTAGTGAAATTGCGGTCTTACGTTACAGACTAAAACAATACGAACAGCAAGAGGGGGGTATTGATGCTTAAGAACATGCGTAGTAAGAAACCGTATCGGCTCATGTTCAAGTTCTGGCTAGACGTCAATAAGCCAACTGAAGCCCGCATTGCTGACAGTATAGAACTACTCAAGAATGAGCGCAGCTTTTCACAGGCAATCCGCGATGGTATTCGACTCATCGTCGATTTGCGTGCAGGCCGGACGGATGTGCTTCACGAGTTGTTCCCCTGGACTGCAACTGCGACTCCGACGCAGCAAATCGTTCCAGCAGGGCAGTCTCCGAAGCTGACATCTCAACTCAAGCGCATCGAGCAGCTGCTACGCGAACAACAGACCCTTCAGCCGAAGTTTCCTGCCGAAGGGCAGGGCAGCATCAAACGCTTGGACACCGGCAGCATGGCACCGCCTACGTTCGATGAAGATGACGACATGCCCGTGCTCAAGATCAATAAGGCGACTGGTTCGGGCGGCAATGCCACGCAGAACTTCTTGAATTCACTCCAGGCCCTGCAATAGCAAATCCTGCAGTAGCAACTACTGCAATAGGGGAGTCTACTGGAATGAAAAACAGACGTACAAAAGTACGTCCGTTTCAACTGGGTGCGATGCTAATTTTGGGAGTAGATCGCAACCCTTTACTCAAAAGGGAGTATAACACATGACTAAAAAAGAAACGGCAACTGAAAATCTTCACATCGTCTCGATTGATGCCGGCAACGGCATGACCAATGCCATCCTGGCCAAGCCCAAAGGCGGCTACAAGCGCGTCAATTTCCCATCGGTACGGGCGACGGCCACCGGCGACAGCCTGGGCATCGGCAAACAATTCGAAGTTTCATATGATTTCGTCGACTGGGGCAGCCACCGCTACATGTACGGTGATGACGCCATTGCTTATGCCCGTAGCGGCCTGGAACGGCATCAGGGTGCCTTCCGGTATGGCGATGAGTTCCATCGTTTCCTGATCGCAGTCGCCATCGGCAAGCTGGGCATCACAGAAGGGCAGGTGGACCTGACCATATTCGCGCCTCCCGGCATGTTCGCGGATGCCAAACGCACCACCAAGAAGCGCTTTGCCGAAGCCGGTGGGCATGTGGCCATCAAGTTCAAGCGCAAGAAAGCCGTCTCCTGGCAGTACAGCGATCTGACCATCTGGCCGGAAGGCATTGGGGCAGCCGCGTGTTTTGCACTGGATGAAACCGGCCAACCGGCCAATAGCAATGCCCTGGATGGCGAGACCGTCATTCTAGATCTGGGCATGTACACACTCGATGCGCTGCAGATGAGCGAGGGCAATTTCAATCCAGAAAGCCTGCAACACGCCACCTGGGAGAACGACGGCATTCGCGCCAACATCCTCGAACCCATTCTGCGCATGCTCAAGAAACAATCTAGTGATCTGCAGTTGCTAACAACCGACGATGTTGACGTGGTGCTGCGCCAGGCCATCAACGGAGGCAACTATCTATTGCGAGCAGGGCAGGTGGAGGTCGATCTGCAAGACCTGTTTGCCAAGTACAGCGAACGCTATGCCGAGCGCATCGCCAATAACATCATCGACGGCGTGTTCAACGGCTTGCGCGGGGTGCGCTCGCTGGTGCTGGTGGGCGGGGGCGCGATTCTGGTAGACGAATATTTGCGCAACTGGTTCGGCGAGAAGGTGCTTGACTTCGACGCCAGCCCAACGACCAAGAATATCAACCCGGTGGATGCCAACTGCATCGGCGGGATTCGGCTGGCTAAAATGCGCTTGAAGCAGTTTGCCTAACGAGGCCACTAACCGCCGTCTTTCAAGACGTACAAGCTCGGCCTGCAACAAAATCACAAAGGTAGAAGCAGTTGTCTAATCTGAAAGAGTTATCTATCAGTGGGCTGCTTCTACCTTTTGTGTTTCAGGTTGTATCTTTCTTATGCGATTTACTATTTTTTACCTCAGTGTATCCGTCCGTCGTACAAGTCCACAATACTTACGCCAGGATCAAGAGGGATACCCACTAAGTCGCCATTGCCGTGCAGTCCAGCATATGCACCTGTTCCTGCAAGGACGTTCCAATGGGCGGTCGTGCTACTGTCTATGAGATCGAGACGCACAACCAACTTGAGATCGAACGTTCCGCTGCCATCATCACATACGAACTGTTTCACAACCTTGAGCATGAAGAAATCGCCCGCTGGGGGTCCTGAGGTTTCCACACTAAGTTCATACTGATACCCGGTCGAGCAGAGTAAGCCAACATCAACAGCAGGTCCGCTTGCGACAAAGGCATCCGGTGCCGGGTCTATAGTCGCCAAAACTTCTATGTGTACATCCAGAGGCGGAGACGCCAGCGCCGTAGGCACGACGAACAAAATGGACAATATTGCAATAAGCACGAGCATAGTGAAACCAGGCTGAAAATGCTTTTTCATTTCGTTTTCTCCCCATCTAAGTTGTATTAAGTCTCAAGTCTGAGCTTGCTACCTCCTATAACAAAAAACGAAGACCTATGCGCGCCCTCGCGCAAAAATGTCTTCGGCACTTGGTTGAACCTATGAAGTTATCTGCCGCTGTAGTGTCGTCAGCTAACGTTAGGTAGCTTAATGATACAGCAAGTTGCGTGGCAAAGTCTAGCAAATGGCCGTGACGGGCATCCGCTATCGGGCACTAACACAGGCTGAAACAACGGACCAAACCCAACCAAGAAAGTTGAACAAGCACTTAGCAAGAAAACCCAAGGCTATCGCCATTGGTGACTCAAATTAATGAGACTCATTTCATAACATTTGAAGCTGTCATCACCCCCTCACTTTCAGCCCATCTGGCTGCTTCAAATGGCGTTCTACCCAGAAAGTCTCCCGCTCATGGGCCTGGGTTTCAGCAATGCCAAACACGCTCACCTCAAACAGCCCATGTCCATGCCGATTCTCATCTAACCACAGGTAGCCCACACCACCGTATTTGTCGACGTAGCTGGCCAGCTTTGACGGACTGTCGAAGTACAGTTTCCTGTCGAAATCGAGCTTGCAACGGAGCGACCCGCCACGCCATACATTAGCAGGCTGTTGCAGTTCATGATTCTTCAGGAATGCATTCGATAAAATTGCATTGACAGTTCGCCGTACCTTGGCGCTTTGACCGCGGTGACGGTGTTGTTTGATGCCTCGGGTGAAGTAAGTATTGGGCAGTTGCCAGCGCACGCGCATCACGCGCTGCTGGCCGACCTTAGCCACATACGCATTGGCATGCTCAGGAACAGAGTAGGGGTAGTCTTTCAGATCGGCACACTGGGCATAATTGGCGCGTTTGGTGACTGTATGTGCCAGGTGCTCAGATTCCCAACGACGGATCGTCTCAGCCGTGCGTCCGAATAGGATCGACAGCTGCTCACGGCTGATGGTGGGGTAGTCGCGATAGTAGAGCCAGGACCGGTAGGCATTGGCTTCAAATTGCTCAAGGGAGCCGGATACATCCAGATAGACATCGGTCACGCCCGGGCGGTTGGTGGCCACCAGGCGCGGGTCGTGTTGCTCAGCCAGCAGGCTCAGGGTGGTGGCTAAGCGCCCATATCCAGCCAGATAGATATATTTGCCCGACGTCGTCCAGTAACGGCCTTCTCCGGCTTTTAGGAGGCGATATACGTGCTGTTTGCCGTAGGCAACCTGAAAGCGGCCCAAAGCGGCGCGTAAAGCCGATTTAGCAATCTTGCCACTGCCATTCGATTGACGTGTGATCTCACGAGCGATGAGCCACAACCGGATCAACGGCGCCTGATTCAAGCTAATTGCCAGTCGAACCAGTTCTGGATCAGCTCGTAGGGAGGATGCCTCCCGTGAGCTTCCCTGCACTGATCGCAACTTTCCCATGCGACCAGCAAAAGAAGGGGAAATTTAATTGAGCCTTTACTTGCGTAATCAAAGATTTACCGTTACACTTTGGGTGTAAAGGAAGCAAAAAGCTCGGCCCATCTGGGTCGCATATTTCAGCAAACACTCGTGAGGCGGCCAAACCATCAGCGGGTGTTTTTGCTTTTATAAACGTATCCCCAACTATATCGCAGATCAGACAATCACGCTAGAAGTTCGGCAATGAGTTTTCTAGTAGCATCCTCACTGCATAGCTTCTATCTGGAACCCTTTGCGACTTTTGCAACTCCATAACACACGCGCAAGAGCATGAAAGACTGCATTTATTCAAATATCTCTGTTGTTTTCACGTGGTTGAGTTGGGGTGATATTGTGCTATCCTTTGTCGGGACTTTTCGAGATTGTCCGTACGTATGGACATTTATCAACCACGCTCAGTCATGATGATCGGCACTTCCAAGTTCTTCTGCACCTGGTAGGATGCCTGAAAGTTGGTCAGGTTTATGAATGAGGATCGGTAGGTGTTGCGGGCAAATCCACAGCATTTCGCCTTTGTAAGCTAATTGGATCAGTGGAACTTTTTCACTGTCTGACTGACAAACCAGGCAAACAGCATTTGGCAACGGTGTTTTTGTCATAATGACCTCAGGAATTCATTTCCAGCCTAAAAACGATAATAGCGTGGTGGGGCAGTGAATACAAAAGCTACCAGCCAGCCATACCCCGACAAGTGGCGCTAGAAAGGCAATCAGCATGTATGTCATTAGGACAAACAGCAACAACATGGGGAGGGTATGGTTTTTAAGACGTGTCATGGTTACTGTGCGTGAGATTCCATGAATAACCAAAGTCTGTTAACAAAAAAACTATGCAATAGGCCTCGCCTGATGTCGTTCGGAGAAAGGGTGATGCTATCAATCACTTGGTCGAGTACGATTGGGTCAGCAATACCGCGCGTATAAAGAGAAACAAGGCTACCAGCAAAATAATGCTTCTCAGAACCTTGTATAAGCCAAGGTATAGACTGAGTCTGACTGTAAGCCCAGTACTGCCAGCGGGGGAGTTGCCACGAATCGGCATAGCTTGCAGCCGTCGCGGCGGTAGCGCTGGCCGCGGCCATATCACCCGCTTGCCAATAGAGGCTGGCCAGATTGGACCGACCGACCGCCAGATAGGGCATCAGTTCGAGGGCATCCTGATAGGCTTGAATGGCCGCATCAATGTCGGCGGTGGTGTCGGTTTCATATGCTCTTTCGCCTAACAACGCGGCATATTGCAGGCGATAGGCCCGGTTTTCAGGGTCAAGGTCAATCAGGGTCTGGAATCGCTGCGTCAGATTGGGATAGTCGATTTCCCCGGCGGCTTGCTGCTGGCGCAGATCCTGCAGAAGGTCGCTATATTGTATCAAAATCGGTACATGCCACTGGACGCCCAGCACAAGGCCGACAAGCAACCCGGCCAGTGCAACGATCAGACCGCGCCGCGTCATGGGCTGGGTCATGAGCCGGGGCGCCACTGGGGTGATCACCAGAGTGATGAAGATGACAATCAGCCAGGCCACATAGAACTGCGCCACATCAAGTAGCTGGTGGACTGACAACCCTACCAGCACTGCTACTAGCGCATCGTAGCCTCGAAGCTCTGGCATGGTCAGTACATGTCGGTTGGCGATGATTGCCCGAATGCCGGTGATGATGCTGTATACCAGGGCGGCCAAACCCAGCAACCCCAATTCCGCCATGACATTGAATACCACCGAATGAGCCTGGATAAAAACGCCAACATGAGGCCTGGAAAGCAGGGCCATGCTGCTTTCGCCATAACTGAACCATCCAAAACCGGTAATGGGTTTCTCCAAAAAGCGGTTTAGAGCTATGGTGTACAATTCAGCGCGTGGCCCCAGAATGCCACGCTGGATCAGGATGACGAGCAGACCCAGGACAATCACGCTGCCCAGCAGGCCGCTGATGACAACGATCCACATGAGTCGCAGCCCTGTTCGCTGACGAATGGCAGCATCCAGGCGCGCAAAAGGTGAGGAAATACCGGGTGCGGGTGCTGTGATGAACCACAGTATCGCATAGATACTTACAGCCGCTAGAAAACCCAGCATCCCCCCGCGTGAATCCGTTAGCCACAGTTGGCCGAGGGCCGCCAGCACATACAATCCCATCATCAGGCGTGCCACCAGCAATCGGCTGGCAAGTGCTCGATGCAAAGCCAACACAGCGACCATCATCAGTAGCATGGCATAGTAGTTGGGAATGATAACCAAACTACCGATCAAGGGAATATGGCGACCCTGGCTGGCAATCGCAAAAGTCTGGGCATAACCAATGGCCATCATCACCAGACCCAACAGCAAAAAGGCTTCTTCGACAGTCTGGCGGCTGAAGGCACGGTTGGTCAACGCGCCAGTGAAGAAGGCCATGACGCCGATAAACAATCCGATATACCAGATCGCTTCCAGGCTGACGCGCCATATGTGCGGATTGGCCACAAAGGAAATACCAATCGCTAGCACCCATAGGGCCACCATCGCTGTGAGTGGACTGTGATAGAAGCGCCAACGTCCACGTAAGTGCTGTACCCCGGCGAAGATCGCCCCCAGGAGAAAAACGCCAAACGTGAATGGTTCCAGGCGTGGCAAGACAATCAGGCCGTTATAGCCCAACCCGATGGACATATAGAGCATCACGAAGAATAGAAAAAGCAAAGGCAGAGTATGGCTCTTCAGGCGTGTCATCATGTGCGTGAAATAACTTCCGTGAATGGTCAGAGCCGCTTAGGGCACTACCCCTGTATATCACGGAATCGCTCTCATAACGCATAAGGTCGACAGCCCACCTAGACTAAGTGATCTGTATTCCCAAAATTGATTCTTGCGCTAAAAGGATCCAGAGCGTTGAAAAAGACATTGCGAATCATTACGAAAATTGGCTTCAATTGTGTCGATTTGTAATCGAACGCCCAAAACATCGAGATAAATGGCACAAGTCGTTGGATTAACATGCTATTTGTGGGTGGTATCGGGCTGCTTTTCCGGTTTTTAGCTTTAAGAAGTTGCTTGATGTTTTGCCCTGCTGCTTTGAGTAGAGCTTCGATGTTGACCTTTCGCAAGCCCCTCAATCGGTATTTACTTCCCAGATGCCAAACTTTGAGCTCAGCAAACTTGGGTTCGACCCAAACTTGTCGTTTTCGCATCGCTTTGTGATAGGCAAAAGTGTCCTGATAAGCTTGAACCTGATCAAGATGGTGCTTGTGCATAGAATGACTGACGCGCCGCCCCTGTTTACTGGTTGTACACTGAGACCGAACCAGACATACTGCACACACCCGATCTTTGGCTTTATAGTTGAGACGCTGGGCTTGATAGTCGGTATTGAAATACTTAAGGAATTGTCCTTGTGGGCAAATATAGCGGTTGTGTTCAGCATCAAAGTGAAACAAATCACTGGGGAAAACATTGGGACGTTGCCGAGACCGGGCAGCTTGGGAATGGAGTGGCATACAAGCTTGGATTCGATTGGATTCGATCCCAACGACATTCTCAATCGTCCCATAGCGTCGGTCAGCAATGACCTTCTTGAGCGGAAGCTGCCAACGAAAGCGGGTACGCCAAGCAACATCCAACATGGGTTGATTGTCTTGAATCGATGCGGGAGTAACAAGGCAATGTAAAATGATGCGAGCCTTGCCTCCATCTACTGCATAATGCAAGTGATAGCCCAGACGCTTATGACCTAAGGATGTTGCGGTCTGATCAACTGAACTGCACCAGAAATCCGCAAGCCGTTTGTAAGTTGCACGTTGTCCGGGTTGCCGTGTTCCATCATATTTTTGTACAAGTTGGGTTGTGCCCTGTTCTTCAAACAAATCTTGGAGATGCTGTTGCGCCTGATGATAAAATCGTGGCACTTGACGATTAAAATCAGCATTGGCACGAACCATTGTGCCATCAAACAAGAGTTCTTGTCCCCAGATCAAGCCAGATTCAGCACATAGATCGACAATCTTGTCAAAGAACTTTTGGAAGACTTCGAGTCCATAACGATCCCGAATCTTACTTAACGAGGAATGATCAGGGACAGATTCCAGCAAATCATAGCCAAGATACCAACGATGATCGAGACGCATTGCGACGCTCTTCACCAATTGACGTTCGGAGCGAATTCCCTCGAAGAACATGATGAGTTGTAGCTTGAAGAATACAACCGGATCAATGGAGGGTCTGCCAAAAGGTTTATAGTGTTGGCGCACTAAGTCTCGCACGAAGCTCAAGTCCAATTTGGCATCTAGTCGGCGATAGAAGTTGTCTTCGGGGACGAGCGTTTCTAGAGAAACAAGTTGTGGTTGAAAATCACGTTCTTTTTCGGCTAACATAAGCTACAAATCCGCAATTTACGCGAATTTGATTATGTCTCAAGAAGTGCTCAATTAGCTACAAGCCAGTGATATCTGAACGCAATTCGCCCCATTTACCGTAACTTTGCGTCATGTCTTTTTCAACGCTCTGG
>MDTD01159838.1_pt1 | contig 10897 bp, 8 predicted proteins | sample 811221 | NCBI WGS metagenome assembly MDTD01 (sample SAMN05326646, study PRJNA326480) | marine metagenome | isolation source: seawater | place: Pacific Ocean: South West | collected 2011
TGGAACATCTGTTATTATTCCTGGTCAAACAAGAACAGTTCAGCCTAAATGTCCTCCAGGGTGTCCTCCCTCGCCAAATCCTTATAAATTAAATAAATCAAAAGATAATTAAGATTTAACTGCTTTTCTTTTATAGATAAGAAATAACATGTCCAAATCTTGATGCTCCCACAAGGGTATATCTAAAATATACTCATTTAAAAAAATAATCTAATGAACATTTGATCCGCATTTTCTCAAAACTGTGATTCTTTCTAGTATTCTTTATTTATAGTTCGAAAAGGTTTTAAATGTTGAGTATTATAATTCCTTGCTTTAATGAAGAGGAAATTATCAAAGATAGTATAGATAAGATATCTCAATTTTTAACAAATAAAAATCTTACTGCTGAAATAATTGTTGTAAATAATGCCTCAACTGATAATACTCTCAGTGCTCTTGATAGCTTTAGTAATGAAGATAACATTGTAATTCTAAATCAACCTAAAAAAGGAAAAGGAAATGCTGTAAAGATAGGTCTAGAGAGTACAAAATACAATAAAATATTGATCTTGGATGCAGATTTGTCAACAGATATAAATGAACTGAAATTAGATTGGCTTAACTTAGATGAAACTGTTTTATTCGGTTCGAGATACTTTGGAGAAGAAATAAATACACCAAAGGTCAGAAAATTTTCTGGAAATATTTTAAATTTTATAATTCGTTTATTTTTTAAAATCCAAATAAGAGATACTCAATGTGGTTTCAAATTTATATCTACAAATAGAATGAAAAATATTATGAATAAATTAACAGTTGGTGGCTTTCTTTATGATCTTGATTTAGCACTTGCAAGTGTAGAGATGGGATTAACAATAAAAGAAGTACCTATAAAATATATTTTTGATGCCAACTCATCTGTTTCTTTATTAAGGGACCCTTTCCTAATGTTTATTGATTTAATTAAACTAAAAATAAAATACAATTAAACAATATAGTTAATTTTCAAGGTATTTATTTCTACACTCATCACTTATAAGGCTAAAACTACATTCCTCGATAATTTCATGAATATCACCTGCTTTTTCCTTTTCAAAATAAGGCAATGAAATATCAACCAACAAAAATAGTAAAAACAATATCTTTACTGGCGTGAAGCTCTTATTTGTATTCATAAAATAAATGATCATTAAATAAACGATTATTGAAATATAAATTATATTTTTATTGTTCTCGATGTAAAAAGAAAGTATTGCGAGAGTAAAAAGTAAATCTACTTTTCTTGTTAAGATTTTAAAATTTATTAAATATAAGCAAACAACCAAAACAATTACAGTAAAGTGTTGTGTGTGTCTCATCCATTTTGTTGAATTAAGAAACCAAAACCAAATATATATAAAGGAAACTGATAAAAAAATTGGAATAGTGATTTTCCCAAAAAAACTATCAATTGAGTTTTTATTTCTAAGTAAAATTATTAGGAAAATCAAAGGTATTAGAACAAGCCTTGTTTTATCATAAAAATTCCAATTAACAAATTCGGAATTGTTAAGTGAAAAGATAAAACTATCTATAAAACTTGTTGATTCTTCGTTTACTCCTGAACTTTGATGATTAAGCACAAAATTAAATTGATCTAAAAGATAGTTGATAGCATTTCCATTTTCATACTTAAAATGTACAAGAGCTAACCATGGAACCAGTGGAATAAATAAAATAAGTAAATCATTTAACATTTTTTTTAGATCCTTTTCACTTATTTGTATTGCAATAAAAAACCCAGCAAAGAGAACAAGGTTTAATAATTTTCCATAGATTATTGATACACTAAAAAGAATCAGAGAAAGTTTTCTATACTTTGGGAACAAAAAAATTGAATTTATAAAAATTAACATTGATGGGATTTCTCCGATAGAATATAAACTTCCTTGCCACCATGGAATCAATATCATCAAAAACCCTGTAGTAAGAATTAAGAAACTTATATCTACTTTATAAATTTTTTGAATCAGATAAATAAATACTAACTGGATAATTATTATCCAAAGAAAGTTTGAAAGTCTTGCAATTATAAATTTATTTGTAATGTTCCATCCTAAAACACTTCCAATGGCCGATATTGGACCACTAGTTAGTTGAACACTGTAATTACCGCCAATAAAATTACCAGCATTAAAATCCAAACTTCTAAAAAAATTAACATTAGACGTAATAGTTATGTATTCATCTATAAAGGTTGGGATTCTTAAAGCTTTACTTCTGACTATGTCGTAGAGAAAATATGATTGGATTAAAAGAAATAGAGTAATTAAAAAATTTTTAACCTTTTTACTTTTGACAAATTTCAGAGCATCTTCTTCACCAGAAATACTTATTTTTTTGTAAAATTTTTGAAAAATTTTATTTTTAATTGTTTTATATATCAAAAATCCGATTAATCCTAATCCTAAAAAATATAATCCATAATCAAATATTGTTGTTTTTCCAAGACCAAAACCCAATTCAACATAGTAAAAACACTCTGTAAATGAATTTACTGTTGCTGCTCTACCCAGAAAATCGTTCAGATTTATTGGTAAAAAGTTAGGATCATTCTCAAAAATATAGCTTGAACCAGTTGGATTTACTTTTTTAAATCCTTCTGGGATTTTTCCACAAATATTTTCAATAATTGTTATATCCATAAGATACTTACGATAATAACTAAATCTTGTAAAGAAAGATGATTTCCAAATTAAATATTAAAGAATTTAAATTATCAATAAAGTAACTTACCTCAAATTTAAATTTTGGTTTACAACAATGTTCTAATTCAAAAAATATAGGAAATAAAATTAAGACATATTTTATTTTTTATGAAGAGCTGAAACAAAGTCAATGTAAACAAAGTAAAATGGTATAAATTTGGAATTTTTTAACACATATTTAAACAACAATTTATTTATCGTTTTTTTGTACTTTCTATTAGGCATTTTCTATATATTTCTTGGTAAGCTCAGTTTCGATTTTCTTATTGTAAATAAAAAAAAGAATTTTGAAATTAAACAAATTTATACAAGTTTTTATCCATTAATTGGGATTTTTATTTTTGGTAATGTGCTTTTAATATTTAATTTTTTTACTGGTTTAAATAAAGTCTCTATCTTTTTATTTTTTTTAATTTTATTTGGAATCTCATTAATTAGAAACTTTAAAATTTTATCTAACTACAAATTGTATTTTTTCAACTTATCAATTTTGTTAATAAGTGGGACAAATATTGGTATAAGTAAAGATGCAAACTTGTACCACCTTCAAAGCCAAGCGTGGTTAAGAGACGAAAAGATTATTTTTGGACTTAGTAATATAAATCCATATTTGGGCTACTCATCAATTTTTGAATACATAAATTCACTTTTATGGATAGAGAATAATTATATTTTGATTCACTTCATAAGCCTTTATATTATTGCATGCGTTTTCGACTTAGTGTTTAAATTCATCCGATCTGATTCAAACTATTTAAATAATATTGGGTATGTATTTTTGATAGTGGGATTTTTAGACAATTTTGGATTTTCAGGCGGAAGAAACGGTTTCTTATTTTTACAAGAAACATTCAAATATGATCAAATATTTTCTTCTTTATTTTTAATGACTCTAATTCTATTTCTTTTTATATATAAATTTTCTGACAAAGAAACTGGTTTTACTTTGTTCTTCTTTATGACAGTTTTTACAATACAAACTAGGTTTACTGGACATATAATTCTTTTACTATTTCTATTTTTAATTATTAATAAAAAATTTCCTTTGATAAACAAAAAAAATATTGTTCCGGTATTCCTTTATCTAATTTTTGTATTTAAAAATTTTTTATATTCAAGTTGTTTATGGTTTCCAGTATCTTTTACATGTATAAAGATTGCTCCATGGCATCAGCCCAAACAGGCAGACTATATATCTAATTTAGTACTTAATACCAATAAACTTCCGAACTCAAAAGCAACAGATACAATTTTTTTTAAAGACTTCATTGATGAGTTTTTAATTACACAAATAGACTACGTTTTCAATTTTTTAATTACTTTGTTAATAATTATTATTTTTTTTCTAGTCTTTTCAAAAAAATTAATGATTAACATTTTTCAGATTTCAGGATCCATAATATTGTTTTTTGTTTGGATCTTTATAGCGCCTACTTATAGATTCGGTGTTCCTTTTTTTCTCAGTATTTATTTCATTATTAGCTATTTATATTTAGACAAAGTAAATATTAATTTTTCAAAAAATTTGAAAAATATGTTCATATTACCGTTGTTCTTTTTTGTGATTCTAGCAATTATTAGAGGGGATTCTATTTTGGAGTTACAAAATTTAAATAGTATATCACTCGTGGTTGAAAAAAAAGAAATAGAGTTTGTAAATATTGAAGACAATTGGTGGATTTCGCCAAGAGATGATGATAGTTTTTTATGTGGTACATATAAGTACTGCTATGTAGAAAATTTTGAATCAAGAAAAATTAAATATCTTAATAATTATTTCTACTTTGACCCAATCAACAAAAATTACTATTTAGATAAGTTTTCCTAATCTAATTGTTTTAAAAAAGATTATCTTCCTTAGCTTTTTCTATCCAAGGAATTACAATATCAAGCATTTCATCGATTGTTGTTGTTGCTTCAAATCCAAGTAAATTTTTAGCCTTTTCTGTAGATGGTATTCTCTTTTGTACATCAAACTCAAAAGGATCTACAGAAACATATTTGAATTCATCTTCTTTTCTGATTTTTTTCCAAATAATTTCGGCCAACTCTAAAACAGTTGTTGATTGAGCTGTTGACAAATTAAAATCTTCATTTTTTGCATTAGGATGTTCTAAAAGAAGACAGATACCTTTTGCTAAATCTTCGCCGTACGTGTAATGCCTAATTTGATTTCCTGATCCCAAAATTTCTATACTATCTGTGCCTTGAAGTGTTTTTAGTATTAAATCGGGGACAACGTGACTCAATGCAAGTTTTGAGCTGCTTTCTGTAAGTTTTTTTTCTGTTTTTGTTTTTACTTCCCCTATACCAACACAATTAAATGGGCGAGCAATTGAAAATTCTAATCCATATTGAGAGAATGCTGATCTTGCAAAGTATTCAACTGCTAATTTTTGAAAACCATAAGAACTTATCGGTGGGGGTATTTCAAATAAATCTTCTTCTTTTGTTGGAAAAATATTTGATGACTCAAAAACCATCGAAGAACTTAAGAATACAACTCTTTTAAGTTTTGAATTTTTGAAACAATCGATAGCAACATCAGTTGTTGCAGATATTATTTTTTCATTTTCACTCAGAAGATCGTATTCGAACTCATGAAAATACGAGATACCTCCGATCATGGCAGCTCCCGCAATTAAGTAATCACAATCTAACATAATTTCTTTTAAGAGGTCCCTATTTTTGACATCACTATTAAAAAATTTATAATTTTCGTTATCTGAGTGATTTCTTATTACTTCTCCATATTTTGAGAGATTATCAATACCATATACAAAATAGCCTTGATTTAATAATTCTTTTACAATATATCCTCCGATAAATCCTTCGGAGCCGGTAATCAATACTTTTTTCATATTTTGTTTTTAAGTTATTAAATTATACCTCTTTAAATAATTAGTTAATAAATTTAACCTATGTCGATTTATTGTTTTCGAATATTCAAATTACAATAATTAGATGAAATTATTAATTATTTTTCTGATCAACTTGTTATTCAGTAATTTTTTAATAAATTCTTTAATAAATCGAAATCAAGAAATTGGTTATACAGGTCTTAGTTCAATCAGAGATGATTTTCAAAGCATAGGTTTTCCAATAGAATTTCAAATAAACTCTCTTTTCATTTCTTTCTTTGTAAGTATCTTGTTAACTTCATTAATTTATATCTTTGTTATTAAAAATTTTAAATTAGATGACATTTTACAAATATCATTTGTAGCTTTTATCAAAATACCTTTAATTTATATTGGGTCTTTGACATTTTCACTTTACCTTTTGAGAATTTATAATCTTTCAAGAGGAATCCTACTTGTTTCAATTTTAATTTATTCGATAATTGCATTTATAGGAGTTTTAATAACAAGCGATGATATTTTCCCAAAATTTTTTAACCCATCATATTATAAAATTTACATATTTGCATTGACTATAGTTTTTGCATCTGTTGCATTTTTTAATGTAAGAAGCTCGGATGAAACAAGTTCAATTTCGTTAGAAAATACTGAAGTCCTAGCCGAGATACCGCAATTATCAGTTGGGCAAACTCTGGAAGATTTTGGTACTTGCTTTCCGTGGAGTGGCAGCGAAAACTATGACAAATGTATTGAAGGAGCATCAATCACAGTTGTAAAAAAATTTCCAGATAGACTAACAAATGTTATTTCATTTCAATCTGATGTATATGTTTTACAAAATAATGGAATTGCATACATTGTAAATGATGAAAGTGAAGTTTTCCTTGATATAACTGATAAAGTTGGAGCTTTTGAAGAATTTTTTGAGTCAGGTTTTTTTAGTTTAGCCTTTCATCCAAGTAAAGAATATTTTGTAGTTGGTTATTCAGATAAAGAAAATCATCTTGTTTTTGAAGAATATCAAGTTAATCAGAACGGTGTGGTAAATTACGAAAATAGTAAAGTTCTTTTATCTATACCAAATTCGCAATGTTGTCATTACTCAGGAAATGTAATATGGTCTGAATTTTTTCAAGACTTTATTGTTAGCGTAGGCGATATGGAGACAAATGGGTACAGTGATAAAGTTAATGTTCCTCTTCTAAATTCTGAACCAATTGATACGACTTCACCTAGAGGCAAAGTTTTGCTTCTAAACAAAAATATTAGTAAACCAAAAATGTTGAGCGTTTCAAATTTTTATAACCCTAGAGAAGACATAATTGGATATGGACTTAGAAATCCATGGAAAACATATGAATATAAAAATTTTCTATTTATTCCAGATATTGGTTTCAGTACCCAGGAAGAACTTAATATCGTTGATCTAAACGAGTTTGACCAAACCAAAGAACCTTTTCTATTTGGTTGGCCTCATTATGAAGGAATGATTGACAATAACGTAATATTTAATGAAATATTTTTGTATGATAACAATGAGGCTTTAAACCCAAATGAATTTATTAAGGAAAATACTATATTTCCAGAAGTCTATTACGAACACAGTGCTCCAGCAAACTTCAGAGCTGCTTTAATTGGAGGTGGAGTTATTAGTGATGAGGAAAGTAAATATTTTGAAAATTACTTTTTTGCTGATTATATAAGTACAGAGATGTTTTCTTATGATTTTAACAATGACAAACTATCAATTATTCCATTACCTCCGGTTGATGGATACATTACATCAATTGATACAAACCCAAATGAAAATAATTCATTACTTTTCACAACGGGCTCAGGATATCTTTTTAAAGTTATACTTCCTTAAATTAAAATAATAATTTTTGATATGATTATTACAAAAGAGATAGTTTGACTAACACAATTTTACATATCATTCCAGCAGCCGGTAAAGCGACAAGATTTGGTGGTATCCCTAAATTTCTACTTCCACTATCAAAAGATAATTTTTTAATTAAATATCACGCAAATGACTTAAATATAAAAGACATTAACGTCAAAAAAATAATAGCGACGTCGTCTGAAAATTTTGATACTTTAAAAAGAATGGATCTAAATGTAGAACTGATTGAAATCGAATCACAAACTATGAATCAGACCGTAATAGAAGTTATTGATAGTTACCCAGAATACGATGATTATCTTTTAACAATGCCAGACACTTATTTCTCTGAAAATAGCCTCGTTTATGATTTATACAATAAATATATTCATCAAGAAAAAACTTGTTCGGTAGGCCTGTTTGAAATACAAGACTACCAAAAAGGAAAATTGGGTCAATGTAAATTGAATGAAAAAAGAATAGAAAAAGTAGTCGATAAAGATGAGAATTGTAACTTTGCACATGCTTGGGGCCTCATTATGTGGAATAAAAGATTTAATAAATTTATAAATCCAAAAGATCCCCATATTGGATACATAATTAACCCAATTATTGAAAATAAAATTGATGTTTCATACTCTATATCTAATTCTCAATATTATGACTGTGGAACATTTGATGAATATAAAAAATTATTAAATGATTTAACAGACTAAAGATGAATAAAAATAAAACTACACTTACTACTTCATCTGAAGTAATAAGAGAAATGCCAAAAAATATTACTAATGATGATAGATATCTATTTGAGCATGAAATAAAAAAAACTTTTTCTGAAAGTTATGTATTAAATGAAAAAAATTGCTTCATTTTTGGTCAAAACATTTTATCCTTACGAAAACTTTCTCTATTTGTAAAGGAAACATTTTTTTTAGATCCAAAAGCAAAAAAGATATTTAAAGATACATTAAAAAATATCCTTCCGTTGAGAAAATTTAAGAGTATTGATAATGGATATTGGATAACTGATGACAAAAGTACGGTATATTTCCATTGGTTTTGCGATGCATTACAAAAAATAACATTAATTGAAGGGTATGAAAATAAAGTGCTTTTGATACCTGAAAGATTTACTGAGAAACAGTTTGTTATTGATACTTTAAAATTATTAAAGATAAACTATCAAGTATTAAAAAAAAATACATTATATAAAATAAAAAATATAGAAATTTATTCTGAAACAGCACCTACCGGAAACTATAACCCGACTGTACTAAAAGATTTAAGAAAATTATTTTTAAAAAAATCAAAAGCTGAAACAAAACCAAATATTTATAAAAAATTATGGATCTTAAGAGACAATGACATAAGAGAAATTGAAAATTCAGAAGTAATATATCCTCTTTTAGAATCTTATGGATTTGAATTTATTTACTTTGAAAAACTCACGATGAACGAAAAAATTAAAATACTTAATGAAACATTGTATTTAGGAGGAATTTGGGGATCAGGATTAACAAATATGTTATTTCTTAATGAAAAAACTAATTTAATAGAAATTAGAAATAAAAATGACAAACATAACAATGCTTTTTTTTCAATGGCAAGTGCACTTAATTTAAATTATTTCTATTACTCTACAGATTTTTATGGCGATAAAAAAAGTTTAAACATTGATAAAGAAGGTTTTGATTCATTTTTACAATCAATTAAAAATCATTGAGCTAATAAAAAACTGAAATTATTAATTTTTATTTGTTGATATCCTAAGTTAAAAGTGAAGTTTAACAAATTTAACATATCTCATTACTTTATATTTGCAATTGGATTTGTGATTTTTAATATTTCGTTTATTTTTAGAAGATTACTAAAAAATAAAAGCGAAGATACAGTAATTCTTTATGGACATAAATTATATGGAAATCTGAAAAGTCTTTACTCTGTCCTTAATGGTGAATTAAATTGTTTTTTCTTAACTCTTGACTATAAAAACTACAAAAAGCTTAGATCTCAAAATTCTAAAGTCCTTTACGGTCTAAACATTAAACATATTAGTCGAGTAGTAAACTGTAAAATTTTTGTAACCGACCACGGCACTCATTATTTTAAGAAAATGATAGGACAAAATAATAAAATATTTATAGATGTAAATCATGGACTTCCCATGCAGAAATGGAACGAAAAGATTATGAGTCAATGGTACAGATTTACAGAGGTATGGCTAATGTCAAGCATACATAAAAAAATTTATACTAATGATTTCGGCTACAAAGAAAAAAATAACCTAATTATTACAGGTTATGGTCGACTTGATTATTTAAAGAAGTTTATTAAAAGTGAAAGTAAAGTAAAAACAAAATCAGAGTTATTGAAGAAATATAATTTTGATGAAAATAAACAAATCGTCCTATATGCACCAACTTGGATACATAATAAAAGCCTTGTTAGCGATGAGTTTATGAGTCCTAAAAAAACTTCTTTTATTAAATTTTTAGATGAAATTTCAAATGAATTGAATATAAATCTTATTTTTAGACCGCATATAAATACCACTTTCAATCGAAAAGATAAAAAAATATTCAACTCTTTGAAAAATATTACGTTTATGCCTCAAGATAAATACGATAGCGTTGAAGATTTTATGATTTTATCTGATATATTAATTACAGACTATTCTTCGATTGCTTTTGATTACTTACTTCTAAATCGACCAGTAATTTTCTTGAATACTTTATCATCATTTGATCATGGTTTGTTCAAAGATAGCTTTTTTAGGTATGGAAAAATTACCGAGGAATCAGAAATTAAAATAAATTTAAAGAAATATTTAGAAAATCCAGATTTGTATTTTCAAGAATGTCCTCAACATCTAAAGACAGTAGAAGAGCTTTATGATGATACTGAATCAATTGCATCAGAAATTTATTTAGATCGAATCAGAAACTTTTTTTAATTAGGTATTTCTTCAACTCTTAGAAAATAGAATCCTTTAAAATAATCGGGATCAAAATCAGAGTTCCATCTTTTGACTAACTGATACCCATCGAAAGTATTTAGGAATTCATTTTCATTACAAATATGTAAGGGATAAGTTACCTCCTCTGAGTAATAATTATTATTTAACTGAACAAATATTTTTGACTCATCGTTTGACAATGGATGTCTGTCTATAATTATGTGTCTTGGTTTTTTATTTATAATATTTTGAACAAAATCTTGCCAGTCTTCAAAATACTGTAAGGTGCTTGAAAGAATAACTATATCAACATTTTCAATATCATTTAAATTTGAAGTAAACTTAATTGGTAATTCATAAATATTTGCTATTTCTTTGCCTTTAAAAATAAAATTATCTTGTTCTAGGACAATATAATCAAAATTATTTTTATTAAAAAATTCTCTATAGTTTATAAATAAACTTCCCA
>MDTD01006464.1_pt1 | contig 10896 bp, 8 predicted proteins | sample 811221 | NCBI WGS metagenome assembly MDTD01 (sample SAMN05326646, study PRJNA326480) | marine metagenome | isolation source: seawater | place: Pacific Ocean: South West | collected 2011
AATTTTTTTTTAAGATCCTGTGGTAAGCTTTTAAAAAAAAATGGTGTAATGTTTGTTGCTACACTAAATAAAACATTGAAGTCTTATGTTTTTGCTATTGTAGGAGCTGAATACATACTACGTTGGTTACCGATAGGAACCCATGAGTGGGAAAAATTCTTAAAACCAGAAGAACTAATTACAATATTAAAAAACAATGATTTTAGAGTTGAAAAGATAGATGGTATGAAATTTAATTTATTAACTGACAAATGGAGCATTAGTAAAGATAAGTCAGTAAATTATATTGGTAAATTTATTAAAAATTAATTATTTTTATCCTCAATCCAAGGTATCACTTGGGTGTTAATCCCTTCTTCTTTAAGCTCTTTTAAATCTTGTTTAGACGCTTTACCATAAATTCCTTTTTCTTTTTTTTTTCCATTATAATGTATTGATCTTGCCTCATAAGCAAAATTATCCCCAACATATTGAAAATTGTTTTTTATAAACTTTTGATATTCTGATATTGTTTTTTTTATTTCAGAAAATTTTTTAACTTCTTTGGAATTAAATGTATCAATTTTCTTATTTATCAAACTTGGAGCCATTAAACTTTTTTCGATACTAGTTGAATTACAGCTATGACAGCTCAATAATTTTTTTCTTTGTAATTTTTCATACTCAACCGAGCTAGCAAACCAACTTTCAAAAGTTAAATTACAAATTTTACAAAGCAGACTATATTTGATCATATTCGTTAATGTGGTAGCTTTTTTAAAAAATTCAATACTTTTAACTTCTGTAATCAGCATTAATTTCTATATATTTTTTTGTTAAATCCATTGTATATGCTGTAAAATTTTTATTTCCTGATCCTATACTTACGTTTATCTCAATGTCTGAGTTTTTCATATAATTGGCTGTTTCTTTTTCATCATATGAATTATGAAGTTTACCGTTACTTACAACAAGAATATTTCCGAATTTCAAAACTAATTTATTAATATTTATTTGTGCATCAGATTTTCCAATAGCCATAATAACTCTTCCCCAGTTTGGGTCCTCACCAGTTATTGCAGTTTTAACAAGAGGGGAATTGGCTATTGAAAATGCAATTTTTTTTGCTTCTATATCAGTTTTTGCTTCGTTAACTTTTATAGTTAACAATTTAGTTGCACCCTCTCCATCAGCTACAATTCTTTTGGCTAAATTCAATAAAACTTTATTAAGAGAGTGGTCAAAATTTTTTAATTTTTTATCGTTTATATTATTAATTTTTGAATGATAAGCTTTACCTGTAGAAAAAATTGCGACCATATCATTTGTACTTGTATCGCCATCACAACTGATTGCATTAAAAGTATTTTCTATATTTTTTTTTAGTAATTTTTTTAATATATCATTTGGAATTTCCGCATCTGTAAAAATATATCCTAAAGTTGTAGCCATATTCGGATGTATCATTCCAGAGCCTTTTGCAATACCATAAATCTTAACAGGAGTATTTCCAATGCTACATTCCTCCATAGCCATTTTTGGTTTTGTATCAGTTGTCATTATTCCCAATGCTGCTTTCATCCATATTAGTTTGTTTTGTGTATATTTGATGTTCTCTATCAAATCTGGAATTTTTGAAGATATTTTTTGATAAGGAAATGTCTCACCTATAGTGCCAGTACATCCAAACAAAATATTTTTAGATTTGATCTTTTTTGGATTCTCTTCGTCAATTTTTTGTTTATTTGTCAATTGATGAGAAATTATATCTGCTATATTTTGCATACTTCTATAACCTTGCTCCCCAGTAAATGAATTTGCATTTCTTGTATTAATCATCAAAGAAAATATTTTTTTTGTTTTTTGATCAAGATTCCATTTTATATTTTCAGATATAATTTTTGATTGGGTATAAACAGAGGCAAAATTAGCACCATCTCTGAAATAAAACATTACCAGGTCATCTCTATTAGTTTTATATAAGTTCGCACTTACTGAAGATATAGACAAACCATCTAAATGGTCTAAATCCTGAAAATCGTTCATTTTACGATTTTTTGATTTCGAAGATAAAAAATTCGGTATATTAATTCCCATGCTTTAAAATAGTTATTTAATAATTATATAGAATTTGTAATTTAAATATATATCAAAACAAATGTTTAATCCTCTTAGCTTTATCTCAAAATTTATCAAATCTAGTAACCAGAAAGAGCTAGATAGAATTGGTAAAATTATAAAGAATATTAATGCTCTTGAGGAAAAATTACAAACTCTAGCTGATAACGATTTCCCAAAAAAAACTTTAGAATTTAAGGATAGAATCAAAAAGGGAGAAAATTTAAATCAAATTTTGCCAGAGGCATTTGCTTTAGTTAGAGAAGCTTCAAAAAGAACACGTAAAGAACGTCATTATGATGTCCAGTTAATTGGAGGCGTAGTATTACATGAAAATAAAATTGCGGAAATGAGAACTGGTGAAGGTAAAACTCTTACTATTGCTTTATCTGCATATCTTAATGCGTTGGAAGAAAGAGGAGTTCATGTTGTAACTGTGAATGATTATTTAGCAAGAAGGGACTCTCAAGAGATGGGTAAAATTTATAATTTTCTTGGTTTGACCTCTGGTTTTATCAACAATGACCAGAATGATACTGAAAGAAAAAAAAATTATAATTGCGATATTACCTATGCAACTAACAGTGAATTAGGATTTGATTATTTAAGAGATAATATGAAATTTTCTAAAGAAGAAAAAGTTCAAAGAGAACACAATTATTCAATTGTAGATGAAATTGATTCTTGCTTAATAGATGAAGCAAGAACGCCGCTGGTTATTTCTGGTGCTGCTGAAAATAAAACTGCCCAATATTTAGCTATTGATAAACTTGTTAAACAACTAGAGAAAAATGATTATGAGGTCGACGAAAAGGATAAAAATATACTTTTAACAAATAATGGTATAAATAACGTTGAAAAAATATTTTCAAATGCTGGTGTGCTTAAAAATAATAATTTTTATGATCCTGAAAATTTAAGTTTAGTTCATCATGTAAATCAAGCCCTAAGAGCAAATCATTTATTTGAAAAAGGAAAAGATTATATCGTTCAAGATAATAGCTTAAAAATTATTGATGAGTTAACAGGAAGAATTCTAGAAGGTAGACGATTTGGGGACGGATTACATCAAGCTCTAGAAGCAAAAGAAAAAATTAAAGTTCAAGCCGAAAATCAAACACTAGCATCTATTACTTATCAAAATTATTTTAAACTTTATAATAAAATATCAGGCTGTACTGGAACCGCTGCAACCGAGGCAGAGGAATTTTACGAAATCTACAGTTTACCAGTGGTTATAATACCAACAAACAATCCAATGATACGTAAAGATTATAATGATCAAATATTTAGAACTGAGGAAGAGAAAAATCAATCAATAATTAAAAAAATAAAAGAATGTAATTCTAAGGGTCAACCTTTATTAGTTTTTACCTCGAGTGTTAACAAATCTGAAATTTATTCAAAATTATTAGATAAAGAAAAAATCAAACATGTCGTTTTAAATGCTAAAAATCATGAAAACGAGGCAGAAATTATAGCTAATGCTGGTAAAGAAGGTTCAGTAATTATTACTACAAGTATATCCGGTCGTGGAGTTGATATTCAATTAGGTGGAAAAAAAGACTCAATACCTGAGGATAAATTAAAAAAAAGTAAAGAGCACATTAAATCTTTAGGTGGATTGTTCGTTATTGGCACTGAAAGGATGGAATCTAGAAGAGTAGATAACCAAGCAAGAGGAAGATCTGGTAGGCAAGGAGATGAAGGAAGTTCAATATTTTATGTAAGTCTTGAAGATGATTTAATGAGAATATTTGGTTCAGAATCCATGAACAATATTCTTCATAAATTGGGTCTAAAAGATGGAGAAAGCATCGATCATCCTTGGATTAATAAAGCTTTAGAAAGAGCACAACAAAAAGTTGAGGCTAGAAATTTTGATATACGGAAAACATTAATTAAATTTGATAATGTTCTTAATGACCAAAGACATGTGATTTTTACTCAAAGAAATGATGCCATGAACAGTGAACAAATATTTTCATATTCAGAGGTTTTTCTTAACGAAATTTTAGATGATCTAATTAAATTAAAGATACAAAAAATTGCAAATCCCAAAAGCAATGAATTTGACAACAGGATAAAATCCCTAATGGGAAAAAGTTTAGAAGTAAATAAATTTCAAGACCTTATATCTGCAAAAGACGATGATTTTAGAAATGAAATATTAAAACAATTCAATGATTATAGAAATCAAAGGACTAAAATTTTAGGTGAAGTTCAATCAAAAGAAATTGAAAAAAGAATTTTATTACAGTCAATTGATATTAACTGGAAATCACATATTCAATATTTAGAACAACTAAGACAAGTGGTTGGATTAAGATCATATGGTCAAAGAGATCCTTTGGTCGAGTATAAAAGAGAGGCTTTTGAACTTTTTTCAGTTTTATTAAATAAATTGAAACTAGATTACATTACAGTTTTGATGAATTTAAAAGTAGTTGTACAACCTAAAGAGGAAAAAAAAGAAGAACCAAAAAAAAATGATCCAAATATTTCTAGAAAAAAGATAGGGAGAAATGAGCCTTGTCTCTGTGGATCAGGAAAAAAATATAAACACTGTTGTGGGGCTTTATAGAAAAACAATCAATAGCACAGTTAACATTAATACTAATACACTAATTAAATAAATATTTTTCTTATTTTTTATTGAAAATTGTTCAAAAATATTTTTTTTATTCTCTAATGAACTTAAACTTTCTGGATTACTTATAAAACCCTTATTTCTGCCAATTTTTAAAAATTTATTTTTCCTTTGATCTAAAATTTCTTCAGCTGACATTTCCTGGAAAATATCTAAGTTTTTTGTAATACTTTCCCTAACCTGACTTAATATAAGACTTCTGTCACGATGAGCTCCTCCTACAGGTTCAGGAACAATTTCATCAATAACTTTTAAATCAAGAAGATCCTGAGCAGATAATTTCATTGCTTTTGCTGCATCAAGCATTTTTTTTGGGTCTCTCCATAAAATGGTAGCACATCCTTCAGGAGATATAACTGAATAAATTGCATTTTCTAACATAATAACTTTACTTGATGAAGCTAATGCAATTGCGCCACCAGATCCTCCCTCACCTATTACTATTGCAAGTGTAGGAACTTTCAGTTTCATACAACACTCAATTGATTTTGCAATTGCCTCGGCTTGCCCTCTCTCCTCAGCTCCAACACCTGGGTAAGCGCCTGGAGTATCAATAAAAGATATAATTGGGATATTAAATTTATCGGCTAGTTCCATTAAACGAATAGTTTTCCTATATCCCTCAGGTCTCATCATTCCAAAATTTCTTTCAATTCTAGATTCTAAATTCTCACCTTTTTCTTGTCCAATAACCAAAACTGATTGTCCATTAAATTTTGCAAATCCTGTTATAACGGATTTGTCTTCTCCATAATATCTGTCTCCTGCTAGAGATATAAAATCTTCAAATAGATTATCTATAAAAAATTTTGATTTAGGTCTATCTTCATGTCTCGCAACCAATGTAGTTTGCCAAGGATCTAAGGATGAATAAATTTCTTTTAATTTTTTATCAAGCTCTTTTTGTGTTTTAGAGATTTTATTTGTATCAACTTCTGAAAGCCCGCCTTGATTATATGGGTCCTTTAACTTATCAAGTTCTCCCTCAAGATCTTTAATATCATTCTCAAAATTAAGATAATTTTTCATTAAATAAGAATATTACTTATGTGCTAAAAAAGGCAATAAAATGTTAATATTAATTATATGCCCATTGACATAGATATATTAAATAGTAAATTTAGTATGTCGGGAGAGACTACTAGTTAGCACCGAAGGAGCAACCGCCCCGGAAACTCTCAGGTAAAATGGACCGGCAAAGCATAACACTCTGGAAAGTGAAAAATTTCCGCCGAAGGAGCAAAAACTCTCAGGTAAATCTACAGATGGGGTATTAAGGTGATATGCAGGATAAATACATTAAGATCAATAATCTAAAAGTTTCAAGTAAGCTTTTAAATTTCATAAATGACGAATTATTAAAAGATACAAACATTTCTCCAGAGCGTTTCTGGAAAGGTTTTGACGAAGTTATTCATGAACTCGCACCTAAAAATAAAGAATTGCTTAAAATAAGAGAAGATTTGCAAAAAAAAATCGATGAGTGGCATATAAAAAAAAGGGGGGAAGAGTTTAAATTAGATGAATACAAAAAATTTTTAATTGATATCGGTTATCTTAAAGAAAAGGGCCAAGATTTTAAAATAGAAACAGATAATATAGATGATGAAATTTCAAAAATTGCTGGTCCTCAATTAGTTGTACCAATCTCTAATTCAAGATATGCCTTAAATGCTGCAAATGCCAGGTGGATGAGTTTGTATGACAGTTTATATGGAACTGACGCTATTGAAGAATCTGAGGATAGTACTTCACAAAGATATGATCCTGAGAGAGGTGAATATGTAATTAAATATGGAAGGGAATTTCTAGATAAATATTTCCCCTTAGAAAATTTTAGTTGGAAAAAGATAACAGGTATTGCTATTCAAAATGGAAAACTAAAGGCATTAAAAGGAATAGATATTTCTGACTTAAAAGATCAATATAAATTTGTAGGACATAGAGGTGAGACAGATAACCCGTCAGCAATAATTTTAAAAAATAATAATCTTCATATAGAAATATTAAAAAATCCCAGAGCTTTTAGTGCGCAACAAGATCATGCTGGTATAAGTGATATAATTGTAGAGTCTGCTATTTCCACAATATGTGATAACGAAGATAGCGTTACAGCAGTAGATGCTGAAGATAAAATACTTTGTTATAAAAACTGGTTAGGGCTCATGAAAGGAGATTTAATTAGCAGATTTGAAAAAGAAGGAAAAACCTTTGAAAGAAAGTTAAATCCAAATAGAAGCTATGTATCAAAAGATGGAAAAGGTTTAAAGTTACACGGTAGGAGTTTACTTTTAATAAGAAATGTAGGTCACTTAATGACAAACTCATCTATCATATTAAAAGACGGAAGTGAAATACCTGAAGGTTTGATGGATGCTTTTATCACAACTGCTGCAGCCTTACATGATGTTAAAAGAAAAGGAAATTCAAGAACAGGATCAATATATATTGTTAAACCAAAAATGCATGGACCTGATGAAACTGCATTTACTGATTTGATTTTCACAAAAGTAGAAGAAGTTCTGAATTTAAAAAAAAATACTTGTAAAATCGGCATCATGGATGAAGAAAGAAGAACATCTGCTAATCTTGAAGAATGTATTAGATCGTTAAAGAAAAGAGTTTTTTTTATAAACACTGGATTTTTAGATCGTACTGGAGATGAAATACATACATCAATGGAGGCCGGTCCAATGATAAAAAAAGGTGATATGAAATCATCTAAGTGGATTATTGCTTACGAAAATAATAACGTTGATGTTGGTTTAAAATGTGGATTTTCAGGTAAAGCTCAAATTGGAAAAGGAATGTGGGCAATGCCAGATAAAATGAGAGATATGTTAGAGCAAAAAATAACTCATCTTGAAGCTGGTGCCAATTGTGCATGGGTACCTTCTCCAACAGCTGCTGCACTCCACGCGTTGCATTATCATGAAATTGATATTTTTAAAAAACAAAAAGAGATCCAATCTAGAAAAATTGCACAATTAAAGGATTTACTAACTATACCTGTTGCTGACAGACCTAATTGGGCAATTGATGAAATAAATAAAGAAATTTCAAATTCTGCTCAAACATTATTGGGATATGTTGTTAGATGGGTAGATCAAGGAATAGGATGTTCTAAGGTTCCTGATATAAATAATGTTGGCTTAATGGAAGATAGAGCCACTTTGAGAATTTCATCTCAGCATATTGCTAACTGGTTATATCACGGGATTACAACAAAAATTCAAGTTATGAAAATAATGAAAGATATGGCTAAAATTGTCGACAATCAAAATAAAAATGATAAGGACTACAAAAAAATGAGTGATAACTTTGAAAATTCGATTTCTTTTAAAACCGCTTGTGACTTAATTTTTAAAGGCAAACAGCAACCTTCTGGATATACAGAACCTTTATTACATTTAAACAGAATTAAGAAAAAATCTATTCAGAGTTAGTTTTAATATTTGAACGATTCTTAAAAGCAGAAATTAAAGTGCCATCATCAAGACTTTCAATTTCACCGCCCACAGGAAGTCCTTGAGCTAGTTTAGTTACTTTAACATTAGTTTTTTTTAAGCTATCTTGGATGTAGTATGCGGTAGTTTGGCCTTCAACCGTAGCACTAGTAGCTAATATGACTTCTTGAATTTTATCTTTAATTACTCTTTCTACTAATGAGTTAATTAAAAGGTCCTCTTTTTTAGAGCCTGCTGAGGCAAGGGTACCACCAAGAATATGATAATATCCTTTGTAGATATTTGAATTCTCAATTGACCATTGATCTGCAATATCCTCTACTACACAAATTTTATCAAATTTTACTTTTATATTTTCGCAATTAGAGCAACCTTCACTTATTGATTTTAGTGAGCCACATAAATTACATCTGGTAACATTTTTATAAACTTGAGCCAAAGTATTGGCCATTGGTTTGATTATTTCATCTCTATTGTTTATTAACCTTAAAACTATTCTTTTTGCAGACTTTGGTCCTAAACCAGGTAATTTTGAGATTAATTTAACAAGTTCCTCTATCTCAGATATATTTTGCATTGATTATAACGGCCATTTAAAGCCAGGAATGCCCAAATCACCTGTTGCTTTTGAAATTTCTTCAGTAGTCTTGGATTTTAATTGAGTTTTTGCATTGTTGTGAGCGGCTACTATTAAATCCTCGATAATTGATTTTTCTTCTTTAAGAATTTCATTAGAAATTTCTATTTTTTGCATTTCTCCCTCTCCATCCAATGTAACTTTAACAGAATTAGAACCAGAAATTCCCTCAACTCTAATATTTTTTATTTTCTCTTGGCTCTCCTTCATTTTAGCCTCGAGTTCTTTTGCCTTATCAAGTATTTTGGAAAAGTCAGTCATTTTGATCGTCTTTTTTTATTAATTTAACTTCAATTAATTGAGCGTCTGGAAAGTAATCAGTGATTGTTTTGTAAGAAGCAGATTTTTTAACATTTTCAATTATATTTTTTTGTTTATTTTTCTCTTTATCTTTGATTGTGATCTCTCCTTGTTTTTTGCTAAAAGATATAATCCATCTTTGATTTGTCCATTCTAAAAGTTTTGAAGATAAATTTTTTACAAAATTTTTATCTAAGTTATCATTAAATGAAATTTCAATTCTTTTGTTCTCAAATTTTACTAAATTAACATTATTTTCTAGCTCAAATTTTAATTTCATTTCTTTTTTTTCAAAACACACTTTAACCAGCTCATTAAAAGATTTGATTGTCATTTGATCTAAAGTTTTTGATTCAAATTCTGCTTGAGGTTTTATTTTTTTTTCTTGTGCTATATTTTTAATTTGATTGACTGTATTATTATCTTGGATTTTAGAGGAAATATCGTTTTGGTTTCTTCCGCCAGCCTCATTTATACTAAAATCCTCGTTTTTTTTTTCTTGTTCAGGTTTAAATCCGTAAAGATGAATTAGTCTTAACAAAAACATTTCGATCGATATGTGTTGATTAGAAACAATATCGATTTCTTCAAGTGTTTTTATAGTGAATTGCCAAAATAAAATTAATATTTCACTATCTATCTTGTTGGATATTTCCTTGATCTTAATAAACTCTTCATCGTTTAATGAAAAATTAGTACTTTCTAATGTTAGAGAATTAATATTTTTAAAATAATATAAAATTTCTAAAAAATCATTCATGAAGATCTTTGGCTCTATACCTTGATCATAAATATTTCTGTAAGTCTCAATAACTTTATTTTCTTCACCTTTAAGAATTAATTCAAATAAATCAATTAATTGAGATTTGTCAAAGTAACCAAATATTTTTTGAGCTGCATTCAAATCTAATTGTTGATCTTTATTTAAACTTAAAAGAGCTCTATCTAATAATGAAAGCGCATCTCTGACAGAACCTTCAGAGATCTTTACAATTAGTTTTAAAACTTCATCAGTGATATTACCGTTCTCTTTATCTTTAATCTTTTTTATAAAATTTAAAAGTTCAATTGATTTTATTCTTAAAAGATCAAATCTTTGACATCTTGAAACTACTGTAATTGGTATTTTTTTAATTTCGGTAGTCGCAAAAATAAATTTTAAATATTCTGGAGGTTCCTCTAATGTTTTTAGCAAAGCGTTAAATGCTTGTTTACTTAACATGTGTACCTCGTCTATTATAAAAATTTTATATTTGGACGATGTAGGGCCATATCTTGAAAATTCTATTAAATCTCTCACATCATCAACACCAGTTTTACTAGCAGCGTCTATCTCCAGAACATCTATATGACTAGAGCTTGATATCGCTTCACAATTCACACAAAAATTTTTTACACATAAATTTTCAATTCCATTTAGACAATTTAAAGATTTTGCTACTATCCTTGCTGTAGTCGTTTTACCAACTCCTCTTATTCCGGTAAAAAGATAAGCGTTAGGCAATTTGTTTTCTTTAATTGAATTTATTATTGTTTCAGCAACTACTTCTTGACCAATCAAATCATCAAATATTTGGGGCCTATATTTAAGAGCTAGAACTTTAGAATTTTTATTCATTTTATATTATAAGGAGACTAGAACCTGAGTAACTGTCTTTACGACTGCTTCTGTTAAGATCTGGTCGGGTTCAAGCAGCATTCACCTCTAGCCTCCAGAACTATTATAGCAGTATTGTTTTCTAATC